>Ga0134128_10002904_pt1 | contig 21009 bp, 20 predicted proteins | sample KB31754_FD_96462 | JGI IMG/M metagenome (GOLD analysis project Ga0134128, IMG submission 96462) | Terrestrial soil microbial communities with excess Nitrogen fertilizer from Kellogg Biological Station, Michigan, USA - KB3-175-4 | ecosystem: Environmental > Terrestrial > Soil > Unclassified ...
CTGTACGTCATCGTCGATTACCACCAGATCGACAACGCCACCTCCGGGACGTCCGCGGCCGATGCGAAGACGTTCTGGACCGACATCGCCCCGAAGTTCGCGACCGCCAGCAACGTGCTTTACGAACCGTTCAACGAACCGATCGACACCAACGTGGGCTGGTCGGCGCTGAAACCGGTCGCGCAGCAGCTGATCGACACCATTCGCGCCGGCGCGCCCAACAACATCATCATCGTGCCGTCCAACGCCTGGGACCAGCACCCGGGCGACGCGGCCAGCAACCCGCCCACGGGCACCAATTTGATGTACACGGCCCACATCTACGCGTCGAACTGGAGCGCCGCCTTCCAGAGCCAGGTCGCGACAGCCACGGCCAAGGCACCGGTGTTCATCAGCGAATGGGGATACGGGAGCTCCGATCCGTCGTCCTTCGGAACGTCGTTGCAGACGACGGTCAACGGCGACGGCGCCAGCTGGACGGCCTGGGTCACCGACAACGCCTGGACGCCCAGCATCTTCGCCGACGCCAACCTGACCACGCTGACCAACTTCGGCACGTTGGTGAAGAGCTGGCTGGCCGCGACAGCGAACAGTGATTGGGTCCAGTAGCCGCGCGCCGAAGCCGGCCAGGCCACCAGCCGCGAATTCGGAAAGATCACGAGGCTTCCTCCCCCTTGTCCGGGGGTGATAGCTCGACCGACGCGATATCGCTGCGACCTTCACGCTAACCGTTGGCCCTGAGCACGCTGGCCTGACTGGCGGTCTCGGGCGTGGGTCCGGCTGGATGCGGTTCCTCGACCGGCGAGCCGACCGGTTCTGGCGGATCTGCCGGAAGCGGGCGTCGCCTGCCCCTCCGCGCTCACGCAGGCCTCGGGGCTCTCGGATTCGGGTTAGCTCGCTTCGCTCATCGCGGGGGAGCGGGGCTCCCTCAGGGTCCCGCGTTGGATGGTGCGGCGAGCGCGCGCGCCAGCTGCGGCAGCGCGCGGCCGACCGGGGCCGAGAGGCACGTCGCCGCCAGCGCGTCGCCGCGGGTGGGGCCCACGTTGACGATGCCGATGGGGAGGCCCAGCTCGTGGGCGCGGCGCACGAAGCGCAAACCCGAATAGACGGCCAGCGACGAGCCGGCCACCAACAGCGCCTGCGCGCTCTCCAGCATCTGCCACGCCGGCGCCAGCGTCGCTTCGGGGACGGTGCCGCCGAAAAAGACCACCTCGGGCTTGAGCGACCCCCCGCAGGCGAGGCAGGCGACCACCTCGAAGGCGGCCACGGTTTCCGCAGAGAGCTCCGCGTCGCCGTCGGGACGGACGCCGTCCTGCGCGTCGCCGGCCAGCTCGGCGCGGGCGCGCGCGACCCACCCGGGGTTGGCGCGGAGGAGCCGCTCCTGGAGCGTGGCGCGGGGCTCCGGGGTGCGACAGACGAGACAGCGAACGTCGCCGAGCGCGCCGTGGAGCTCGACGACCCGCCGGCTCCCCGCTTGCTGGTGCAGGCCGTCGACGTTCTGGGTGATCACGCCGACCAGCGCGCCGGCGGCTTCCATCGACGCCAGCGCCCGGTGCGCGGCGTTCGGGCGCGCGCCCCTGAACCGCTCCCAGCCGAGCGTCGCGCGCGCCCAGTAGCGCCGGCGCACGTCGGCGCGGCGCAGGAACGCGTCGTGCTGGATCGGATCGCGGGGCCCGGTCCGGCCGCCGCCGCGGTAATCGGGGATCCCCGACTCCGTGCTGCAGCCGGCGCCGGTGAGCGCGACGGCGCGGCGTCCGGCCAGCAGCCGCCACAGCGGCTCGATCTCACCGGCGGCATCGTCCCCGTGGCGCTGGGCCGGCTCTCTGCTGGCCGGTGGGGCCAGGGGCGCGCTCGACATTCGTCGAGCATGCCACACAGATCCAGGCCACCCCCAACGGCGTCCCGGCGTCGGTCCAGCATCATCGATGCCTGCGTGCCGGGACCGGGCCGGATCTCCCCGGGGCCGGCGACGAGTGACTACTATCGAACGCCATGAAGCTCACTTCGGCTGCCTTCGATGCGGACGCGGAAATACCCACCCGCCACACTTGCGAGGGGGACGACCGCTCGCCGCCGCTCGCCTGGGCGGGCGCACCCGCCGAGACGAAGACCTTCGCCCTCATCGTGGACGACCCTGACGCGCCGGACCCGGCGGCGCCCAAAATGACCTGGGTGCACTGGGTGCTGTACAACATTCCGGCGTCGGTCCAGACGATCGCGGAAGCCGCGGGCAAGCTGGCGGGAGCTCGCGACGGTCTCAATGACTGGAAGCGCTCCGGCTGGAACGGACCCTGTCCGCCGATCGGGCGGCACCGGTACTTCTTCAAGCTGTACGCGCTCGACGCGAGCCTTCCCGAACTCGAGCCGGCGACGAAGGCGGCGCTAGAGGCAGGGATGCAGGGGCACGTCCTCGCCACGGCCCAATTGGTCGGCACCTACCAGAAGAAAGGGTCGCGCTAGGTCGCGCGTTTCTGTCTGGGAAGGGCCAAGAAAGTCTCAGGTTTCTGAAAGGGTGAGCGCCCAAGCTCGCGCAACCTAAGGGCGCGCGTTTGGCTTGGCCGTTGCTGGGAAATGGGCCATGCGCCACCGCCTCCTCCTGTTGCTGGTGCCGTTGACGTTCGCGCTCGGCGGGGCCCGCGGCTCCGCCGGCGCCAGCTCTGATTTTTCATGACCCCGGCGGCTGCTCGAGCGTCGACCACGGCAATGCAGGAGCCGACCAAGCGGAGGAAGGTCACGGTCTACCTCCTGCCGACGTTGATCGAGGAGATCGCGCGCGCCGCCCAACATCACGATCGCTCCGCCTCCTGGATCGTCCGGCGGGCCTGGAAGCTGGCCAGGGGCGAGATCAGCCGGCTGGCGTCGCGCACGCGCCCGCCGACGGACGACGGCGCCGGCAACGCCGCCTGAGCTCGGCTAGACTGCGTCCCATGTGCCGGCGCATCACCTGTAACACTTGCGGAAAGCCTTCCTTCAGCGGCTGCGGGCGCCACGTCGAGAGCGTGCTCGCGGGCGTCCCGCCTGCCGAGCGGTGCCGGTGTCGGGCGGCCGTCCCACCGGAGAGCCCGAAGGCTCCGCAGCGGGCGCCCGGCGGTCAGTCGAAGTCGACCTCTACTTCGTGATGGCGCGCGTCGGCGTCGGCCCTGACCAGATGCTTCCCGCGGGGAGCGGGCCCGCGGGCTGTACGTTTCGCAGATCAGGTTCCATGGAGCGCAGCTAGCCGAGGCTGATGCCCGGCATGCACTGGCCGGCGACGCAGCTGTCGCCCGGGTTGCAGCAGCCGCAGCCGCAGGAGACGACGTCGGGGCTGCAGAGGACCGGCAGGCACTGCCCGTTGTTGCAGATCTCGCCGCAGCCACAGGCGGGCGTGCAGGTCTTGCCCGGGCAGAGGCCGTTCTTGCAGGTGCCGCCGCCGGCGCAGCCGCAGGTTCCGCCGCAGCCGTCGCTGCCGCCGCAGGTGCCGTCGCTGGGACAGTAAGGCTCGCAGCACGCGCTCTGATATGAAGTCTCGCCGGTCGGGCAGGCGCAGGTCTTGCCGCAGCCGTCATCCATGCCCGCGCGGCTCCCATCGGCGGGGCAGCTCGGCTTGCAACAGGCGCCGGCATAGATCGACTCGCCGGTCGGGCAGGCGCAGGTCTTGCCGCACCCGTCCGACTTGCCGGCGTTGCTGAAGTTCGTGGGGCAGTTGGGCTTGCAGCAAGCCCCTTGATAGGTAACGTCACCGCTGGGGCAGGCGCAGGTTTTGCCGCAGCCGTCGGACATGTCGCCGCGGCTGCCGTCGGCGGGGCAGTTGGGGGTGCAGCAGGCGTTCATGTACAGCGTTTCACCCTTGGCGCAGGCGCAGGTCTTGCCGCAGCCGTCGGACATGCCGCCGCGGCTGCCGTCGGCGGGGCAGTTGGGGGTGCAGCAGGCGCCCATGTAGAGCGTCTCGCCGGTCGCGCAGGCGCAGGTCTTGCCGCAGCCGTCGGACATGCCGCCGTGGCTGCCGTCGGCGGGGCAATTGGGGGTGCAGCAGGCGTTCATGTACAGCGTCTCACCCTTGGCGCAGCTGCAGGTGCTGCCGCAGCCGTCGGACATGCCGCCGCGGCTGCCGTCGGCGGGGCAGTTGGGCTTGCAGCAGCCGTTCGTCACCTGCGTGCTCCCGGTAGGGCAGGGGCACTTGTTGTTGCAGCCGTCGTCCATGCCGGCCTGGCTGCCATCGGCGGGACAGTTGGGCGTGCAGACACAGGTCCCCTGCACGCACTTGCCGGCGGTGCCGCAGCTCGCGCTGCAGGTGCAGGTGTCGAGGCAGGTGCCGTTGCTGCAGATGCTCCCCGCGGCGCACTTCACGCCGGCGCAGAGGTTCTCGACGCACTTGCCGGCCGCACACACCTGGTTGGCGGCGCAGGCGACGCCCGCGCAGGGATTCGGGGCCAGGCAGGAGAGCGTGCAGGCCATCCCGGCGCCGCAGTCGGCGTCGCACCCGTTGAGCGCGACGCACTTGCCGCTCGAGGGGTTGCAGGTCTGCCCGCTCGGACAGGTGACACCATTGCAGGGCTCCGAGAAGCAACCGGCCACGCACGCGCCGTCGACGCAGGTCTCGCTCTGCGGACAGGTCACGCCGGCGCAGCGATCCGCGATCGCGACGCAGCTCGCGTGGCAGCTGGTCCCTGTCGCGCATCCCATCGTCGCGGCGGCGAGGCACGGATCGGGCTGGCAGCTGCCGCCGAGGCAGACTTGACCGCTCGGGCACTGCGCCGGGCAGACCACCGGTTTCCCGGCCGCGCCCCCCTGTCCGGCGACGCCGGTCGCGCCGCCGGCCGAGCCTGCGCCGGTCGCGCTCCCCGCTCCTTTGCTTCCGCCGGTGCCGAGCTTGAGGGCGCTCGACCCACCGGTCGCGCCGGCGTCCTGGCCATTGGTGGACGTCTGCGAGGCCTGAAAATCACACCCCAGCGCCAGCAGCGCGACCGACGCGACGACGAAACCACCGACGGACGACGGACGACGGAACGGCAAGAGCCCCATATCGAGGTCCATCGGTGCCGGCAGACCAAGGATGAGCCGAAAAAGTTGCCGCCAAATGACGACTTCGGCGCGGATGGAGACCAAGGTGAGCGCCTCCAGGATGTCCGCGGAGGTCGCGCCCCAGCGCCGCACCCCACACCACAGCGACGCGAGGGGCGGCCGACACGGTTTTGCCGCCGCGGCGACGGACGCGCCAGCAACGTGGCGCCGTTCACGCGGTGCACGAGGCCGCAGCGGGCGCTGGACTGAGCTCGCGCGGTGCGCGCGCTGGCGCTGGCGGCGAGAGCGCAGCCTCGATCAAAGGAAGCAGCATCCGAATATTCGGCTTGGAGACGACCGGGATGTCGAGACAAGCCATGACGCCCCTGGTGCTCCAGGCGGTGAAGACGATGACCGGAGACCGGGCTCGCCCGGTCTCGGCCAGCAGGGCCGCAAACGAAGCGCCGTCGGGCGTCGCCGGTCTCCAGAGCTCGGTCACCACCAGCGCCGGCCGCAGGTGCGCCAGCGCCGCCAGCGCCTCACGCGGGCCCGACAGCCGCACGGCCTCCCATCCGTGATCCTCCAAGAGATCGCCGAGCGCATGTCGTCCATCGAAGTCCTCGTCCACCACGAACACGGTCCTCGTCATTCACGCCTCCCAGGCGCGGCAGAGTGCCCTCGATGGCGGGCGAAGCTCAATCGGGCAAATGCTGAAACGGCCGGCCCCGCGGACGTGGCGCTGCCGGTATGGATGGCCAAAGTGAGGGTGGGAGGGGACATGGCTGGCACTCAACACACGAAGGTCGTCGCGCTCGACCACATCAGCTGCGCCGTGCGGGACCTGAAGGCGGCGCGGAAGTTCTACGGCGCGGCGCTTGGCGCCATCGGCATGAAGGTCAACATGGACGTCAGCTCGGCGTTCGGCATGGGATCGCGCGACGAGAAGGTCTTCTGGCTGGAGCGTGACAAGAAGGCCTCCGGCGGCGGTCATTACGCCTTCCGGGTCGACCACCCGGAGGAGGTCGACGCCTTCTACGATGCGGCGCTGACCGCGGGCGGCCAGGACAACGGCAAGCCCGGCCCCCGTCCCCACTACGGGCCCAGCTACTACGCAGCCTTCGTGCGGGACCGTGAAGGGAACAACGTGGAAGTGGTCTGCTACGCCCGCCCCCGCCGCCGCGTCGCCCGCCGCCGGCGTCGCTGACCCGCTCGGTCACGATCTTGCCGACACGCGGACCAGGTGGACGCCGAACCAGCGGCGCTGGTCGTACCAGCTTCGTTCGAGGCAGAGGCCGGCGCGCCCGAACAGCCCGGCCAGTCGGTGCCTGCCCAGCTTGTAGCTCGATTCGGTGTGGATCCGCTCTCCGGCGCGGAATCGAACCTCGAGGTCGAGCGCGGGGATGAGCACCCGCTGCGGCTCTTCGCTCTGGAGGTAAATCTCGATCCGCGAGGCGGCCTGATTCCAGCGGACGAGGTGGCGAAACCGTCGGGGATCGAAATCGGCGCCCAGGTCGCGGTTCAGGCGGGCCAGCAGGTTGCGGGTGAACTGGGCCGTTACGCCCTGGGGGTCGTCGTAGGCCGGCAGGAGGATCCGGGGCGACTTCCGCAGGTCGGCGCCGATCAACAGCGCGTCACCGGGCGCCAGGCGCCGCCGCAGAGCCCCGAGCAGCGCGCGCGCCTCGAGCGGGTTGAAGTTGCCGATGTTCGAGCCGAGGAAGAGGACGAGGCGGCGCCCGGAGACCTGGCCGAGAAAGCCGAGCTCGTCGGGATAGCGGGCCACCACGGGTCGGACGGTGAGCCGCGGCGTGCGTGCGAGGTCGCCGGCGGCTTGCGCGAGCGCGCTCGGGGAGACGTCGACCGGTTGATAGACGACCCGCTCCTGCCGGGCTAAAAGCGCCGCCAGCAGGAGGCCCGTCTTGGAGGCGGTCCCCGCACCCAGCTCGACGACGGCGAGCGGCGGGCCCGCGGCGTCGATCATCTCGGCCGCGTGCGCGGCGAAGATGGCGCGCTCGCTGCGCGTCAGGTAGTAGGTGGGCAGCCCGGTGATCCGCTCGAACAGCTCGGAGCCGCGCCGATCGTAGAGCAGCCAGGCGGGCAGGCGCTTGCGCGGGCGGAGCAGCCCGTCCCGGACCGCCGACGCGACGGCGGCCAGGGCAGAGACCTCTCCGCTCCGCTCGGGGGCCGTGCCTCCGAGCGCCACGGTTGCCGTCCCGTCGATCGACATCGACATCGGTCAGGGATCCCCGCAGCGGCGCATCCCGGCCCAAGCTAGGCACGTGCGTGCGGTTGTCTACCGCGCGCGACCGGCCGTCAGACCGTCCGGTGACGCAGATGGACCGTGCCGGACATCGAGGCACCGGTCACCACCACGAACGCACAGGCGAAGGCGAACGTCCACCAGCTGAGCCACAGGGTCGCGCCCGTGGCCAGGCCGATGATCCAGAGGATGAACAGCCCGAGCGCCAGCAAGCCGGTGCCGGCCATCCCCCCGCGATGGAACTCGACCAGCGCCGCCGCGCCCGCGATGGCGATCAACGCCGCCAGGCCGTCCAGCCAGGTCAACCAGGCCGAGGCGTGCGACGAGAGGCCCGCGAGCCACAGAAGGACCAGGCCGAGACCGAGAACGAACGAAATTGCGCGAAACATCACCTGCCTCCTTACTCGAAAACATGGTCACCATTTCGCCCCTCCGACAGCGCGGCCGTCCGTCCCGCTCAGGCGCGAGAGCGGCGCTGCGATCCGAGCGCCGGCGGCCACGTCGGTCCCGCTCGGCTTGCTGCGAATCATCCGGCCGCCATATTGACAGCGGAGGGAAAAATGAAGCGAACCATGGTGATGGTGGGATTGATGGGGCTGGGGCTCGGCCCGTTCGCTGTCGGCATCGCGCGCGCGGACACGGGGCACATGGGCCCGAGCGCGCCCAGTCAGGCCGCCGGCGCGGCGCCGTCCGCGGGGACGAACACGAACCCGGTGGCGGTCGAGCAGGAAGAGGTGATGAGCGCCCCGTTCACCGTCGAGAGCATCGACCGGGCGAACCGGCGGGTCGTCGTCGAGAGCCCCGACGGCGCGCGTTCGACGGTGAACGTGTCGCCGAACGCCCCGGGCTTCGACACGCTCAAGCGGGGTGACCAGGTGGAGCTCGACTACTACAAGTCGTCGGTGCTCTCGCTCGCGCCGGCGCGCACGCCGGGTGCGGCTTCCTCGTCGACCGCGCCGGCGCCCGCCAGCACCGGGACGCACGCAGCCAAGGGGCACCAGGTGACGACCTCGGCGCGGGTGACGCTCGTCGACAACGAGAAGGAGACGATCCAGGTGACCACGCCCGACGGGCGGCCGCAGACGTTGTTCGTTCAAGATCCGACGCTGCAGCGTCAGATGCTCACCCTCAAGCCGGGCGACTCGGTGCAGGTGACCTACACCGAGCCTACCGCCGTGGGGCTGCGCCGCGCGACCGCGAAGTGACGCCTGCTGCGCGCCGGCTCGGGAATATACGTAAACGACCGCATCTGGACGCCGGCGCGCGAAACCTCATCCTGGTGAGGGCGAAAGGAGCGACCCGATGGCGAAACAGGGCACGAAGGGAGGACGCGTCGCCTGCTTGCTGGCGGCCGGCTTCGAGGACTCAGAGCTCCGCGTCCCGCTCGATCGGTTGCGCCAGGCCGGCTACCTGGTGGAGATCATCGGCGCCGAGGCGGGCGAACGGCTCGAGGGTGAGCGGAAGCGCGAGATCGTCACCACCGACTTCAGCATCGACGAGGTCCAGGTGGCCGACTACGAGGGGCTGCTCATCCCCGGCGGCCATTCGCCCGACAAGCTGCGGGCCGATCGGCGCTTCGTCGACTTCGTGAAGGACTTCGACCGCACCGGACGGCCGCTGGCGGCGGTCTGCCACGGCCCGCAGCTCCTGCTGGCGGCCGAGTTGCAGCGGGGGCGTACCCTCACCGCCTGGAAGACCATTCAAAGCGATCTCCGGCAGGCGGGGGCCGAGGTGAAGGACCAGGCGGTGGTGGTCGACGGCAACTGGATCACCAGCCGCCAGCCCGACGACCTCCAGGCCTTCAGCTCCAAGTTCATCGAAGAGCTGGGCGACCTCGAAGAGCGCGGCGGGTGGCAGCCGGCGGCAGCGTCGACGTGAAGACGTGAGACGCGAAAGACGAGACGGTCGGGCTTGCGGGAACGCCTTCCTTGTCGCGTGCACGCGCGATCGGGTGTGCTAGCTTTTCGCTCCTTATGCCGGTCGTCTTGGTGGTGGACGATGAGCTGGACCTGCTGGCGGCGCTCAGCGATGCGCTGAACGCCGAAGGTTGGAGGGTCCTCGTGGCCGGCGGGCCGGGCGACGCCCTCGACGCCGCCCGCTCGTGCCCGGTCGACGTCGTCCTCTGCGATCTGCTCCTCGACGGCGCGGATGGGCGAACCGTCAAGGAGGCCTTCGCGCGTGAGCACGGGCTGCGTCGGATCCCGTTCGTCTTCATGACCGCCTCGCTCCTCGAGGCGCACAAGTTTTCCGCCGAGCCGATCGTCGAGAAGCCGTTTCGCCTGCACGATCTGCTCGCCGTGCTGGAAGGCCGCCTCCCGGCGGACCGTGACGGGTCCGACCTGCGCGGCGGCGCACCCGGCCTGGGCTGAGCCGGTCCGCGCGCGGTGTCCGGCCCTGGACGACGCCGGAGGACCGCCTAGGTTCAAGGAGGGGGGCGGGTGAGCAGGCGAAGGCTCGAGAACAAGGTCGCCGTCGTCACGGGCGCATCGAGCGGCGTGGGACGGGCGATCGCCCGCCGCTACGGCGCGGAAGGGGCCAAGGTGGCGCTCATCGCGCGCGATCTGGTCGGGCTGGAGGACGCCGCTTCGGAGATCCGGAGCACCGGCGGGCAGGCGATGGTCCTGCCGCTCGACGTCTCGGAGCCGACGTCGGTGATGGCGGCCGCCGATCGGGTGGTCTCCGCCTGGGGCGGCATCGACATCTGGGTGAACGACGCCATGGTCTCCGTCTTCGCGCCGGTGCACGAGACGACGCCGGAAGAATACCGGCGCGTGATCGAGGTGAACTTCCTCGGCTACGTCCACGGGACGCTGGCCGCCCTCAAACACATGCGTCCCCGCGACGCCGGGGTGATCGTGCAGATCGGCTCGGCGGTCGCCTATCGATCGATCCCCCTGCAGAGCGCGTACAGCGCTTCGAAGGCGGCCATCCGCGGCTTCACCGATTCGCTCCGGAGCGAGCTCATCCGCGAGCGGAGCGGCATCCAGATCACCCATCTGCAGTTGCCGGCCGTCAACACGCCGCAGTTCGAAGTGGTGCGCAACAAGATGCCGGCCCATCCGCATCCGATCCCGCCCATCTATCAGCCGGAGGCGATCGCGGGCGTCGCGCTGCGCGCCGTGCTCCGCCCGCGGCGGGAGATCTGGATCGGCTGGAGCGCGATGAAGGCGATCATCGGTCAGCGGCTGATTCCGCGTTTTCTGGATGGCTATCTGGCGCGCCACGCCTGGAAGGCGCAGGAGACGCGCCGCCTCCCGCCCGGGCACCCGCTCCACCACCGCGACAACCTCGACGCGCCCGTGCTCGTCAATCGCGGCGCGCGGGGGCCGTTCGACAGCGAGGCCCGCAAGCCGGGCGGCGCGCGCGGTGTCGTCACCCGCGGTCTGGTGGTCGGCGCCGTCGGGACGATGGCGGTGATGCTCGCCGGGTGGATCGAGCGGGCGCTGCTCGGCCGCCGCCCCGTCTACGCACCGGCTCGGCTGGCCCGGCGCCTGTTCGCCAGGGCCGCGCGAACGCCGGCGCGCGCCGGCATCCTGGGAAATCTCATGCGCTGGAGCTACGGGCCGTTCATCGGGTTGGTCTACAGCGCGACCTTGGGGCGCTTCATCCGGCGCCGCTGGCCGGAGGCGCGGTCGTGGCCGGCAGGGCTCGCGCTCGGCGCGGCCGTCTACCTGTTCGAGCTCCTGGCCCTGCCCCGGTCGGGCGCCACGCGGCGCTTGGCGCACTGGCCCGCGGCCGACCGGCTGCTGCTGGCCGGTCACACGGCGGCGTTCGGTCTGACCGCCGAGGCCGCTCGCCGATCGCTCGAGCCAGCCTGAAGCAGCCCGCACATTGCAAAATGAACGGCGCCGGGCCGCTCGCGCGGAAAGAGCGGTCGCGCGCTGCTCAGGCCGGCCGCGGCACCAGGACCGCCGCGCCCTCCAGGCGGCCGGCGCGCAGGTCGTCGAGCGCCTCGTTGGCGCGGGCGAGCGGATACGGGCGCACGGTCGTCTTCACGGGGACGCGGGGGGCGAGGGCGAGAAATTCTTCGCCGTCACGACGGGTGAGGTTGGCCACCGAACGGATCGTCCGCTCGCCCCACAGGTCGTCATACCGAAACGAGGGGATGTCGCTCATGTGGATGCCGGCACAAACGACGGTTCCCCCTTTGTCGAGCGCGCGGAGCGCGACCGGCACGAGCGCGCCCACCGGGGCGAAGATCAGCGCGGCGTCGAGCGGTCGGGGCGGGGCGACGTCGGAGCCGCCGGCCCAGGCTGCGCCGAGCGAGCGCGCGAATCGCTGCGACGCCTCGTCGCCGGGGCGGGTGAGCGCGTAGACCTCGCGCCCTTCCCAGATCGCCACCTGGGCGATGATGTGCGCGGCGGCGCCAAACCCGTAGAGGCCGAGGCGCCGGGCGTCGCCGGCGGCGCGCAGCGCGCGGTAGCCGATGAGGCCGGCGCACATCAGGGGCGCCGCCTCGACGTCGGTGTAGCCCTCGGGAATCGGAAAGCAGAACCGATGGTCGGCCACCGCGAACTCCGCGAAGCCGCCGTCGATCTGGTACCCGGTGAAGCGCGCCCGGTCGCAGAGGTTCTCGCGACCCGAGCGGCAGAAGGTGCAGACGCCGTCGGTCCAGCCGAGCCAGGGGACGCCGACCCGATCACCGAGCGCGAAACGATCGACGCGCGCGCCCTTGGCCGCCACCCGCCCGACGATCTCGTGCCCCGGCACCAGCGGCAGCTTGGGGTCGGAGAGGTCGCCGTCGACGATGTGCAGATCGGTCCGGCAGACGGCGCAGGCGGCGATCTCGAGCAAGACCTGGTCGTCGTTGGGGACCGGCGGCGCGACCGTAGCGGAGCGGAGCGGCCTTTGCCGCCCAGGGCCATCGAAGATCATCGCCTGCATCGGGGCCTCCCCGGACCAATTTGATCACTTCTGGGCGGCGTTCTTCAGAAAGTAAGCCTTGAGCGTCGCCTTGTCCGCGTCGGACAGCTTGGCGTCGTGGTGCATCGGGAAGACATAGAACCAGGGGGGCATGGCGCCCGATTCGACCTGCTCCCAGGCGTTCTCCCGGTCGGTCTGACGCTCCTCCTCGTCGGCGTCGCCCCACTTGGACAAGTTGAGGTGATTGCGGCCGTTGTGGACGTCGCGCGCCATCAGCCACGAGCCGGGCGCGATGCGTGCGTAGAGCGGCCAGCGCGTCTCGTTGGTGTGACAGTCGAAGCAGGCGCGCCGCATGATGTGCTCGACCTCGGGCGGCCCGTCGAAGACGAAGCGTTCGGGCGGGTTCGTTCCGATGTCCTGGGTGGGAATGCCGAACAGGCGTTTGGCAGGGACGACCTGGAGCAGGCCGAATCCGAGTGCCGCAACGAGCGTGCCGCGCTTCAAAATCTTCGCCAGTGTGGGGGACATGACGTGACGATAGAAAGGAGTGGCGCCGCCGGCAAGCATGACAGCTCTTCCGTTCGTGCCACGCCCGGTCGCCGGGCCCTTTTTCGAAATTAAATTTTTGCCCTCAGCCGAGCGCGTATAACGTCCGCTCATGAGTGACGGGACCCCGGTCGACCCAAGCGTCGTCACGGATCCCGCCGCCCGGCCCCCGCCGACCGGGGGGCGGCCGGCGATCGAGGTGGCCGGTCGCGTGGAGCTCGTCTCGCAGCTGGCGCTCGAGGCCGGCGAGATCGGGACCTGGGAGTGGAACATCGGCTCCGGAGAGGTCCGCTGGTCCGACAACCTGGAGCAGATCCACGGGCTCGAGCCGGGGACCTTCGATCGAACGTTCGAAGGCTACAAGATGCTGATCCACCCGGAGGATCGCGAGATGGTGCTGGGCGCCATCCGCGGTTGCCTGGAAGGCCGGGTCGCCTACGAGGTGGAGTTCCGCAGCGCCGACATCAGCCGCGGCGTGCGCTGGATTCTCGGCAAGGGGAAGGTGATTCCGGGCGAGGGGGGCGGGGCGGCCCGCATGATCGGCGTCTGCATGGACGTCACCAGCCGGAAGCGGGCCGAGGAGACGGCCTGGGAGTCCAACCGCCGGAAGGACGAATTCCTGGCCATGGTCTCGCACGAGCTCCGCAACCCGCTGGCCGTCATCAGCAACGCCTCGACGCTCATCGGCCAGCTGACCAAGAACGATCCCGAGACCGCCAAGGCCTCCGGGTCGATCCGGCGGCAAACCGAGCGGCTGGCCCGCATCGTCGACGACCTGATGGAGGTGTCACGCCTCTCGGCTGGCAAGCTGACCTTGCGCCGGACCAGCGTCGATCTGGTGGGATTGGTGCACCGCGCGGTGCAGGACTTCGTCGAGCGGCATTTGCTCGACCGCCACCGCTACGAGCTGCGGTTCGCCGCCACCCGGGTGAGCGGCGACGGACCTCGCCTCGAGCAGATCGTCTCCAACCTGTTGATGAACGCCGTCAAGTACACGCCGCTCGGCGGGACGATCGCCATCGAGGTCGAGCCGGATCGGGGCGAGGCCGTCCTGCGCGTGCGGGACACGGGCGTGGGGATCGCGCCCGAGCTGCTCCCGCGGGTGTTCGATCTGTTCGTCCAGAGCGAGCGGGGTGTCGAGCGGCGGGACGGCGGTCTCGGCGTGGGGCTCTCGATCGCGCGCGGTCTGGTGGAGGCGCACGGCGGGCGGATCGAGGCGCGCAGCCCGGGCCCCGATCTGGGGACGGAGTTCGTGGTCCGGCTCCCCCTGGCGGCCACCTTCGCGGCCGGCGATCAGAGCGACGGCGCTCCCCGCCGCCGCATTCTGATCGTCGACGACAACGTCGACGCGCGGGAGGCGCTGGCGCGGCTGCTCGAGATGGCCGGCCACGAGGTCGCCCAGGCGGGCGACGGGCCGGGCGGCTTGGAGGCGGCTTCCCGCGCGCGGCCCGACGTGGCGATCGTGGATATTGGCCTGCCGGGGATGAACGGCTTCGACCTGGGAAGGCGGCTGCGGGCCGCGACGCCGCACGTGCGGCTCATCGCGCTGACCGGCTACAGCCACGACGATCACCGGCGCCAGGGCGACGACGTCGGTTTCGAAACTTACCTCGTGAAACCGGTAACCTTCGAAACTCTTCAGCGGGCCCTTGCGAACAATTGACGATCCGCTAACAATCCCCGCTGCCGAGCGTAGTTACACTCCGACGTCCCCATGGGAGCGCCCACCTTGGCACCAGGCGGTAACGACCGGCTCGCGGAAATTCTCGACCGCATCAGCGACGGCTTCATCGCGTTCGATCGGGACTGGCGCTTCGTCTACCTGAATCGTGTGGCCGCCGAATATCTCGGCAGGCCGGCCAGCGCGCTCGGGGGACGAATCTTCTGGGAGGTCTTTCCCGCGAGCGCCGGGTCGGAGATGGCCGCCGCGTACCGGCGCGCCGCTGCGGGGACCACCCCGATCGAATTCGAGATGGTCTCCAGCATCACCGGGCGCTGGATCAGCCAGCGCATCTTCCCCAGCGTCTCGGGCCTGACGGTCTATTTCCGCGACATCTCCGCCGAGCGAGAGGCCGCGGAGACGTTGCGTGAGGGCGAGGATCGCTACCGTTCGCTCTTCGACCACAGCCTGACCGGCATCTTCCTGACCTCGCCGGCCGGTGAGACCTTGGCGGCCAACCCCGCCGCCTGCCGGATGCTGAGGCGATCGGAGGAGGAGATCTGCCGCCTGGGCCGCGACCTCGTCGCGCCCGAAGACCCGGGCCTCCGCACCCTGCTCGAGCAGCGTGGTCGCCTCGGCACCGGGCGCGCCGAGATCAACATGGTCCGCGGCGACGGAACGACGATCCCGATCGAGGTTTCGTCGGCGGTCTTCACCGACCGAAACGGGCAGCCCCGCACCAGCCTGTCGTTGCGCGACCTGACCGACGGCAAGCGCGCCGAGCAGGCGCTGAAGCTGATCGTCGACGCGGGCAACGAGCTCTCGCAGTCGCTCGAGCGCGGCGAGATCCTGCGCCGGTTGACCGGGCTCCTCGTCCCGCGCGTCGCGGACGTCTGTCTCGTCGATCTGTGCGACGGCGAGCGCCTGCGACGGGAAGCGATCCGGCACCGGGACATCGACGGACAGCTCGTCGGACAGGCGAACACCCCCTGGGGACGCGAGTATGCCGGGGCGAGGCGGGTCTACGAATCGGACGCGCCGGATCTGGTCATCTCCGTGGAGGGCGACGAGGAGTTCACCGAGCTCGGCGTCCGCTCGGCGCTCCGGATCCCGATGCGCGTGGCGGGGAAAGCGATCGGCGTCGTCTCCCTGTTCATCGTCGACGGTGCCCGCGCCTTCAGCGCCGACGACCTGGCGACCATCGAGGCGGTGTCCGATCGGGCCGCCCTGGCGCTGGAGAACGCGCGTCTCTACGAGGTCGCCGTGAACGCCAAGCGCGTGCGCGACGAGGTGCTGACCACGGTCTCGCACGATCTGCGGAACTCGCTGAACGCGATCGGCTTCATCGCCACCGAGCTGGCCCGGCAGGGGGGCAGCCCGCTGGCCACCCAGATCCGCAGCGCCGCCACCCTGGCCGACCGGCTGCTCGCCGACCTGGGCGCCATGTTCGCCATCGAATCGGGATCGCTGGTGCTCGGCCGCTTCATGGAGTCGATCGATTCCATCATGCACGAGGTGGCCGACCTGTTCAGGCCGCTGGCCGAGGCCCGGGCCATCCGGCTGCGGGCGGTGAGCGAGCGACAGGGGTTGACCGCCTTCGTCGACCGCCACCGCATGGTGCAGGCGGTGAGCAACGTGGTGGCCAACGCCGTCGAGCTCAGCGAGGACGGCGGCCAGGTCGACCTGGCCTGCAAGCAGGTCGGCGACGACGTCGAGCTGGCCATCTCGGACACCGGCCCCGCGCTCGCGCCCGGCGACCTGGCGCACCTTTTCGATCGGAGCGGCTGGGGAAAGGACGGCCGGCGACGGGCGAGCGTCGGGCTGGGGCTGGTGATCTCCAAGCAGTACATCGAGGCGCACGGGGGCCGCATCCGCGTCCAGAGCCAGCCCGGCAGCGGCTCGACGTTCACCATCGCGATCCCGATGCGCCCGCGCGGGGCCGGGCCGGCCGCCGCCCGCCGGGCGGGCGGGCCCGCCAGCTCCTCCAGTTAGGCGGGGGCGCGCTGCCCAAGCGATCGCCGCTCGAGATCCCCCCCGCCCGGCGCCGCGCGTGCCGGCGCCGCCGCACGGCTGCGTTCGCCGTCGCGCTGCTCTGCGCCTCGGCCTCGGCCGCCAGCGCCGGGGAGGACGGGCTCGTCTACGACTGGAAGGTCGACGGTGCGGTGACGGCGGCCGCCCTCGCCTTCTGGGGGGGGACCCAGCTCTTCGAGTCTTCGCTGGCCCCCGCCTCATGCCGCTGGTGCGAGCCGGGCGCGCTCGACAGCGCCGTGCGCGGCGCCCTCCGCTGGAACGACACCGCCGCCGCCAACACCGCCAGCAACGTGGGGGCCTACGCGCTCGTCCCGCTCACCAGCCTGGGGCTCCTCGCCGCGGGCGCGCACGGCGAAGGTCGCTTCGGCGAGATGGCCGGGAACGTCCTGGTGATCGCCGAATCGGTCGCGCTCGCCGAGAGCGCGAACCAGATCGTGAAGTTCGCCGTGGGGCGCGAGCGCCCCTTCGTCCACGCGCTGCCGCCCGCCGGAAAGTCGTCGACCGACAACCCGGCGGACAACAACGTCTCCTTCTATTCGGCGCACACCAGCTTCGCGTTCGCGCTGGCGGTGTCGACCGGCACCGTGGCCTCCCTGCGCCGTTACCGCTGGGCGCCGGCGATCTGGGCCGCCGGGCTGGCGGGTGCCGCCGCGGTCGGCTACCTGCGCATCGCGGCCGATCGGCACTACTTCACCGACGTCGTCACCGGCGCGGTGGCGGGTGGCGCATTCGGTCTGGTGGTTCCGTACGAGTTTCACCGCGCCCCGGCGGCCCTGACCTTGGTCCCGGCGCCGGGCGGTGGCGTGATGCTGGCGCTGTCGGCGCGTCTCTAGGGCAACCCCCGATTTCGCGGCCCCCCGATTCCCAGTTACGGGAAACGAATTCGCGAAGAAGGTGGTCCCTGCCTTGCACGAATCAGCGGTTGGTGCCATTTCCTCTGGGCGCCGACGAGGGACCATGCGGATCGGGATCGTCACCGAGTACTACTATCCGACGCTGGGCGGGATTCAGGAGCACGTCCACCATTTCGCGCTCCACGCGCGCCGGGCGGGTCACGATGTTCGAATCCTGACACCCGAGGTGAAAGACAGTCTCGCCTCGGTCAAGGACGACGCCGGAGCGGAGGCGGTGGCGCGCCGCACGGACGAGGAGAACGGGGTGATCAGGCTGGGCCGCTCGATTCCCCTCTACTCCGGGGGATCGATCGCGCGGATGTCGGCCGGGCCGTCGCTGTCGCTCCGCGTTCGCGACATCATCCGCAGCCAGCAATTCGACGTGGTCCACGTCCATTCGCCGCTGATGCCGACGCTGCCGCTGCTCGCGCTGCGCGCCTCCGAGACGCTCAACGTCGGCACCTTCCACAGCGCGTTCGAGAGCAGCCTGCTCTACGCGCTCCTCGCGCGGCGCCTGCAGCGCTACGTCGATCGGCTCGACGCCGCGATCGGCGTCTCCGAGACGGCGCTGGTCGGCGTCCGGCGTTACTTCCGCGCCCCCTTCGAGGTGATCCCGAACGGCGTCGAGGTGGCGACCTTCGCGGCCGGGCGCCGCCGGCCCGAGTTCGACGACGGCCGGCGCAACCTGCTCCACGTCGGGCGGTTCGATCCGCGCAACGGCGTCGACCGGGTGATCCGGGCCTGGGTCGCCGTGCGCCGCCTGGGAACCGACGCGCGCCTCATCCTGGTGGGCGACGGTCCGCTGCGGCCGCGGTACGAGGCGATGATCCCCCGCGACCTCCGCGCCGACGCGCACTTCGCGGGGTTCGTCTCCTCCGAAGAGCGCGCCAGCTACTACGCCTCGGGCGACGTGTTGCTCTGCCCGGCGGTGGGGGGGACCTTCGGCATCATCGTGCTCGAGGCGATGGCCGCCGGGTGCGCGGTCGTGGCGGCCGATACGCCCGGCTTCCGCCACGTCATGCAGGACGGCCGGGAGGGGTTCCTGGTCGACGGGGCGGCCGATCCGGGGTCGCAGCAGCTCGCGGAGCGGGCGAACCGGCTGCTGGTCGACGAGGAATTGCGGCGGCGCTGCGTGGAGGCGGGTCGCCGGCGGGCCGCCGAGTTCGACTGGCGCGAGATCACCGGGCGCGTGCTGGCGCTCTACGCCCGGCTTCGGCGCGACGCCGTCACCCCCCTTTCGCAGGCGCGGGGCGCATGACGACCCGCGGGCGCCGGGCGCTCCTGCTGCTGGCGCTCTGCGCCGGCCTGCGCATCGTCTCGCTCGCGCGTCCCTGCCTCTCGGACGACGAGGCGACCTATTGCGTGGTCGCCCGCGAGATGCTGCACGGGCGCGTCCTCTACCGCGACGTGGTCGACCACAAGCCGCCCCTCATCTACCTCACCTACGCGGCGACGCAGGCGCTCGGCGGGCGGGACCACGGTATGTTGCTGCTGCATTTGCTGACCATCCTGGTGGTGTGGGCCACCGCGCTCCTGCTGGGGCGCATCGCCGCCCGGGCCCAAAGCCCGCCCGACGGGCACACCTCGTTTGCGGCGGGTCTGTTGTTCGTGGTGTTCACCACGACGCTGCTCGACTTCGACGCGCTGGCCGCCAACTGCGAGCTCTACATGCTGCTGCCGCTGGTCGCCTCGGTTCTCCTCTACCTGCGCGGGTTCGCGGCGCCGCGGTCGGGGGCGCTCGCCGCGGCCGGGCTGCTCGTCGGCGTGGCCATGCTCTACAAGTACCAGGCGGCCGTCCAGCTCCCGCTCTACGCGGTCCACCTCGGCTTCGTTCACCGCCGTCGACTGGCTCGGCTCGGCGGCGCCTGGCTGGCGCTGGCCGGGGGCCTCGCCGTGCCGCTGGCAATCTGTATCGGGTTGATGCGGCGGGCCGGCGCGCTCGGGGACGCGCTGTTCTGGTTCTCTTTCAACTCCGCCTACATTCGTCAGGGCCTGAACCTCTCGGAGGTCGCGGCACGGGCGGTCCGGCGCGTTCCGTACGGCGTCCTGCCCGCGCTCTTCCTCTGGATCCTGGGGATGCGCGCGGCGGCCGCTGCTTGGCGCCGCCGGCGACAGGATCCGGTGGCGCTCTTTGTGGTCTGGTGGTGCGCGGCGAGCGCGCTGGCGACCACCGCCGGCGGGCGGTTCTTCGGACACTACTTCCACCAGGTGACGGCGCCGCTCGCCGTCCTGGCCGCGCCCGAGGCGGTGCGGGTCTGGGGCGCCCGCCGGAAGGCGAGCCTGGCGGCCGTCGGGCTGCCCGCCGTCGTCTTCCTGCTCATCGGCTTGTTTCATGCCCGGGCCGCCAGGGCGGTCGGCCTGGCGGAGCCCGACTACCCCACCATCGCCCGCTTCATTCGCGCCCGCAGCCTCCCCACCGACGAGCTGGTCGTCTGGGGGAACGTCCCGGTTCTGTATTTCGAGGCCCAGCGACCGCTCGGCAGTCGGTTCGTGTTCTCCAACTACCTGACCGGGCTCTCGCCGGCCACCCGCACGCAGTCCGACCCGGGCGCCGACGCTTCGGCCAACGTGGTTGGCGAAAGCTGGGCGATGTTCGTGAGCGATCTTTCGACGCGCCTGCCGGCCCTGTTCGTCGATACGTCTCCGGGGAACCTCGGCGCTTACGGAAAGTTTCCGCTGACGCGCTATCCGCGGCTGCAGGCGATCGTGGATCGCAACTACGCGCTCGTCGGCGAGGTTGCCGGGGCGCGCGTCTTCGCTCGGCGGAGGACCGAGGCGGTGACGCTGAGGTGAGCGGGCCGGGCGCGAGCCGATCGCGGACCTCGCCGCTGCTGGCGCCCGCGGAGTGGGGTGTGTTCGCGGTGGTGGCGGCCGCCAACCTCGTTCCCCTCTGGGCGTTCCGCTACTTTCCCGGCCAGGACACCGCCGATCACCTCTACGCGGTCGCGGTGTTGCGTTCGCTCGCCGATGGGACCGCGGCGCCAGCGGTGGCCGTGGCGTTCGCGCCGGCGCTCGGTCTCAAGACCAACGTGCTGTTTCACGCCCTCATGCTGGGGCTGGTGCGGCTGGGCCTGTCGATCGACCTCGCCCACCGGGTGGTGCTTTCAGGCTACGCGCTGGCGCTGCCGCTGGCGGGTCTGTTCTGCGCGCGATCCGCCGCCCCGGCCAGCGGACCGCTGGCCTTGTTGCTGTTGCCGCTGGTCTGGAGCTGGTTCGCCGTGCAAGGCCTCTACAACTACGTCTTGTCGCTCCCGCCGGCGCTGGTCTGGTTGGGGATCGTGGCCCGCGACGGTGGGCGGCCGCGGCTCCGCGCGGCGCTGGCCCTCGGTTTGGCGGCGATGCTGGTCTTTCTCGCCCACACCGTGACCTTCGCGGCCCTGCTGCTGGTCACCGCGACGCGGGTCGTCTTCCCGGGCGACGGAACGCGTTTGCCGGCCGCGCGCCGGGCGGTCAGCGCCTGGCCCGCCGTGCTGGCGCTGCTCCCCGCGCTCGCGGCCTGGCTTGCCTCCCTGCGGGCCATGATGGCATCGGGCGCGCCGCTCGAGGCCTCGGTCTCCCGCTGGGAGATGTACGATTTCCCGTCGGCGCTGGGGGCGTTCTTCGTCGAGTTCGCCGTCCGCTATCACCTGGTCGATCTGCTGCTGCTGGGGCCGCCGCTGGTCACGCTCGTCGTGCTTCCGCTCGCCGCCGGCCGCGGGGGCCGGTCGGCCGCGCCCCGCTGGCCGCTCCGCGCCGCGCTCCTGCTGATCGCGCTCTATTTCGCGTTGCCGCACATCATC
>Ga0134128_10002909_pt1 | contig 20988 bp, 20 predicted proteins | sample KB31754_FD_96462 | JGI IMG/M metagenome (GOLD analysis project Ga0134128, IMG submission 96462) | Terrestrial soil microbial communities with excess Nitrogen fertilizer from Kellogg Biological Station, Michigan, USA - KB3-175-4 | ecosystem: Environmental > Terrestrial > Soil > Unclassified ...
CCGATGAGCGCGCCCGCCAGCCCCGCCGTAGCAGCCCCGATCCGGGTCGCTGCGGGGACCACCGCCGGGGCAGCGGTCCGTGAAGCCGGCCTGCCGAGCCGGGGTGCCGACGACGCGATCGTCGTCGTGCGCGACGCCGACGGCCGGTTGCGTGATCTGGCCTGGACGCCGGAGGCCGACGTGGAGGTCACACCCGTCGCCGCCAACACCGACGACGGCCGCAGCGTGATCAGGCATTCGACCGCGCACGTGCTCGCGCAGGCGGTGCAGGACATGTTCCCTGAGGCCAAACTCGGCATCGGGCCGCCCATCACCGACGGCTTCTACTACGACTTCGATGCGCCGCGCGCGTTCACGCCGGAAGATCTGGAGGCGCTGGAGAAGCGGATGCGCCAGATCGTCAAGGAAGGCCAGCTGTTCTCGAGGCGGGTATACGCGTCCAAGGACGAGGCCCGCGAAGAGCTCGCGAACGAGCCGTACAAGCTCGAACTCGTCGACGACAAGTCCGGTGACCCCGAGGTGATGGAGGTCGGCGGCGACGAGCTCACCGCGTACGACAACCTCAATCCCCGTACCCGCGAACGGGAGTGGGGTGACCTGTGCCGCGGTCCACACATTCCGACGACGCGGTATATTCCGGCGTTCAAACTGACCCGCAGCTCGGCCGCGTACTGGCGGGGCGATCAGAACAACGCCAGCCTTCAGCGCATCTACGGCACCGCGTGGGAGTCGCAGGAGGCGCTCGACAAGCACCTCGAGTTCATCGAGGAGGCGCAGCGCCGCGATCACCGCAAGCTCGGCGCCGAGCTGGACCTGTTCAGCTTCCCCGACGAAATCGGTTCGGGCCTGGCGGTTTTCCACCCGAAGGGTGGCATCATCCGGCGCGAGCTCGAGGATTACTCGCGGCGCAAGCACAGCGAAGCCGGCTACCAGTTCGTCAACAGCCCGCACATCACCAAGGCGGAGCTGTTCAAGATCTCGGGTCACCTTGACTGGTACGCCGACGGCATGTTCCCGCCGATGCACCTGGACGCCGAGTACAACGAAGACGGCACGGTGCGCAAGCCGGGTCAGGATTACTACCTCAAGCCGATGAACTGCCCGATGCACTGCCTGATCTTCCGGTCGCGCGGGCGGTCCTATCGCGAACTTCCGTTGCGGCTCTTCGAGTTCGGCACCGTTTACCGCTACGAGCTCTCCGGGGTGGTGCACGGCCTGACCCGGGTGCGCGGGCTGACGATGGACGATGCGCACATCTACTGCACGCGCGACCAGATGCGCGACGAGCTCACGTCACTGCTGCGCTTCGTGCTCGATCTGCTCGGTGATTACGGCCTGACGGACTTCTACCTGGAGCTGTCGACGAAGGATCCCAACAAGTTCGTCGGCTCCGACGAGATGTGGGAGGAAGCCACCAGCGTGCTCGCAGAGGTCGGCGCGGCATCCGGGCTGGAGCTGGTGCCCGACCCCGGCGGCGCGGCGTTCTACGGCCCGAAGATCTCCGTTCAGGTCAAGGACGCGCTGGGCCGTAGCTGGCAGATGTCGACGATCCAGCTGGACTTCAACATGCCCGACCGGTTCGAGCTGGAGTACACCGCAGGCGACGGCAGCCGGCAGCGGCCGGTGATGATCCACCGCGCGCTGTTCGGCTCGATCGAACGGTTCTTCGGCATCCTCACCGAGCACTATGCCGGTGCGTTCCCGGCGTGGCTGGCGCCCGTGCAGGTGGTCGGCATCCCGGTCGCCGACGATCACGTGCCATACCTCAACGGCCTTGCCGCCCAACTGAAGATGCACGGCATCCGGGCCGACGTGGACGCCAGCGACGACCGGATGGCCAAGAAGATCGTGAACCACACGAATCAAAAGGTGCCGTTCATGCTGGTGGCAGGCGACCGTGACGTCGACGCCAACGCGGTCAGCTTTCGCTTCGGTGACCGCACCCAGCTCAACGGTGTGCCACGCGATGAAGCCGTCGCGGCGATCGCCCAGTGGATCGCCAGTCGCGAAAACGCCGCTCCGACAGCCGAACTGCTCAAGGTGGGCGCCTCGAAGTGAGCCGCGATGAGCGCTTGCGCGAAGAGCAGGCGTCGGAGTACGACGACCGCACGATCGTCGACCACGGCGTCGGTGAGCCCGACCACCTCCAACGCCTGTGGACGCCGCATCGGATGACATATATCGCCGAAGCGCCGATGAAGGGCGGTTCCGCGGCATCCGATCAGCCCTTCACCGATATCCCCACTCTCTCCGACGAGGACGGACTCGTCGTCGCACGCGGCGAGCTGGTGTACGTCGTGCTCAACCTCTACCCGTACAACCCTGGGCACTCGATGGTGGTGCCGTACCGGCGGATCTCGGAGCTCGAAGACCTCACCACCGAGGAGAGCGCCGAGCTGATGGCGTTCACCCAGAAGGTGATTCGCGTGATCAAGGCCGTGTCGCATCCGCACGGTTTCAACGTGGGGCTGAACCTAGGCGGTTCGGCAGGAGGGTCCCTGGCCGATCATCTGCACATGCATGTGGTCCCGCGGTGGAGCGGCGATGCGAACTTCATCACGATCATCGGCGGCTCGAAGGTCATCCCGCAACTGTTGCGCGAGACCCGCGAGCTCTTGGCCACCGAGTGGGCGAAGCAGCCGTGAGCAACTTCTACCTGATGACCCGCGCGGCGTACGAAAAGCTGTCGAAGCCGCTCGCGAAGGGCGCGCTGCGGGCAGGTTTCACCCCCGACAGCATCACGATCCTCGGCACGGCCGGGACCGTCCTCAGCGCGCTCACGCTCTTCCCGATCGGGCAACTGTGGTGGGGTGCATTTGCCGTGTTCATATTCGTGCTCGCCGACATGCTCGACGGCGCGATGGCACGTGAGCGCGGCGGCGGCACCCGCTTCGGTGCGGTCCTGGACGCGACCTGCGACCGCATCGGTGACGGCGCGGTGTTCTGCGGCCTGCTGTGGTGGGCGACCTTTGGGCTGAAGAGCACGTCGCTGGTCGTGGCCACGCTGATCTGCCTGGTCACCTCGCAGGTCATCTCCTACATCAAGGCCCGCGCCGAGGCCAGCGGGCTGTCGGGTGAGGGCGGCATCATCGAGCGACCGGAACGGCTGATCATCGTGTTGGTGGGCGCCGGGCTGTCCGGTGTGCCGTTCTTGCACATGCCCTGGCTGCTCCACGTCGCGATGTGGGTGCTCGCGGTGGCGAGCCTGGTCACGGTGGGGCAGCGGTTGCACACCGTGCGGACGTCGCCCGGCGCGATGGAACCCCTGACGCGCACCGACGCCGTCAACGGCGACAAACCCGAGACGTGGGGGCACCACCCGCCCGGAGGGCAGGGGGAGGAGCCATGAACAGCACCCCGGCGGGACAGAAAACGGATAGCAGAGGCCGTTTCCCGTTCGGGGGCCATCTCACCGATCTGGGCTACGCCGCCGGCTGGCGGCTGGTGCGGGCGATGCCGGAGTTCATGGCGCGCAACGCTTTTGACGCAGGTGCGCACTACGCGGCTCGCGGCGGCGGACCCAAGCAGCTGCGCAAGAATCTGGCCCGGGTCGTCGGCGTGACGCCTGACCAGGTGCCGGACGGGCTGATTCGTGCTTCGCTGGGCTCATACGCGCGGTACTGGCGGGAGGCGTTTCGGTTGCCCTCGATGGATCTGACAAAGCTCGGCGAGCAGCTTGACCCGCACTTTGCGGGCAAGGAGCACATTGCTGCCGCACTTGACACCGGCCGCGGCGCGGTCCTGGTACTGCCGCACAGCGGGAACTGGGACATGGCCGGGGTATGGCTCGTGTGGAAACACGGCACCTTTACCACCGTGAACGAGCGGCTCAAGCCCGAGTCTTTGTATAACCGGTTCATCGCTTACCGCGAAAGCCTCGGTTTCGAGATGCTGCCGCTCACCGGAGGCGAGCGGCCGCCTTTCGAGGTGCTGGTGGAACGGCTACGCGGCAACCGCCCGATTTGCTTGATGGCCGACCGCGACCTCAGCCGCAACGGCGTGCAGGTCGACTTTTTCTCCGAACCCACTCGCATGCCGGCGGGTCCGGCGAAGCTGGCAATCGAAACCGGTGCTCGATTGATCACGGTGCACTGCTGGTACACACCGCGCGGCTGGGGTTTCCAGGTGCAGCCACCTGTTGACACGTCATCGGGTGACGTCGCGCTCGTCACGCAGGTAATGGCCGACCAGTTCGCCCGCGGCATCGCCGCCCACCCGGCCGACTGGCACATGGTTCAGCCGCAATGGCTATCCGATCTCTCCGATGAGCGTCGCGCGAAACTGGAGTCCTGCTGATGAGCGCTTGCGCGAAGAAGAGACCGTGATGCGCATCGGCATGGTCTGCCCGTATTCGTTCGACGTGCCAGGCGGAGTGCAGTCGCACGTGCTTCAGCTGGCCGAGGTGATGGATAGGCGCGGCCACGAAGTCAGCGTGCTGGCGCCGTCGTCACCGCACGTGGAGCTCCCGGATTACGTGGTGTCCGGCGGCAAGGCGGTGCCGATCCCGTACAACGGGTCGGTGGCCCGGCTGCGGTTCGGGCCCGCCACCCATCGCATGGTCAAAAGATGGCTGGCCGAAGGCGATTTCGATGTGCTGCATCTGCACGAGCCGAACGCGCCGAGCCTGTCGATGCTGGCGCTGAACATCGCCGAGGGCCCGATAGTCGCGACGTTCCACACGTCGACCACAAAGTCGTTGACGCTCACCGTGTTCGAGCCCTTCCTGCGGCCGATGCACGAGAAGATCGTCGGCCGCATCGCGGTGTCGGACCTGGCGCGGCGGTGGCAGATGGAGGCGTTGGGCAGCGACGCCGTCGAGATCCCCAACGGCGTGGACGTCGCGTCGTTCGCGCGTGCGCCGCTGTTCGACGGCTACCCGCGGCCGGGTAAGTCGGTGCTGTTCCTTGGCCGTTTCAACGAGCCCCGCAAAGGCATGGCCGTGCTGTTGGGCGCATTGCCGACGCTGGTGAAGGCGTTTCCCGACATCGAGATCCTGATCGTCGGCCGCGGCGACGAGGAGGAACTGCGCGAGCACGCCGGGAAACTGGCCGGCCATCTGCGCTTCCTCGGTCAGATCGACGACGCCGAGAAGGCGTCGGCGATGCGCAGCGCCGACGTGTACTGCGCCCCGAACATCGGCGGGGAGAGCTTCGGCATCGTGCTTGTCGAGGCCATGGCGGCCGGCACCGCGGTGGTGGCCAGCGACCTCGATGCGTTCCGCCGCGTTCTCGTCGACGGAAAGGCCGGGCGGCTGGTGCCGGTCGACGACGCCGCGGGATTGGCGGCGGGGCTGGTTGCGGTGCTCGAGAACGACGCCGTGCGGGGGCGCTACGTGGATGCCGCGGCCGAGGCGGTGCGCCGCTACGACTGGTCCGTTGTCGCCCGCCAGATCATGCGGGTCTACGAGACCGTCGCGGGGTCAGGGGCGAAGGTGCAGGTGGCTAGTTGATCACGTGGGTGGTGATCATTGCGCTGGCGGTGCTGGCCGTCGTCATCCTGCTCGTTGCGGCGTGGGCCTATCAGACCGCCCACCGGCTGGACCGGCTGCACGTCCGGTATGACCTCTCGTGGCAGGCGCTCGACGGGGCGCTGGCCCGGCGGGCGGTGGTGGCGCGTGCGGTCGCCGTCGAGGCGTACGGCGGAGGCCCCGCCGGCAAGCGACTGGCCGCATTGGCCGGCGCCGCCGAGCGCGCACAGAGAACCGCCCGTGAGGCCGCGGAAAACGAGTTGTCTGGCGCGCTGACCCTCGTCGACCCCGGGTCGCTACCGGTGGCGCTGGTCGCCGAGCTCGCCGATGCCGAGGCGCGGGTGCTGTTGGCCCGTCGCTTCCACAACGACGCCGTCCGCGACACACTGGCGCTGCGCGAACGGCCTGCCGTGCGGATGCTGCGGCTTGGCGGAACCGCGGCGCTGCCAACCTATTTCGAGATCGCCGAGCGTGCGGAGGCGACACCGACGGTCGACCGGCGGGTGTCGGCGCGCGTCGTGCTCCTCGACGACGACGGTGACGTCCTGCTGCTCTGCGGGTCCGACCCGGCGAACGAGGACGGGGACCCGCCGCGGTGGTGGTTCACCGTCGGCGGGGCTGCCCAGCAAGGCGAGACGCTGCCCGAGGCGGCGGTGCGCGAACTGGAGGAGGAGACGGGGCTTCGGGTCGATCCGGCCGACATGGTCGGACCGGTCTGGCGGCGCGATGCGGTCATCGACTTCAACGGATCGGTCATCCGCAGCGAGGAGATGTTCTTCGTGCACCGCACCAGGCGGTTCGAGCCGTCAACAGCCGGCCGCACGGGTTTGGAGCGGGCCTACATTCACGGCCACCGCTGGTGCGATGCGACAATGATCGCCGAGCTGGTCGCCACGGGTGAAACCGTCTATCCGTTGCAACTCGGTGAGCTTCTCGAGGAGGCGAACGCGCTGGCCGACGCACGGGGCGCGGTGCCGCGGCGGCAGCTGCAGTCGATCCGCTGAGAAGGCTGAGGTGTTGCGGATGCTGCGGATTTAACACATTTGCCGCCACCTTTACACTGGATCAGTAGCGATTTGGAGGAGATAGCAGTGGAAACCGCAGCTGGATCGAACGGTTCGGCCAACAGCCAGACCGGAACGGCGCGGGTAAAGCGCGGCATGGCCGAGATGCTCAAGGGCGGCGTGATCATGGACGTCGTCACGCCCGAGCAGGCCCGCATCGCCGAGGGCGCCGGCGCCGTGGCCGTCATGGCGTTGGAGCGAGTGCCCGCGGACATCCGCGCCCAGGGCGGGGTATCGCGGATGAGCGATCCCGACATGATCGAGGGCATCATCTCCGCGGTCACCATCCCGGTGATGGCCAAGGCCCGCATCGGGCACTTCGTCGAGGCGCAGATTCTGCAGAGCCTCGGTGTTGACTACATCGACGAGTCGGAGGTGCTCACCCCGGCCGATTACACCCACCACATCGACAAGTGGAAGTTCACCGTGCCGTTCGTGTGCGGCGCGACCAACCTCGGCGAGGCACTGCGCCGCCTCACCGAGGGCGCGGCGATGATCCGGTCCAAGGGTGAGGCGGGCACGGGTGATGTGTCCAATGCGACCACGCACATGCGCCAGATCGGTGGCGAGATACGTCGGCTGACGTCGCTGTCCGAAGACGAGTTGTACGTCGCGGCAAAGGAATTGCAGGCACCTTATGAACTCGTTGTGGAGGTGGCGCGAGCAGGCAAGCTGCCGGTGACGCTGTTCACCGCGGGTGGTATCGCGACGCCGGCGGATGCGGCGATGATGATGCAGTTGGGCGCCGAGGGAGTGTTCGTCGGTTCGGGCATCTTCAAGTCCGGTGACCCGGCGCAGCGGGCGGCCGCCATCGTCAAGGCGACGACCTTCTATGACGACCCCGACGTGCTGGCCAAGGTGTCACGCGGGTTGGGGGAGGCCATGGTCGGCATCAACGTGGAGGAGATCGCAGCCCCGCACCGGCTCGCCGAACGCGGCTGGTAAACAAGCCAGATGGCGATCGAAGAGATCCTTGACCTCGAACAACTCGAGGTCAACATCTACCGCGGCGGGGTGTTCAGCCCCGAATCCGGCTTCCTGCAGCGGACATTCGGCGGACACGTCGCGGGCCAGTCCCTGGTCTCGGCGGTCCGGACGGTGGAGCCGCGCTTTGCGGTGCACTCACTGCACGGATACTTCCTGCGGCCCGGTGACGCCAAGGAGCCGACGGTCTTCATCGTCGAACGGCTCCGAGACGGTGGTTCGTTCGTCACCAGACGTGTCAACGCGATCCAGCACGGCGAGAGCATCTTCTCGATGTCGGCGTCGTTCCAGATCGACCAGAGCGGGATCGAGCACCAGGACGCCATGCCATACGCGCCTCCGCCAGACGACCTGCCGAGTTTCATCTCGAAGGGCGGTGCGTTCGACGACGCGGGATTCGCACAGTTCGCGGAGTGGGATGTCCGGATGGTTCCGCGTGACCAGCTCAAGCTCCTGCCCGGCAAGGCGTCACAACAGCAGGTGTGGTTCCGGCACAAGGACCCACTGCCCGACGACCACGTGTTGCACATCTGCGCGCTCGCCTACATGAGCGACCTGACGCTGCTCGGTTCGGCACAGGTGACCCACGTCGAGGAGCGCAAGCACTTGATGGTGGCGTCTCTGGACCATGCGATGTGGTTCATGCGGCCGTTCCGCGCCGACGAATGGCTGCTGTATGACCAGTCGTCACCGTCGGCGTGCGGGGGCCGGGCGCTGACTCAGGGCAAGATCTTCACCCGTACCGGTGAGATGGTGGCGGCCGTGATGCAGGAGGGGCTCACCCGCTACCGACGCGACTTCAAACCATGAGCACGCCGCGCGTCGGCGTGCTCGCGCTGCAGGGCGACACCCGCGAACATCTGGCGGCGCTGCGTGAGGCCGGAGCCGACGCGACTACCGTGCGCCGTGTCAACGAGCTCGAAGCTGTCGACGCGCTGGTGATACCCGGCGGGGAGTCCACCACGATGAGCCACCTGCTGCGCGAGTTCGAACTGCTCGAGCCGTTGCGGGCGCGGCTGGCCGAAGGCATGCCTGCCTACGGCTCGTGTGCCGGGATGATCCTGCTGGCAACCGAGATTCTGGACGCGGGCGCCGAGGGTCGGGCTGCTGTCCCGCTCAATGCCATCGATATGACGGTGCGCCGCAACGCCTTTGGTCGCCAAGTCGACTCGTTCGAGGGCGACTTTCCGTTCGAGGGGCTCGACGATCGCGTGCATGCGGTGTTCATCCGCGCGCCGTGGGTCGAACGGGTCGGCCCCGATGTGCAGGTGCTGGGCCGGGCCGCCGGGCACATCGTCGCAGTGCGGCAGGGCCGCATGCTGGCGACGGCGTTTCATCCGGAGATGACGGGTGACCGCCGCATCCACAAGCTCTTCGTCGACATGCTGTAGTCGATTTGTGATCGATGCCACTCTTCGTCACTGCCTGGTTATGGAATGGCCGGTACGAAATGGGACTTGTGTAGGGCAATCGAGTCGAGCCCATCGAAGGAGACCCCCATGAAGAACGATCAGATCGTCGCATTCGTCACCGGAGCCAATCGCGGACTGGGTAAGCGGTTCGCCGGCCAGCTCGTCGAGCGCGGTGCAAAGGTATACGCCGCTGCGCGGCGCCCCGAGACGATCGCCGTGCCCGGCGTTGTACCCGCTCAGCTCGACGTCACGGATCCGGAGTCCGTCGCCCGCGCCGCCAGTGCGGCCGGCGACGTCAACGTCCTGATCAACAACGCAGGCGTGTCGACCGGCGCGTCCCTGCTCACGGGCCCGATGGATGATGTGCGACTGGAGATGGAGACGCACTACTTCGGCACGCTGTCCGTTACCCGCGCGTTCGCTCCGATCGTCGAAGCCAACGGCGGCGGGTCGATCCTCAATGTGCTTTCCGTGTTGTCGTGGGCGCATTCGCCCGTCTTCGGTGCATATTCCGCGGCGAAGGCGGCTGAATGGGCGATGACCGATGCCATCCGGCAGGAGCTCGCTCCGCGTGGAATCCACGTCGCCTCTTTACATGTCGGCTTCATGGACACCGACATGGCCGACTTCGTCCCTGCGGACCAGAAGACCGACCCCTCGGCGGTCGCCAAGCTCGCACTGGAGGGGCTCTTCGCGGGTGAGCCGGAGGTCATCGCCGACGACTTCTCGCGCCGAGTCAAGGCTCAGCTGTCCGCCGCTCCCGTTGTGTGGGCCGGATAATCACGCCGAAACCACCGGAAGCAGTAGCCGTGACGACGAGCGGACGGTGTTCAGGCTGCTGGTGCCGACGCTGGCGTGCCGGAAGTTCATGATCACCGGCGCCGACGGATCTTGGTCGTCGCCGGCGAGGATCAGCCGGATGCGATGGCCCGTCTTGAAGCGACGGGCATTGGGCACCAACGGGATTCGGTACTCGACGTCCTCGCCGATCGGCACGGCCTGGGCCCGGCGGCATGGGAGGACTGGTCCGCCGGGCAAGCTGGCCGCCTCGTCGACCTCGCGAAGGCTGGCCCGGAGCCAGCCCGCGGTTATATCGGTCACCGTCTCGTCGGGGGAGACGTCCTGCAGCATTGCGATCCATGCCGTGTCCGACGCCGTCGCGGCTGCAACGAGCCGTAACTCGATGTCGCCCACCATGTCCAGCGCCTCTTCCAGCGGGTCGCTGGTCCACATCAGCGTCGACGGCGGATCGATCGGGCTGGGGTTGGCGCGATTCAGGCCCGCGCCCAGCACCATGTACTCGCGGGCGCCGGGCTCACCTTCGTCATCTGCCAGCGTGCCGTCGGCGCGCAGTGCAAGTTCGCGATGCGTCCCACGCGGAGGCCATGACTCAGCAGAGTGCCATTCGTCGGAGCCCGGCAGCGCGTAACGCACCGGGTCGCCACCGACGATACCGGTGTCCCGGCCCTTCAGCCAGTGATCGAACCAGGCGAGAGCTTCCGTGTGCAGGCTCTCCCACGGCCAGGTCAATCCGTAGCGGTCGAGCATGCCCATACGCACATTCGGGTTGTCCGCCAATGCCTTCCACGCGAGAAACGTTGACGGCAGATGCAGCGGAACGTTCTCCCAGTCGCAGCCGAGGTACACCGGAATGTCGATTCGATCCAGCAGTGGGGTGAGATCCCGCTCGTCCCACCACTCGTCGCGCAAGGGGTGCTTGACGGCGGCGTTGAGCCAAAGCTGGTCCCAGGGATGCGGGTCGTGGGGCAGCTTCAGCAACTGGCGCATCACCACGAGCGAGGCCTCGCCGTTCATCGTGGCGAACTTGCGGTGCAGCGGCGGCGCGTGCAGCACCTTGCGTGCAAGCTGTACGGGCAGGCTGCGCCAGAACTCGTCACTGCGGTCGGACGTGAGGCCGATCATCGACAGAAACGGTGTGACGAAGCCCGAGCTCAGCAGGCCGTGATGCACGGCTCCCTCGTAGAGGTCGGCGGTGACGGCGAGCGGGAAGATCGCCTTCAAGTGCGGGGGGCGCTCGACGGCGGCTTCGAGCTGCGTCATGGCGAAGTAGCTGATGCCGATCATGCCGACATTGCCGTCACACCACGGTTGGGCAGCCGCCCACTCGACGAGGTCGTACATGTCCAGGCGCTCCTGTGCGTCGAAGAACCCGTACTCGCCCTCGGAGTCCCCGGTGCCTCGCAGGTTCGCGATGACGTGGACATATCCGCGGGGCACCCAGAAGTCGGTCGCGCCTGCCTCGATGAAGCCCATGGGAGCGCCGAGGTCTTGTATCTGGCGCGGGTACGGGGACGCAGCGATCAGCGCGGGGAAACGTCCGCCGGCATCGGGCCGGTGGACGTCGGCCATGAGTGCGGTCCCGTCGCGCATGGTGATCGCGACGTTGTTGTCGTGCCGCATGTCGAATTCCGGCTCGCTGAGCTGGCGGTAGTCCCGTCCGGTGGTTTGCGGGCCGTTGAGTTGCCTGGTCATAGTTTCACGTTACGTTGAAACTAGTCTCAACGCAACGTGAAATTCACGCTATGATGAAACTCATGGCGAAGCGGTCCATCACTCCCGGCCCGCGCGACGAGCGCGGCGTGCTGTCGGCGCGGATTCTGACGGCCGCGCGCGAGGCGTTCGCCGAGACCGGCTGGGCGGGGACCACGATGAGGGCGGTGGCTCGTGCGGCCGACGTCGACCCGGCACTGGTCTATCACTACTTCGGGTCCAAGGAGGGTCTGCTCGAAGCCGCGACGAACCCCCCGCCGAGGTGGCTGGAGAACGTCGCGAAGACGTGGACGACACCGGTGTCCGAGCTCGGCAGCGCGCTGCTGCGGTTGATGCTCGGTGCGTGGGCCGACGACGAGGTCGGTCCCGTGTTGCGGGCGGTTCTGCAGACCGCCGCCCACGAGCCGAGCACCCGCGAAAAGCTTCGCAGAATCGTGGAGAGCAGCCTGATTGGCGTGTCTCAACTCGGGGTCGATGAGCGCGATCGGATGGTGCGAAGCGGGCTGATCTCCTCGCAGATCATGGGACTGGCGATGATGCGGTACGTGTGGAGGATCGAACCGGTCGCCTCGATGAGTGACGATGAGGTCGTCGCGGCCGTCGCACCGAATCTGCAGCGTTACATCGAGGGTGAACTCCGATGACCAGCGACGAGCTGGTCTCGCAAGATCTTTCCTGCCGCGTTCCTCGGCAGCGCCTCGGTGCGGATCTCCCACGACGTCGGCACCTTGTAGGCCGGCAGTCCGCCGCGACACCACGCGGTGAGGGCAGCCTCATCGACCACGCCCGTGCCGTCCAGCACCACGAACGCCTTGACCGCTTGTCCCGTGACGGGATCCTCGACGCCCGCGACGCACGCCTCCACGACGGCGTCATGCTCCTCGAGGCGGTTCTCGACCTCCGAGGGAAACACGTTCTCCGACGACACGAAGATCACGTCACGGGCGCGAGAGTTGATGTACAGCAGGCCGTTTTCGATGCGCCCGACGTCGCCCATGTTCAGCCAGCGTCCCGGCCCGTATACACGAGCGGTCGTGTCGGGGTCGTTCCAGAACTCGAGCATGGTGTACGGGCTCCGCACATGAATCAGACCCTCTGAACCGTCCGGCAGGTCGTGGCCTTTGTCGTCGCGGATGCGAACCTGCACGCCGTCCTGGATGGGCCCCGTCGACTCGGGGTGCTCGTCGAAGGCGGGACCACAGATAACCGCGACGGCGCCGCACGACTCCGTACTCGTGTAGCCCATCAGCATGCTGTCCATTCCCTTCGGAAAAGCTTCGTAGAGAACGTGTTTGACCGCGGGCGTCATCGGTGCGCCACCGATCGACACCATCTGCAGGCTGGACAGGTCGTACTTCGGGCGCGCCGGATGGGCCGCGACACGGGGACCGGCACTGCCCAGTGGCGCCCAGTGGGTGATCTGTTCGGATTCAATGGCCTTCAGCGTGCGTTCCTCGTCGAACCGGCCCGGACGCAATACCAGGAGCGCGCCGTAGGCGGTGTAGATGACGATTCCGCCGTAGAGACCGGACAAGTGAAAGAACGGCGCAGCCGCGAGTACCCGTGGCGGCGGCGGTATCTCGGTGGGAAAGGCGGCCATCGTCAGCAGGGTGTTGAACGTCGCGCACGTGGTGATGCCGATCACGGCGCGGTGGGAATGCACGACGGCCTTCGCCTTGCCTGTCGTGCCGCTGGTGAACAGCAGGATGGCGGGGTCGTCTTCGTGCGTGTCCGGTGTGACGGGGTCGGCGGCCAGTTCGCTGGTGATGCGGTGGTACAAAGCGGCGTCCAGCTTCAGGACGGGGGCCCCACCAACCATCGCAGCGCGCCGCTCGTCCGCCATCACGATGGATGGCGTCGTCAGCTGCAGAGCGGCCTGTGTCTCCGGTTCGCTCCAGTAGCTGTTCATCGCGGTGGCGACGGCGCCGATGGCAAGCGTGGCCCAGAATGCGATGACCCATTCCAGTGAGTTGGCCGCGAAGACGCCGACCCGGTCGCCCGGCCGCACACCGTGCTCCTCGCGCAGAATGCGCGACAGATTGCCGACTGCGGCCATGTGCTTCCGATACGTCAGCCGGCGCTCGCCGTCCGCAAGGTATTCGCCGTCGGGGTTGTTCGCGGTCGACGCGCGCAGCAGATTGAAGATCGAGGTCTCGCGGTTCTTGAAGACCGCCATGCGCTCGCCGCGGACGTCGTCCTCGACCACCTCGAACAACCCGCCAGGGCAGATGAGCGAGCGCCCGAATTCGGTGTCGACGGCCAGCGAGAACGTGTCTCGAATGAGCTCGGAAAGCATTCGCGCGACCCCCGGCCTTGAGCGACTTCTGTGCGATTTGTAGCGCCCAGCGCAACAAACTGCGGGCAAATCGCGGAAAGTAGGCGCATGACGATGATCGAGGTGGAGCCACAGCCGCGCATCGACACGCTGGTGCGCTTGCCCGGCGGCGGCGAGACGGGGGCCATCGTCGACGCCGCCGCGACCTTCACCGACGACCCGTCTGGCACCCCGACCTGGATCCAGATGCACGTCAACGGCCACCTCGGCTGGCCGGCCGATGTCGGCTACCGCGTCGTCGCGCTGACGCCGCCTGACGCCGTGCGATGAGGGATAAACCTCCACGTAGACTCGTTGATCGGACTCTGAAGTAGTGAAAGAGGTAGTACTGCATGAGCGGCCATTCCAAGTGGGCCACCACCAAGCACAAGAAGGCTGTGATCGACGCTCGCCGCGGCAAGAATTTCGCCCGATTGATCAAGAACGTCGAGGTGGCCGCGCGCGTCGGTGGCGGTGATCCCGGCGGCAACCCGACGCTGTACGACGCCATTCAGAAGGCGAAGAAGAACTCGGTCCCCAACGACAACATCGAGCGAGCCCGCAAGCGTGGCGCCGGCGAGGAGGCAGGCGGCGCCGACTACCAGAGCATCACCTACGAGGGCTACGGACCCAACGGTGTCGCGGTGCTGATCGAATGCCTGACCGACAACCGCAACCGCGCGGCGGGCGAGGTACGCGTCGCGGTGACCCGCAACGGCGGCAATATGGCCGACCCCGGTTCGGTGTCGTATCTGTTCTCCCGCAAGGGGCTCGTCACGCTGGCGAAGGACGGCCTCACCGAGGACGATGTGCTGACGGCGGTGCTCGACGCCGGTGCAGAGGAAGTCAACGATCTCGACGACGGCTTCGAAATCATCTGTGAGCCGGGCGATCTCGTTGGGGTACGCACCGCGCTGCAGGACGCGGGCATCGACTACGAATCGGCGGAGGCCAGCTTTCAGCCGTCGGTGACGGTGCCTGTGGACCTCGAAGGGGCCCGCAAGGTGGTCAAGCTGATCGACGCGCTGGAGGATCTCGACGATGTCCAGGACGTCTACACCAACGTCGACATCCCCGACGACGTAGCCACCGTCCTCGACGAGGAGTAACTCACGCGCGCATGTCCACGGCCGAGGTAGTACGCAACAAGGAGACCTTCAGGCGCCTTGAAGACGCCGTGAACACCTGTGACGCGGAGTTCATCTCGAAGTCGATCGACGAGCTCGTCGAGCCGGACGCGACGGTCCGCACGCCACTGCCGAGCGACGCGACCGGGGCGCAACTCCTCAAGCAAGTGTGGACGGTGCTCCTACTGGCCTTCCCTGATCTGCACCTCAATGTCGAGGACCTGATCGGAGAGGACGACAAGGTCGTCGCACGGATCGTGGTCACCGGGACCCACCTCGGCGACTACATGGGCCTGGAGCCCACCGGCAAATCCATTGCGTACGACGAGATCTTCATCTTCCGCTTTGCCAACGGCCGGGTGGTCGAGACCTGGGGCGTCGTCGATGTTCTCTCGCAGATGAGGCAGCTCGGAGCGATCCCGGATTAGCTCATGGGGTGCAGGCTGACCGGCACGCCCGAGTAGCGCGTCATCCCGGTCACCAAGTCGATGTCGTCCTTGCTGGTGAGCAGGTTGACGTTCGCCGCGGCATGGCCGTGCGGTACCGATACCGCGCCGCGGCGAACGGACGCATCGACCCGCGCAACCCCGGTCAGCTCGCCGTGCTCACTACGCACGATCAGCTTCTGATGGTCCGTCACACCCGCCGCGGCCGCATCGTCGGGGTGGAGGACGATCTCGGCGGCCTCACCGAGAAACTCCAGCTGCGCGTTGAGCCGACGCAGCTGCCTGCGTGGCACCAGCACGAGCGGAGCGGGCTCCCGCAGCCCGTGCAGCTGATCGACGAGTACGCGGGGAGCGAGGCGCCAGCCGCCCAACCGGTCGATGTGCCGGTCCACCCATGGCGCAGGCAGTTCGAGATCGGCTTCGGCCCAGCCGTTCGCGACGAGCTCGTCGTACGGGGCACGGCCGCCGGAGCACACCCGCGCGAGCATCTCCTCGTCGGTGGCGCCGGTATCGGCCAGGTCGTGGCCGAGCCGTCGACCGATCTCCGCCAGCACCCACCACATCGAACGTCGTTGTCCCACAGGGGCAACCAGCGCGCCGGTGTGCTGCGCCGAGACCCGCGGGCAGAGGAAGTCCCACAGCGTGACGTCGGGCCGCTCGAGCTGACCTTTAGGGGGCAGCAGGTGCGTCGACACCGCCGTCGTCCCGGTCGGGAGGATCTCGGTGGTGGCCAGTACGTCGAGCTTCTGCAGCGCCTTCAGCAGCGACCCGGCGTCGGGGAACGCGGTGAGCAGGCTGCCACCGAGGTTCAGGAAGGCGCGGATGTTGCCCGCATCGATCTCGTCGGGCAGAGCGGCGCACGGCCATTCCCGCAGAAACGCCTGGGTCTCCGGACGACTGCGTGGACCGGGTCCGAAGCGCCCCTCCGGCGGTGTGATCGGCAGTTCGAAGCTTTCGAGTTGGTATGCGTAGCCGGGATGGAACCAGATCCCGCCGGGGCGATTCATCGAATCCGTGATGATCAGCAACGCCCACGAAAGCCATTGCGTCACATTGGCACTCGGGGACATCGTGACTCCGGTGCCGGTATCGATCGCGATCCGACCCGCCCGGCGTACCGCGCTCAGTAGCCGTTCGAGCTCGGCTTCGGGGACATCTGAGATCGTTGAGGCGTGCCCCAACGTGAACGGCTCGACCGCGGCAGCGAGCGCGTCAACGTCCTGGGCGGAAGCTTTCACACCGTCGCGCAGCACTTCACGCACCAGATAGGCGAGCACCGCGTAGTCGGTGCCGGGCCTGGGCGCCAGGTGATGCGCAGCGAGCCTCGCGGTTTCGGTATAGCGGGGGTCGACGACCCAGACGTCGGCATGCTTCGTGAGATCGCGGATCGCTCCGCGGGGGTTCGGCAACCCAATGGTATGCCCGTGGGAGACAACGGGATTGCTGCCGATCAACATCATGAACGCGGCGTTTTCGTAGTCCGGCCGCCCGGTCAGCGCCGACGAGCCACCCATCAGCTCGGACATCAAGACCTTGGCGGTGCCGTCGATCGTCAACGGGCTGAACTTCGCAGGGGTGCCGATCGCAGCGTGCAGCGATTGCGCGATCCGATAGCCGACCGCGTCCATGCCGACGCCGGTACCGAAGTTGATGCCGACGGATTCGGGCCCGTAGGTGTCGATGGTGTCGCGCAGCTTGGCGCCGAGGTCGTCGAGGCAGGCCTCCCACGTGGTGTCTTGCAGCGTGCCGTCGATCCGCATCTGCGGACGCTCGAGCCGGTCGGGATGGTGGTGGATCTGCGGCAGCGCGCGGCCCTTCGGGCAGGTGTAGCCGTGGGAGAACGGATGCTCGCCGTCGCCGTGCACCGCGACCACCCGGTCCCCGTCGATGTCGACGAGGATGCCGCACACCGATGTGCAGACCCGGCAGAAACTTCGGACCGTGGGCATAGGCGAACCGTACTCTCGCTGCCCCGATCAGCCGCCGAGAAACTCGTCGATCGCCCGCGCGGTCTGCTCCGGCTGATCGAGCATGACCAACACGTTCGCGTCGTCCACATAGCGCAGCGTCCCGCCGGTCAACTCGGCCAGGCGCGTCGCGTGATCGTCCGGCATCACCGGGTTCCTGCTCCACAGCACCAGCACGTCGCCGTCGAAGTCGGCGAGCCGATTGGTGGCCCGGATCAGATCGGCTTTGTCGAACTTGGTCCGGCAATACTTGACAAGGTCCTGCCGGATCCGGCGATCAGCCAGGCCCGCCGCCATCCACTCGTCGACAATGCCTTGCGGAACAGGCTTCTTCGCCATCTGACCGAACATCAGCCACTGCCGTCGCAGCCACCCGATCTTGAGCTGGCGCATCGCCATCGACACCGTGAACGTGTTGCGGCTGGCCAGCCACGCGACCTTGCCAGGGAAACCGGGCGGAAAGTTGTCGAACGCCTCCGATGGGCAGATCACCAGCCGCGCAACGCGTTTGTCGCGGCCGATGTCGGTGAGGAAGAGTGCGCCACCCCAGTCGGTGACCACCAGCGTGACGTCGGCGAGGTCCAGCGCGTCCAGAAAATCTCCGACGATGTCAACCATCCCCGGCAGGGTCAGGTCCGCGTCGTCGCGCATCGGGATGCGATGGCCGCCCATCGGCAGGATCGGCAGCAAAAAGCGGTAGCCCTGGGGAAGCAGGGGCAGCGCCAGGTTCCACTGGGCATCGTTCATGAGCAGACCGTGGAGCAGCACGACGGCAGCGCTGTTCGGATCGCCCTGCTCGCGGTATTCGATGGTTCCGGCGGTGAGATCGACGGATTTCATGGCAACCTTTCGGCACTAGAACGACGATTCTAGAATGTATGCTCTAGTCTGTAGCCGGGAGGCGAGAATGGCAAGGTCGACCAGGGAATCGATCCTGACCGCCGCGGCTGAGTTGATGCGGCACAAGGGCTACGGCGCGGTCGGCATGAAGGACATCGCTGCCGCATCCGGCGCGCCGATCGGCTCGCTGTACCACCACTTCCGTGGCGGCAAGGTCCAGATCGCGCGCGAGGCGCTGATCAACGCAGGCCATGCCTACGCGCTGCTCATCCCGTCGATCGTCGACGAGTACACCGACGTCGGCGACGCGATCGACGGCGTTTTCACCCAGGCCGCCGAGGACATGGCCGGCACCGGGTTCGTGAACATGTGCCCGGTCGCCAGCGTCGCCGCCGAGGTCGCCGACACCGTCGAGGAACTCCGCGAAACCTCGGCGACGGTGTTCCAGGGCTGGGTCGACGGGGGTAGCGCGTACTTTTCATCGCGCGGACTCGATGCTTCGCAGGCTCGCGAGGTGACACTCGCCTTGATCGGCGCGTTGGAAGGTGCCTTCGTTCTCGCTCGCACGCTGCGGAGCACCGAACCGCTGCACGCCGTGGGCCGGGCGCTGGCTCCGCGATACCGGGGCGTGCCGATGACGTCGCACGTCACGACGTCAGTCAGCGGCTGACGAAGCTACCCGCGCCCGTTCGCCCTCGCGAAATCGTTCTCGAAGTCGCTCGTTTCGTCGAACACGCGCCCACGCTCGTCGGCCTCCGGGCTACCGGAGAACAAGCTCGCCGCCACCCGCGGCGTCTCGCCTTCGCCGTCGCGGCGGTCCTCCGGTTCCGCGGTTGGCGCGGTGGGCTCGATGCGTTGCGTCGGCAGACCGCCCGTGCGTCGCACCCAATCGACCATGCCCTCGCGCACCGCGCACCGCAGGTCGAACAGCGCGCCGGCGTTGGGCGCGCTAACGACGATTCGCACCCGCACCACACCGCCGACGGCGTCGGTCACCTGAAGGACCCCGCGCCTGCCATCCCACTGGTCGCTGCCGGCGAGCAACCGGTCCAGTTCGGCGCGCATGTCGTGGAAGGGGACGGAGAAGTCGACGTCGAACTCGACCGCGCCCATGATCTCGGTGGCGCTGCGCGTCCAGTTCTCGAACGGCGTCGTCGTGAAGTACGTGCACGGCAGCACCAGCCGCCGCTCATCCCAGAGTCGGACGACGACATAGGTCAACGTGATCTCCTCGATGCGGCCCCACCACCGGCCTTCCTCGAGTTCGACGACGTCACCCACGCGAATCGCGCCCGAAAAGGCGATCTGCATGCCCGCGAACACCGCACCCAGCGACGTTTGTGCGGCGAGCCCCGCGACCACCGACAGCACGCCGGCGGAAGCGAACACGGTGGTGCCGATGTTGGAGAACGACGGGAACGTCGTGAGGATCGCTGCCACGCCCAGTACCACCACGATTGCGATGGCAAGCCTACGCAACACCGTCACCTGCGTGCGGATTCGCCGCCACCTGCGGTCGGCGTCGGTTATCTCGTCGTCGCCACCGGCGTACACAGAGATCATGCGACGTTCCACGACCATGACCAGGTTGGTCAGCAGCCACGTGAGCGTCGCGATCAGCAGAATCAGCAGGCCGTGATCCACCCATGGGCGCCACGAGTCAGCGGCGCTGGAGGTGCGCTGCACCGCGATCGACGCGGCGAGGACCATCAGGGTGGCACGCACCGACATGCGTGTGAGCGCCGCGATGTCGCCGAGCACGGCACTTCGGCGTCCGATGCGCGTCAGCGCCCAGGTCAGGATCACCCCCGCCAGACATGCGATGACCACAGCGCCTGCGGCCCACGCCAAGGTGACGGCGAGATTGGTTGCGGACTCCAGCTCTTTCTCGTCGGGCATCGGATGAATTCAGCTCCACGGATCGGGGTCGGCATCTCTGGAGACGTTAGCGTCGGTCGTCCTCGTCGTCACATCGAGCTCGGCGCGTACCAGGCGGTAGGGCGTGTCTCTGCCCGATCATGTCCGCGGAGAACGTTAAGCTCTCGAACAGATGTTCACAGAAGGGGCCTGACGTGCGGGTAATGGGAGTCGACCCCGGACTGACCCGCTGCGGCTTGTGCGTCATCGAGGGCGGTCAGGGTCGCCAGGTCACCGCGCTGGACGTCGACGTGGTCCGCACCCCGTCCGACGAGCCACTGCCCCACCGGTTGCTCACCATCAGCGACGCCGTCGAGTATTGGATGGACACCCACCGTCCCGACGTCATCGCCATCGAGCGGGTGTTCTCGCAGCAGAACGTCTCCACCGTCATGGGCACCGCGCAGGCGGGCGGCGTGATCGCGCTGGCGGCCGCCAAACGCGGCATCGACGTGCACTTCCATACGCCGAGCGAGGTCAAGGCCGCCGTCACCGGCAGCGGCAACGCCGGTAAGGCGCAGGTCACCGCGATGGTCACCAAAATCCTTGCGCTGCAGGCGAAACCGACGCCCGCCGATGCCGCCGACGCGCTGGCGCTGGCGATCTGCCACTGTTGGCGCGCCCCGATGATCGCCCGGATGGCGGCGGCCGAGGCGATGGCCGCCGAACAACAACGGAAGTACAAGGCGAAATTGAAGGCGGCACGATGATCGCATCCGTTCGCGGCGAAGTTCTCGATATCGCACTCGACCACGTTGTCATCGAAGCGTGCGGGGTCGGCTACAAGGTGATGGCGACCCCGTCCACCCTCGCGACGCTGCGCCGCGGCAGTGAGGCCAGGCTGATCACCGCGATGATCGTGCGCGAAGACTCCCAAACGCTGTACGGCTTCGGCGGCGCCGACGCGCGTGACCTGTTCCTGACGCTGCTCGGCGTGTC
>Ga0134128_10002910_pt1 | contig 20986 bp, 21 predicted proteins | sample KB31754_FD_96462 | JGI IMG/M metagenome (GOLD analysis project Ga0134128, IMG submission 96462) | Terrestrial soil microbial communities with excess Nitrogen fertilizer from Kellogg Biological Station, Michigan, USA - KB3-175-4 | ecosystem: Environmental > Terrestrial > Soil > Unclassified ...
CGCGAGACGCCGCGGGACAGATCCACCATGAAGCCGATCGCAAGCTCGGCGACCGCCGGCACGAAGCCGGGCGAGGCGCGCGTCTCCAGCACGCCGACCTTTGACGCCGCAGCGACATCGATGGTGCGAATATCGACGGCGCAGCGAACCATGGCGCGCAGCTTCGGCAATTGCGGGAAGATTTCGCCCCTGCCCTCGGTCACGCGGTCGGCGACGATGATGTCGACATCTGCGGCGGCCTTGACGAGACCGGCGGCATCGAGCGCTTTGCTGTCTTCATGCAGCTTGACGTCGGCGATCGCCTGCAGGCCGCTCAGCGCGCGTTCGCCGTAATATTGCCGCCGGAAGTCCGGCGTGGGAGTGAGCAGAACTTTCAAGATGTCCTCTGGTCTCTTTGTTTGCGCATGATCTTTTCGGAAAACCGCTTCACACTTTTCCGGATCATGCGCTGGTAACCGAACGCCCGCGGCAGCGCCGTCGAGATCTCAGGCACGAAGGCGACCACGAGCAGGCACGGTAGCAGGACTCCAAGATAGCCGAGGATCGGCTTCACTGTCTGCTCGATCGGAACATTGCCGATCAGGCATGTGCCGTAAAGGCCCAGCCGCAGCGGCGGCGCAAACGGGCCGATTCCCATCGCAATTGCCAGCACCAGGCCGAAATGCAGGGGATCAGGTTTGACAGCAACTGGCAGCAGCGGTCCGAAGCAAGCATCTCGAAGGATGGGCCGCGCGAAAGATGCAGCCGTACGTCCGCATTCCCGCGACGCCATGCTCGTTCGTTCTCTCTCCGTCGTCATTCCGGGACGCGCCGCTTAAGCGCGGGCCCGGAATCCATAACCACGGACTTGGGTTATGGATTCCGGGCTCGCCACGGCGTGGCGCGCCGGAATGACGATCGAGAATGGGTTCGCATTCCCGCGGCGGTATTTGCCCGGGTTGTGCCGATCATCACGCCCTCCCCAACGGAGGGCGCAGGGAATGCCGGATGCAGGCCGCACCCGCGAGCCTTGCGTGCAAAGAAAAGTGCACTTGCGCACGCAAGCAACCACAGGGCAGCCAAATCAACCGGCATTCCCTGCGCGACGGTTTTCGGCTTATACGCGATCTCCCCGGAGTCCGGGCTTGATAGCCTCCGTCATCCTGGAATCATCATCCAGGACTTGATGCCAGCGTCGGGGCATCAGGACCACGCGACTTCGCCGTCCGCGAGAGGCGTCACTCGTCAGTTGACGCTCCGCGTCCATCGCATCCCGCCGCCAACACTCGTGACGATCGCGAAGCGCCCCTCCTGGAGAGCCGCGGGACGGTGGGGAGACAATCACACATTTACGAAAACCGGAAGAGATATATTTTTCACGGAGGGGCTTGACATTCTTTCTGGTAAAGCGAAGGACTGCCCGACGGGCAAATCACTCGGCGTAAGCGCTGGGATCGCGGATGTTCCTTCAGTCGTCGCCAAGCGAACGGATGACCCGCGCCGGATTTCCTCCGACAAGGGGGAACGTCCCTGGTGACCACCGAACCCGCGGCCGCGACCGGGTTTTCGCCTACAGTCACCCCGCCGATAATCATTGCGCCGGCTGCGAGCCAGACGTTTCGCTCGATCGCGATAGGCTTTCCGATCGTAGCTGAGCGGCGCTGCGACGGTTCAAGCGGATGGCCCGTCGTGATGATGCTCACGTTCGGCCCGATCATCACGTCGTCGGCGATGTCGAGGCCGCCAAGGTCATAAAACGTGCAATTCTGCTTGACGAAGACATTATGCCCGAAGCGTATCTCGTCCCCCGCCGGCAGTATAGAACGGCGGGATCAGTAAAAAACTCTCATCCACCTTCCTGCCGATGAGTTGGCTGAAAACCCGCGACAGCTCGCTTCGAGCATGAAAAGCGCACGTCGTCGTTTTGATCAGGCCCCTTCTCTGAAAGATCGCTTGAACTCCTTCGCAACCGAGATGCGCGAGAACGCCTCCCATCTACCAAGCGCCAAAAGAGATGCCCTTCTAAATAAGGCGCGTCTCGTCGATGCCGCATCCCCGCCTAGACGACTGGCCAATTCGTCTGGCCTTCGGCCGCCGAAACAGGGTTATGGCACACACGTTGTGCACCGGTTTTGCAGACGCGCGCCTGGCGGAAGGCCACGGAGCTCACATGCTTCTTCGCTTCACAATGCAGGCACCGTGAGCAAGGCGAATCTTTTTGCAGAGATTGTCGGCCTCGCGACGCGTGTTTGTGCCGATACGTACCTGGTAGAATGAGCTGGTCCCTCGACTGCGAAATAGTATCGGTTGGTAATCTGGATCCACCTGCCGCCCGACGGTGGCATTGAAGCTTCTGATTGCGCTCGCATACGTCGCGAGCGCTTGATCGCGACTAAATCCAGTGGCGACTTGTACGCCCCAGGGTTTGGTGTAAGCGCGTGCAACGCTCTGTTCGAGATGAGAGACAAACCGGTTCGGCTCGCGTTTGAGCAGCGCTACTAACTCGCGACAACCAGCCTTCGGCTCGCTAACGATTTTTTGGTCATTACTGCCGGCCGTGACCCACTTCTCAAGCGTGCGGCCTGTAATAGCGAGAACGTAGTTTTGTGTCTCCTGGGGCATGCTCCCTGAGCCGGCCAGCCATTCTCGCACACGACGTGGACCTGCGTTGTAGGCCGCAGCCGCGAGCCCAAGATTGCCGAACCGACCCCGTAAATCCTTCAGAAATTCAGCGGCCTTCGGCAGCGCTTGCACCGGATTGAAGGGATCGAGCAGCCCGCGTTCCCTGGCTGTGTCCGGCATGAATTGTGCGATCCCCTGCGCCCTGTGGCCAGTACGCGTCGTCGGGCCAACTGCTTGCGATTGGAATCGGCTCTCCTGCCAGATCACACGGGCGAAAAACTCGAGGGGCAGGCCATTGGCTCTGGCCGCCGATTCGACGATAAGGCATAGTGCTTCTTGCGCATCATTATCAGCCGGTTTGGCGGCGGGCGGTGCGGCAACTTTGTTTTCGCTCGAATCGACATGATTGCCGCGCTCAAGCCTATGCCCGGTCGCGGTCGACCTCGCGTCCTGTGCGATCACGCCTGCGCAGGGGAAGATCGCGAATAGAAGAACCGCTGCCTGTGAAGCAAGACGCCTTCCGAATCTCCATCGCCAGCATTTATGACGAGCTTGCATCAGCGCGAGACCTGCGACACGACGGCAATCGAACCCGCCTACCGGCACGGCCGACGACGACCGTCAAACGTCACGTACGTCCCGGAGACGGCATCATACGAACGGAAATGCTCACAGCCGAGCGGTCCCGGCTTGCGCCCGGCAAGCTCACCTCCAGGAGCTGCGGTCGTCGCGGTCTGACCAACCGGTCCCGTAGGTGAGTTACTGTCGGGTCGCTTGGTCGGGTTCTGCACCGTGAAAGTTTGGTCCCCATCGCGAGATGAACGGCTTTCCTCTGAAGCCGGAGGTGAAGGTTGTGGCGCACTCGGGGGCTTTACGTCTTCACTTGGGAGCTTGTTTGCCTGCCCCATAGTTTGAGCGGGGGCATTCTTGAGCTTATCAAGCTCCCCTTCGAGATGGTCGATGCGCGAACCGAGTGCCTTCAGCTGTTCCGATATTGCTTTACGCTCACTTTGCTCGGTCGACATTAGCGCAGTTATGGCTTGTTTTGTGCCATCTGATAGCGCAGAGGGCTCTCTTTTTGGTTGCTCAATCGAAGGCGACAGAAACCCCTCAACCTGCTTTTCTGCCCAATCAGCATATCCAGTCGTCCAAACTAATGGTCCGGCAATGGCGGCAACGATCAACAGCCCTGCGATTATTCTGCGCGATCGCTTCGTCTTGCGCACCGGTGCCGCAACCTTGGCAGTCGCTGTCCCTTGGTGTTCCGTCGCTCCGGCGTCGGCGGCTACCGCATCACGGTGATCTGCCGCAGCGGAACGCTTGACAGTTGCCTCCGGTTGAGGTGCTGCAGGAGCAGGGCTCGCGCCGTTTGCAGCTATCGTCTTCTCAATCTCGAAAGCAAGGCCGTTCAGATGTTCGGCCATTTTGACGAACATCTCGCTTTTTTTGTCAGTGGCCAGCGTGCCTAACACGAGACACTCAGCGGCATCTGAGCGGACTTGTGCCAAGTGCGCCTGCAGGTCTTTCACTGGAATCTCCTTGTCGTTATGACGGGCTCCGCAATAAGCCCCAGGATTTAGGTGCATTTATGGAACGGCTCGGTAGCGCGCTGCGACGCGACTGCGCGTCGGAGTTGTTACCCCAACATCGGCGGTCGAGGGCACAATGTTGCCGCGCACACCATAGTTGCGAGATCAATCTATCGTTTAAGAACGCCGATCGGCGCACGCCTAATAACACGCCGCGAGGAACACCTTTCGGCTTTGAAGCGTTGTTTTTCAAATTGAAGGTCCATCTCGCAGAGATGTTGCCCCAGCGATTTCGTCTCGGATACGGAGCTGGATGGAGCTGGATCTTGGCCTTCTGCCGTTATGCGCGGATTCGTATTGCTGACTGAATCGATTCGCTGGAGTTAACCCAATGCGTAAACAAAGACGTTCGATATTCAGAGATCCATCGCTCCTCGCCGCCTTGGCCAGCAACGCCACAATGGGGGCCGCGATAGGGTTGGGCTTTTCTCTCGTGCTGTTCCTGTTTGACGGCTTCGGTATCAAATCGCTAGTCGCTCATAGCGCCAATCCGACGACGTCCATGGCCCTTTTTGCTGGCGTCATTACGCTCGACTTCGCGTTCGGCGCCGGCCTGACCGGATTCTTTCTGACGATTATGGAAAGAGATGAGCGTCCGCCAAATCAATGAAAACTGCCCAAACACAGCGCGGGTAGGGCGAAAAAGGTAAGACCGCGAGATCGCCGACGCGGCGGTGATCGCCATCGCCCGTTTGACCTTTGCCAGCATGGCCGCTGATTCCGGCGTCCTCCTGTAGATGATCCTGGTGGTGTCCTCATTCGACATTCGTTATTTTCCCCGGCCTGCAGTTGAGCGCGCGTTTTCCGCGCACGCGGGCGCACCGACGATAAATCGAATCCAGAGATTCGGAAAAGGGACCGATCATGATCAATATCAACCCGCTCGCAAACCCGGATATCGATCTCGACCGGCTGGCCAAGCTTACCTACAGCGCGGTGTTTTCGGATGTCTGCGATCGGCTTGGCTACCGAAATCAGACCACCGAGCCCGGCATCGTTCCGCTTGCCGGCAAGGGGGTCGTCGTTGGCTGGGCGCGGACGGCATGGAGCCGGCCGGTCGAGCAGCCGCCGCGGCGTCACTATGGTGCGGAAATTGATTTTCTCGACAGTCTTCGTCCCGGTGATGTGCCCGTCATGAACTGCTCTGAGAGGCCGGCCGCCGCACGGGGCGAGCTATTCTCGACGGCCTCCGTCGGCCGCGGCGCTCGTGGCGCCATCATCGATGGCTACATCCGCGATCGCGAAAAGATTGCGGCCCTGGGCTTTCCGGTCCTCGGTCGCGGCTGCCGCCCGACTGACAGCCTGGGACGCGTCTCTACGCAGGCCGTCGACGTCGATATCGACTTCGGAGGCGTGAAGGTCTCTACGGGCGATCTGGTCGTCGCGGATATGGATGGCGTCACGATCGTGCCGCGCGCAATCGCCGAAGAGGCCGCCAATCTTGCGATCGAGAAAGCCAGCATTGAAAACGGCGCGCGCGACCTCCTGCTTGCCGGCGGCAGGATGGCCGAGGTGTGGGAGAAGTACCGCGTCCTTTGATCCCGGCAGGCGTTCCGCCCCACGGCCTTCGCCTCGACGGCGATAATGGCCGCCATGCGACTTTCGCGTAGGTCGAGAACAGTCCTTGCTGTACTCATGGCCCCTCTTCGTCCCCCTACGGATGCAGTCTTTCGTATAATCGGCTGCGCGAAGAACTGATGCGAGGCGATCTTCCCGCATCACAAGATCGTCAAAGCGCGCTGAAAAGCCGTTCAGTGTCCTGGTTTCACGAGATTGGCAAGGCTGCCGGGTAGACGTTGTCCGCCTGTCGATCTACAGCATCGCGATAGCAGGGCGTCGTTTCGGGGAATGACGATGAAGTCGCGTTATGGAAAAAATCTCAATGTTCTCCTGCCGTGCTTCATCGGCCTTGCGATCATGTTCGGTTTGGTCGCCTATTCGCCGCAGCTCTATCGGGCGTTTTGTGGCGCAACGGGATACGGCGGAACGACGCAAAGGGCCTATTCCGATCCGGCCACCCGTTCCGAACGGACGGTGACGGTCGCCTTCGACAGCAACGTCGCGCCGGGGCTGCCGTGGCGATTCGAACCGGAACAGCGCTCCGTGAAGGTTCATCTCGGCGAACAGAAGCTGGTGTTCTTCAGCGCAGAAAATCTCAGCAACGAGACGACGGTCGGACACGCGAGGTTTAACGTTACGCCGGAGGCGAGCGGCATCTACTTCAACAAGATTCAATGCTTCTGCTTCAATGAAGAGCGGCTTGATCCGCATCAGAAGGTAGACATGCCGGTCGTCTTCTATGTCGACACCGCCTTCGGGAAAGATGTGGATACCCGGGACGTCGACACGATCACGCTGAGCTACACGTTCGGCCGCTCGGCGAGTCCCTCGGAGGCGAAGAATTTGTCGCGCTTTCTCGCCAATGCCGCGCCGGATGCCGTCCATGGCCAGCAGCTCTTCACCCAGCGCTGCAGCGCCTGCCATGCGCTGGACAAGAACATGACCGGTCCCCTGCTCGGCGATGTGGTCGGCCGCGCCGCGGGCTCTGCCGCCGGCTACAATTACTCGCCGGCCCTGCGCAGCGCCGGCCTCACCTGGTCCGTGGACAGGCTGGACCAATGGCTGGCCGATCCCAAGAAAATGCTACCCGGCGTTCGGATGCCGGTTCGCGTATTGGATGCTCCGTCCCGCCACGACATTATCGCCTATCTGGAGAAAGTTGGTCAGAAGCATGACGAGCGACCGCAAGCGAGCGCGCGAACACCGACACCGGAATACTAGCAAAGACTCGGCACGGGCGTGGGTTTGTTGCGATGCGCATGACCTGTCGCCCGCCGCCGCTCCATCGGGCTAGAGAAAGTCGCCCGGACGCACGGGCTCGGGGAGCCGGGTGGGCTCCGGGATGGGCTCCGGGTCCTGGACGGTCACTCCGCCCGCGACGCCGCCGGTCACTTGATCGAGCTCAACGTCATCGAGAACCCGAAACTCACTCCCGCGAAGCTGAATAGTCATGTCCATCTCTGTTGTAAAACGAAAGCGGCCATCCGCCTCGTCTGCGCAGGGTCAATAAGCGCGAGATCGACGCCCCACCGTGATCCGAATCACGATGCACCCGGTTGGTGACTTGTTGCAGGCGGCCGCGGGATCATTGAGATTAAATCGGCGTTGGGCCGGTTCTGCCGGGCCATGAGCGTCGTTCTCCGCGATCACTGACGATCAATCGATTTCCGCTCTGGTCCGCTAGGTGACGCCAGCACTCGCCAACCTTCCGAACAGCGCTTTTGATCCGGGAACGGAAATCCCGTGAGCGAGATCACGGTAGCCATCCAGTCCGCAGGCTAAGGGTCACGCACCAGACGAAGCGGATGGTCCCTTCGTCTCGCGACAGGAGTTGAAGAGATGAAGAAATTTGAAGCTCATGTGACTCGAGGCAAGCTCGCACCGTCCCAGAAGCCGGTCGGTGACGAGCTCGAGGCGCCCGTCACACTCACTCCGGAGCAGCTGGAAATCGTCGCGGGCGGCTTCCTCGGCGGCTTGCTCGGAGAAAAAACCGTGCCCACGACGACGACCGGTGCTCTTCCACCGCTGCCTGACCTCCTCAAGGGCTTGATAAAGATCTGACGTAGAGGCGGCAGCAAAAAATCGAGGGTTTCATGTCCAGGGAATCTCGCAAACAGATCGACTGCCCGAGCGCTCAGGCAACCGCCGACGGCGCTCGAATCTTTGGCATGATAACGGGCGCGCCGGAAGCGCGCAGGGTTGGCTATCTCACCGAGGTTCAGCCAATCTCCGACAAGCTACTTGCTCTCGCGGGACCGGCCAAGCCCACGCAACTCTTCCGCATCGCGGCACCTTGCGCGAACGGCGGTTGCAAGCATTTCAAGGATCACGCCTGCAGTTTGGCCCAGAGAATCGTTGAAGGATTTCCGGCAGTCGTCAACGCGCTTCCTGCCTGCCAGATTCGGTCCACTTGCCGGTGGTTTCGTCAGGAAGGCAAAGAGGCTTGCCTCCGCTGTCCGCTGGTCATGACGGATAAATCGGATGCTTCCGATTATGAGAAGCAGATCGCGGACCCCGACTAGACAGGGCCGGGTTTCGCCGGTTCGCATCGCCCCTGCACCACGGCCCTCCTACTCGACCGACCGAGGGACCCGAAGCCGACGCGAACCGCTGAATAACGGCACGGCGCGAAGACCGGGCGGTTGTTGCCGGCAGAATCCTGTGACACCATCCCGGCACTGATTTGTCATAACTTCCAGATGCCTATGCCACGCCGGAAATTTGCCTGGGAAAAGCTGACGGATGAGCAGTTGCTCAAGCATCGCCTCAGTAGTCTGAGGGTTGCGATCGAAGGCACCTGGCTCGAGGATTGCCTCACGACTCTCCATGAAGAGCTCGAAGAGCGGGGCGTCCGGCTGCGGCCACATGCATGGATATCGAGCGAATGGTTCAGCCCGGCAAATGTGCCCGGGATTGCCATCCCGTTCTATCTCACCCATCCCCGCCTGATGAAGATCGAGAAGAAAATGATGCTCGACGTCGAGGGCGGCACCTGGTCCGAGTGCATGGCCATTCTCCGTCACGAGGCAGGCCATGCCATGCAGCACGCCTACCAGTTCCAGCGCCGGCGGCGTTGGCAACGGCTGTTCGGCCCGTCCTCGAAACACTACCCGCGCTATTACCGGCCCAATCCCGCCAGCCGGCGTTATGTCCAGCATCTTCGGTTATGGTACGCGCAGAGCCATCCGGACGAGGATTTCGCCGAAACCTTCGCGGTGTGGCTGCGGCCGCGCTCGAACTGGCGGACGCGCTATGCCGGCTGGCCGGCGCTGAAGAAGCTCGAATATGTCGATGAGCTGATGGGCGAGATTGCCGGCAAGCGCCCGCTGGTCTCGACGCGCGAGCGTGTCGATCCGCTGCACGAGCTCGGCGAGACGCTTGGCGACCACTACCGGAAAAAGCAGGCGTTCTATGCTTTCACGCCGCCGAAGACTTACGACCGCGATCTCTCCCGGCTGTTCTCCGCCGATCCACGGCATCGGCGCCAGCCGCCGGCTTCGGCCTTCATCAGGCGGCACCGCGCCCAGATCAGGCGGCTGGTTGCGCGGTGGACGGGCGAGAACCAACTAACGCTTGATGCGGTGCTTGACGACATGATCTCCCGCTGCCGCGAGCTCGATCTGCGTGTCGTCGGCTCCGAACGGAAGCTCGTGCTCGACTTCACCGTCCTGTTGACCGCCAAGACCATGCACGCGCTGTTCGGTCCGTCGCGGCGGAAATGGATCGCGCTATGAGACGCCTGCGCATCCTGGTGCTCATGCATCCCGACTTCATGCCTCCGGATTCGACGGACGGATACAGCGCGCGGGAAATCAACGAATGGAAAACAGAATACGACGTCGTGAGCACCTTGCGCGCGGCCGGCCATGAAGTTCGCCCGCTCGGCGTGCAGGAGGAAATCAAGCCGGTACGCGAGGAGATCGAAGGCTTCAAGCCTCATGTGGTATTCAATCTGCTCGAGCAGTTTCACCATGAACCCGTATATGACCAGCACATCCCAAGCTATCTCGAGCTGACGCGGATCCCCTATACCGGGTGCAACCCGCGCGGCCTGATCCTGGCGCGCGGCAAGGATCTATCCAAGACGCTGGTACACTATCGCCGGATCGCGGTGCCGGCCTTTGCCGTGTTTCCGATGCGCCATAAGGTCAAACGGCCGGCGCGCCTTGCGCTGCCGCTGATCGTCAAGAGTCTGAGCGAGGATGGATCGCGGGGCATCTCGCAGGCATCCATCGTCGACACCGACGAGAAGCTCGCGGAGCGCGTCGCCTTCATTCACGAGCAGGTCGGAACTGCCGCCATCGCCGAGCAATATATCGAGGGACGTGAGCTCTATGTCGGCGTGTTCGGCAACGATCGGCTGCGGGTTCTGCCGGTTTGGGAATTGAAATTCGGCTCAATGGGCGGTGCACGGCGCATCGCCACCGAAAAGGTCAAACACGATCCCGATTATCAGGAGCGCGTCGGAATTGTAGATGGGCCGGCCAAGGACCTTGCGCCGGAGGTATCCGCCCGCATTCAGGCCATAGCAAAACGCATCTACCGGACACTGGGGCTTGATGGATATGCACGCATCGACTTTCGCCTCTCTGCGGACGGCATTCCGTATTTCATTGAAGCGAACCCCAACCCCGAAATCGCGAAGAGCCAGGAGTTCGCCACGGCGGCGCGGCATGACGGACTCGAATATCCGGACCTGCTGCACCGCATTTTGACTCTCGGAATAAGCCGGGCAAAGGCGGGCGTATCCGCGGGCTGAAAGGCGGCGCGAGACAGGCATGCAGGAGACGGCTTCCACCTCGCCTGTTGCGCCCATGGCGGATGTCGCTTTGCCCACCTAGAGGCTGCGGCTACGTCGCCTCCAGCGCGTGGCTTTCATGGCCGAAATAGGCGCGCTCGAGCCGCTTCGGCAGCTCGCCCTCGCTGGTCGGCGCCTGCAGCGCGATCTGGCCCTGCACCAGCGCATAGACCCGGTCGGCTGCGGCGAGCGCCTTTTCCAGGAGCTGCTCGACCAGGATCACGGCCGTGCCTCGCCGCTTCAACTGGCCGATGACGTTGAGCACGCGATCGACCAGCACCGGTGACAGGCCCGCCGACGGCTCGTCCAGCATCAGCAGACGCGGCCGCCGCACCAGGCCCTGCGCCACGGTCAGCATCTGCTGTTGCCCGCCGGAGAGCGCGCCGCCGCGCTCGTTCCGCTTCGCGGCGATCTCGGGAAAGAACGACAGCGCTTCCTCGACCCGCGCGGCGCGCTCACCTCGCGGCACATCGTAGCCCGCGAGCAGGAGATTGTCGGTCACCGAAAGCTGCGTGAACACGCGATGACCTTCGATGACATGCACGAGGCCGGCGCGCGCCGCCTCGCGCGGCGTGATCCTCGTAAAGTCGCGGCCGTCGAAGCGCACGTCGCCGGCGTTGACGGGCAACAGGCCCGACACCGTCCGCAGCAGCGTCGTCTTGCCGGCGCCGTTCGGCCCGAGCAGCGCCACCACCTCGCCGGGCGAAATGCAAAGATCGACGCCATGCAGCACGCGGATCTTGCCGTAGCCGGATTCGAGCGCACGAACTGCGAGCAAGGGTTCAGCCGCCGAGATAAGCACTGACCACCTCCTTGTGGACGCGAATTTCGGCCGGCGTGCCCGCCGCCAGCGTGCGACCAAGATTGAGCACGGTGATATGGTTGCAGATATCGAAGATGAGGTCGGCGTGGTGCTCGACCAGCAGGACACCGACGCCGCGCGAGGCGATCGCCTTGATCAGCTCGCCGAGACGGTTGATCTCGTCGCCGGACAGGCCCGCGGCGGGCTCGTCGAGCAGCAGGAAATCCGGATCGAGCATCAGCGCGCGGGCGATCTCGATGAAGCGGAGCTCGGAGTGCTGCAGGCGGTCGATGCGCACGTCGGCGAGATTATCGAGGCCAACGACGGCAAGCAGCGCGCGCGCTTTCGCGGCAAACATCTTCTCGTCCTGCCGGTTGCGCGGCAGCGCCAGCAAGGCCTCGACAAAACCCGCCTTGCCCTCGACCGTGCCGCCGATCATGACGTTCTGCAGCACCGAGGCCTCGCCGATGATGCGCGGGGTCTGGAAGGTGCGGGCAATGCCGCGCGCGGCGCGCAGCGACGGCTCGCCCGCCGGCAGCGGGTCGCCGCCGAGCGTCATGGCGCCGGCTTTGGCCGCGTAGTAGCCGGAGATGACGTTGAGCGTCGTGGTCTTGCCGCTGCCGTTCGGGCCGATCAACCCGTGGATCTGGCCGGGCGCGACGTCGAGGTCGAGGCCATCGATCGCCTTCACGCTGCCGAAGCTTAAGGCGATGCCGCGCAGCGATAGCTGCTTGTCGCCCCTGCTCCGCCGCACGATGTCGGCAAGCGCGCCGGGACGCGGCACGATGGCGCGGTTGCTTGCGAGCGGACGGCGATTTTTGAAATCGAGCAGCGCGGCCATGCCGCCGGGCATCACCAGCACGATCAGCAGCAGCAGCAAGGCGTAGAGAAAGGTCGACCACTCGGCGAGCGGAGCCGCGATCTCCGGCAGGATGGTGAGGATCATGGTGCCGAGCAACGGCCCCAGGATCGAGCCGCGGCCGCCGATCAGGATGGCGATGAAGAACAGCAGCGAGAGGTCGAAGGTGAAGGCATCCGGCGTGATGTAGGTCTGTAGCGTCGCGAACAAGCCACCGGCCACCGCCGCGCAGCCGCCCGCGAGCAGGAAGATCGCGATCAGCATTTTCGGCTTGGAGATGCCGGTCGCCTCTGCCGCGACTTCGGCATCGCGCACCGCGATCAGGGCGCGGCCATAGCGGCTGCGCGCGACGTTTGCGGTCAGCCAGGTGGTGAGCGCGGCGAAGCCGATGCAGAGGAAATAGAGGCCCCAGGCGGTGTCGAACGGCGACGGGAACACCGGTCCGGCGATGCCGACGCCGCCGCCGGTGACGCTCTGCCAGGCGAGCGCAATCTGGGTGACGATGGTCGCGAAGCCGAGCGTCGACATCGCAAAATAGAATGTGCGCAGTCTCAAGGCCGGCAGGCCGACGATGACGCCGAAGATGGCGCCGAGGACAGCCGCGACCGGCAACGCGGCGAACACCGGTATGGCGGGCATGACATTGCCGGCGACCAGCACGCTCGTGGTGTAGGCCCCGAGTGTCAACAGCGCGACATAGCCGATGGCGAGATGACCGGCGAAGCCGACGATCAGGTTGAGGCCACTGACCAGCACCCAATAGATCGCCATGCGCGTGCCGATCAGCGCCCAATAGTCATTGCCGACCAGCGGCAAGGCCAGCGCAAGCGCGAGGATGCCGAGGAACGGCGAGGCGTGCGTCAGCGCGGCGCGCCAGGCGCTGGCCTCGGGTCGCACAGACGAGGCCGCCGTAACCGCCGTCATCATACCCTCCGCGCGGTAGCGCCGCCGAACAGGCCTTGCGGTGCCGCGAGCAGGACCACGATGAACAGCGTGAACACGGCAACGGAGGAGAAGATGCCGCCGACCAGGAAGTTCGCCGCCTGCTGGAACAGGCCGAGCGCGAGCCCGCCGATGATCGCGCCGCGGTTATTGCCGAGCCCGCCGACCGCCACCGGCACGAAGCCGTAGAAATTGAGCAGAGCGCCGTTGGCGAAGAACGCGAGCAGCAATTGCCCGCCCGAAAATCCGGCGATGCCGCCGATGATGCCGGCCAACGCAAAGCTGGCGATGCGCAGGTTGCGCTCGGGCAGGCCCAGCGCCCGTGCGGCGAAATTGTCCTCGGCGATCGCGAGGAACGCACGGCCGACCAGCGTACGGCGGTAGAGATATTCCAGCGCCAGAATGGTGACCGCGCAGGCGGCCACCGGCAGCCAGAATTTCTCGTCCCAAACGCCGCTACCGAGATTGACCAGATGCGGGAAGGGCTGCGGCTCGGTGCCCCATTCGATCGCGGCGACCTGCTGGATCATCAGCGCCAGCGCCAGTGTCGACAGCACATAAAGATGCTGTTCGAGGCTCTTCAGCACCGGCCTCACCGCGATGAACTCGGTGATGACACCGAGGATGGCGCAGAAGGCGAGTGTGAGCAGGAAGCCGGCCCAGATCGGCAAGCCGAGCTTGAGCATGAACATCGAGCCGAACACACCGCCGAGCATGGCGAATTGGCCCGCGGTAAAACTCATCACCCGCGAGGTCGAGAACATCGTGTTGTAGGTGACGCCGACGAGCGCGTAGACCGCGCCCGCCGCCAGCCCTGATGCAATGATGGAGGAGAGCATATCCCAGCCTCCCAAGCCGTTTCACCAATATCCGGGCGCGGGCGCGACGATGCTGACCAATAAAGCGTCACGACGCGAGATGGTCATGTGATGCTCCCTCGTTTCCCCGACGGCGCCCGTCATGGGTCGCAGGCGTCCGTTGCTCTTGCTGTTTATTGCGGCGCGAGGCCGGCTTGCCTGGCGCCGCGGATTTGAGCCTGAGCAGGTTGGAATGTCCAGAGCCGGAGGCGCGCATACGACGGAGTGCTAAACCGCTCCCGCTGCATGCATCGGAAAATGCTGTAATCTGCCGCTTCAGCCAGGCAACGGGAGGAGTGCAACGATGGCGCAAGAGGCAACAGCCGAGAAATCCTGGCCGCTGTTCTCGTCGCTGGCATCGTGGCGGCCCGCTTTCCTGCCGGCGGACCTGATCGCAGGCCTGACGCTCGCCGCGATCGCGATCCCCGAGCAGATGGCGACCGCCCGGCTCGGCGGCTTCGCGCCGCAGATCGGCTTCTTCGCCTTTATCGCCGGCTCGGTGGGCTTTGCGATGCTCGGCAGCAACCGCTTTCTCTCCTGCGGCGCCGATTCCACCATCACGCCGATCTTTGCCGGCGGCCTTGCGGCGCTGGCCGCCGCGGGCTCGGCGGACTATTCGGCGCATGCGATCGCGCTCGCGCTGATGGTAGGCCTCATGCTGCTGGCAAGCGGCTTCTTCAGGCTCGGCGGCATCGCCAACCTGTTGTCGGTGCCGGTCATGGTCGGATTTCTCGCCGGCATCTCCGTGCACATCATGGTCTCGCAATTGCCGGGCGTGCTCGGAATCGAGGAGCCGAGCGGACCGACTCTCGATCGCATCGCTGCGATCGCGCTGCATCTTGGCGAGGCCAATCCCTACACTCTCATCATCGGTTTCGGCGTGCTCGCCGTCGTGATCGTCTCGGAGAGGATCAGCGCCAGGATCCCGGGCGCGCTGATCGGCCTCGTTGGGGCAACGCTCGCGGTGATCCTGTTCAGCCTCGAAAGCAAGGGCGTGAAGGTGGTCGGGACCGTGCCGGCGACGCTGCCCAGACCGACGTTACCGGATATCGCGCCGGAGCAATGGGTGCGGCTGGTGCCGCTCGCCTTCGTGATCGCGGTCGTGGTGATGGTGCAGACGGCTGCGACCACGCGCTCGTTCCCGTCCGATCCCGACAGACCTGCCGACGTCAACGGCGATTTCCTCGGCGCCGGCGCGGGCAGCATCCTGGCGGGCCTGTTCGGCTCGTTCCCGGTGAACGCAAGCCCGCCGCGGACCGGGATCGTCTCGGAGACCGGCGGCAAGTCGCAGGTCGCGGGCCTTGCGGCAGCGGCCATCGTGCTCGCGCTGCTCGCCTTCGGCACGGGCCTGTTGAAGCGCGTGCCGGATGCGGCGCTCGGCGGCATCCTGCTGTTCGTCGCGCTGCGCATCATCCGCGCGAGGCAAATGGCGACGATCTTTCGGCAGTCGCCGGCGGAGTTCCTGCTGATCGTCGCCACCGCCGGCCTGATCATCGTGCTGCCGATCCAGCAGGGCGCCGCGCTCGGCATCATTCTCTCGTTGCTCCACGGCATCTGGAGCACGACGCGCGCAAAACTCGTCGAGTTCGAGCGCGTGCCCGGCACCACGATCTGGTGGCCGAAGACGCCGCACATGGAAGGCGAGCGCGTGGCGCGCGTTGCCGTGGTCGGCTTGCAGGCGCCGCTCTCCTTCCTCAATGCGCCGGGATTCCGCGGCGAGGTGATGGACGTGGTCCGCGCGTCGGCGCCCAGGCTCGTGGTGGTCGAGGCGAGCGGCATGGTGGAGATCGACTTCACCGCCGCACAGGTGCTGCTCGACGTGCTCAAGGCCTGCCGCGCGCAGGAGGTCACCGTCGCGGTGGCGCGGCTCGAATCGACCCGCGCGCAGGAGGCGTTCGAGCGCTTCCGCCTCTACGATGCGCTGCCGAGGGAGCACGTCTTCCACAGCGTGGAGGAGGCGGTGCGCGCACTGACGAAATGAGCGTTGCATGAAGGCAGAACCAGGCGCCTTGCGGCTCGACCCTTGACGTCGTAAACAAAACGTTTATATAGTCGGCAATGATCCGATCTTTCGCCGATGCCGAAACGGCGCGACTCTTCGACACCGGCAAAGGGCGGCGATTGCCGTCTGACATCCTCAAGCGGGCGATCATGCGACTTGGTCAACTGCAGGCCGCGACACGACTTGAGGATTTGCGGCTGCCACCGTCAAACCGGCTTGAAGCCTTGAAAGGCGATCGCGCTGGACAGCATTCGATCCGGATTAACGATCAATGGCGTGTCTGCTTTCGCTTCCGCGACGGCGATGCTTTCGATGTTGAGATCACCGACTATCACTGAGGACCAACACATGCCCATTGCCATTCACCCCGGCGAGTATCTGAAAGAGATTCTCGAAGAGCTAGGGGTTTCACAGTCCGCATTTGCAGACACTATCGGCGTATCTTCCATGCGTATCTCGCATGTGATCAACGGCGCGCGCCCGGTGACCGCAGAATTGGCGCTACTTTTCGGCAAGGCTTTGGGCCAGTCGCCGGAATATTGGCTCAATCTGCAGATTGCCTTCGATCTCGCCAATGCGCGCAACGCGGTCAGCTCTCGCCTCAAGCGGCTTCGTCCGCTTCCGGCGGTGCGTCGAACGGGGTGAAGTGGCCCGCCTCCCAACTTATCACGGTCTTTTGCCATGACTGTTGAGAGTCTGTAGGGTGGGCAAAGCGAAGCGTGCCCACCGTGGCGCTTGCGCAAGTGATGGTGGGCACCGCGCGTGCGCGCCTTTGCCCACCCTACGCTTCTCCTTATTCGTCATTCGTCATGGCCGGGCATAGGCGAGCGGAAGCGACGCCGTTCTTCGAGCGACCGTGCCCGGCCATGACGAAGAGAGACCCGCCATGAGACGCAATCACTTTACTTCTTGAGCGCCGCGCGCGCGGTCCTGACGTAGTTCATGCACTCGGACCAATCCTCCTCGCCCAGCTCCAGATCGATGTCGCTGAGCGCCTTGCGCAAGGTCTCCAGCACCGGCTTCGGATGGTTCTTCTTGAGCTCGGCCTTGATCATTGCGACGCCGTTCTGGCAATCCGACTTGTCGTCCGCCATGGCCGCGACGGTACGGCCGCCGTAGCGATCAACAGGGCTGAACGCAGCATATGCTGTCCTCCTTCAGTCCTTGATCGAACGACGGCACCGTCAGGCGTCTGCTTGACCTCGCCGTCCGCCTCCGGCTCACGGCAGCAGTTCGGGATGCTCGGACTGCATGGGATCGCGGATGGAGGGCGCCTGGATGGCGCGGAACAGGATCCGCGCGGTTTTCAGGTCGCCCGCCTTGAGGCACAGATCGACGATCTCCCTGACCCCGGCGTCGCGCATCAGCGCGTCCGACAGTTTCATCGCGATTTCCATCGCAGCCTTCGCGGCGCGCTGGTAACGCGCAGCCTCCGCCTCGTGCTGCTCCTGCAGCGGCTTCTTGTCGCCCTCGGCGCGGTCGGCAAAGCCGCCGAGAAAATCGGCGCTGTCGGCTGCGGAGCGACAGATGCTGCGAATCCTTTCCGCCGCCTCGATATCGCCCAGCGGCCATTGGATGGCCTCATCCCAGACTTCGCCTGGCTTCTCCCTGCCAAACCACCGCATCGCCTCGCCCCGACGTTTGCGAGGCCTAGCATAAAGCACGGCCAAGCAATCGGCGAGGCGGTTTTGTGACACCCGCGTGGCGCGCAAGGTTCGATCAGGACGTGCGTCGCTGCCCGATCGCCTCGAATTGCGCCTTCTGCCCGTCATTCAGCGTTGCGAAGAAATCGTCCAGCGCCGGCCGCACCAGCTTGATCGCGTTGAGCATCACGTCGAGGCGGGCATCCGCCGTCGCAAGGCGGGCGGGCGGCGTCAGGGTCTCGTCGGGCTGGCAATTGAGATTGAGCGTGTCGATCGCAAACCCGATCATGCGCCGAACCACGTCGAGCTCGTCGCGCTGCCATTCGTTCAAATGCAGCTTGGCCTCGATCTCGCTCGTAGGCCACGGCAGCGCCTCGGGCGGTGTGCAACTTTGTTCGGTGGGCACCTTGGGCGCGAATGGCGAGCGCTGACCGGCGAACGCGGCGAGCCTCCCCTTCTGCCCGTCGTCGAGCAGCTCGTAGAAATTCTCGAATGGCGGCTGTATGGCCGCGATGGCGGATTTCATCGCCTCCAGCCGCTTTTGCATCGCGGCCAACCGGTCGGACGGCGTCAAGGCGACCCCGGTCGGGCAGGCGGAGCGGATGATCTCGGCGGCCTCAACCGACGCCTTGGCAAGATCGTCCAGCGCCGCGCGCTGCTCCTCGCTCGAGAGCTGCACGGCCTGCTTGATCTGCTCGACCGGGAGGCCGGAAAGCTCGCTTATGCCAGCGCCACAGATTCGCGCGAGCGTGGGGAATCTGCGAAACTTTCGCCCATGCGGAGGCGAGACATAGCGGGCGATCTCGTCGTCGTCGTAAGGGGTGAAGATCGCGGCATAGATATCGCGATAGCCATAGCCCCAGAAGCCCATGCCGTCGCCCCAGAGCGTGTAGTCGTAGATGTCGTAATAGGCGAAGGGCCAGAACAGCGGGCCGACCCATCCATATCCGCCGTCGCCGTGCTGCCACCATCCTTTCGTGCCATGTGGGCCGTGCCAACCCGCCAGCGCGGCCATTGCGGCGACCTGCACCCGCGCGACCGGCCTCGTGACCCAATCGGGGCCACGGGTGAGATTGGCGAGCGGCGACGACGATGTCGCCTCGGCGCGTGCCATTCTGACGCGCGCACCGCGGCGGCCACGCAGGCCGCCGACAGCCATCGAGGCAATGGACCTCACGACACCGATCGGCCCACCGCCAAGACGAATGTGCAGGCCAATGGCCTGAGCAGGGCTGGACGGCGCGGCCATGAGGAGCAGCAAGGACGCTCCCAGGGTGGCAAGTCCAATGGGCCATTTCGCCATGGCACCCTCCCGTGCCAGCGCCCTTCTTATAGAGGCGTGTCCACAACCGAACGCGCCATGGAACCAAAAGTTCCCGAGGAACCTACGCCGCCGGCACGATCTTACCCGGGTTGAAGATGTTCTGCGGATCCAGCGCCGTTTTCAGTGCGCGCATGGCGTCCAGCGCCTCGGGGCCAAGCTCCGCCTTCAGATATTTCTGCTTGCCCTGGCCGACGCCATGCTCGCCGGTGCAGGTGCCGCCCATGGATTGCGCACGCTCGACCAGCCGATGCATGAATTCCTCGCCGCGCGCCATCTCGTCCTTGTCATCGACATCGCAGAGCAGCGAGCAATGGAAATTGCCGTCGCCGACGTGACCGACGATCGGCGACAGCAGATTGAGCCGCTTGAGATCCTGCTCCGTCTCGGTGACGCAATCGGCAAGGCGCGAGATCGGAACACAGACGTCGGTTGCGACCACGCCCGCGCCGGCGCGTAGCGCTTTCACGGCCCAATAGGCGTCGTGCCGCGCCTGCCAGAGCTTTGTGCGATCCTCAGGCCGCGTGGTCCATTTGAAATCGCCGCCGCCGCATTCTTTCGCGATCTCGCCGAAATTCCTCGATTGCTCGGCGACCTCGGCCTCGCTGCCGTGGAATTCGAGCAGCAGGAGCGGCGTCTGCGGCAACGACAATTTCGAATAGTTGTTGCAGCAGCGCACCTGCTCTGCATTGAGCAGCTCGATCCGCGCCACCGGAATGCCGGTCTGGATCGCCATGATGGTGGCCTGGCAGGCGCCGCGCACAGTCTCGAACGAGCAGCTCGCTGCCGCAATCGTTTCGGGAATGCCGCGCAGCCTGATGGTAAGCTCCGAGATGATGCCGAGCGTACCCTCGGCGCCGATGAACAGGTGCGTCAGGTCGTAGCCGGCGGAAGATTTCTTCGCCCGCGTACCGGTCGTGATGATCTCGCCGTCGCCGCGCACGACTTTGAGCGCCAGCACGTTCTCGCGCATGGTGCCGTAGCGCACCGCATTGGTGCCGGAGGCACGGGTCGAGGCCATGCCGCCGAGCGACGCATCGGCGCCGGGATCGATCGGAAAGAACACGCCCTGGTCGCGCAGGTGCTCGTTCAGCGCCTTGCGCGTGACGCCGGGCTCGATCACGCAGTCGAGGTCGTCGGCATGGACTTCCAGCACCCGGTTCATGTCGCGCAAATCGATGCAGATGCCGCCAGCGGGCGCGTTGACATGGCCCTCCAGCGAGGTGCCGGTGCCGAACGCGATGACCGGCACGCCGTGCCTGGCGCAAATCCGCACCGTGTCCTGGATGTCTGATGTCTCCTGCGCCATCACCACGCCGTCCGGGGGCTGCGACGGCAACCAGGTCGTGGTATGGGCGTGTTGCTCGCGCACCGCCAGCGAAGTGATCAGCCGGTTGCCGAAGCGTGCCGCTAGCTGCTCCAGCGTGCTCGCGAGCGCCTGCGGTTCCGGCCGCTTCAATGTTTCGATGGTCGTCAATGCCACTTAGATTCCTCCCGGCTTTGGCCGACCGTAGGCAGAGGATATATAGGGGGTCAAGGGAACAAAGCGATGGATATGACGACCGCCACAGCCTTGAAGGACATGCCGCTGCCGCCGGCGCCGTTTGTGTCGTCCGTGATGCAGATCGAGCCGCAATGGATCGACTATAACGGCCATCTCAACATGGCCTATTACAACGTGATGATGGACCGCGCCATCGACCAGCTCTGGCTGCAGCTCGGCATCGGTCCGACCTACATGAAGGAGCGCCACGGCTCGACCTTCACGGCGGAATGCCACGTGCGCTATGTGCGCGAGATTCAGTTGGGAGATCCGGTGCAGGTTTCGGTCTGGCTGCTTGCCGCCGACGACAAGCGCCTGCACACCTTCGAGGAATTGCGCCATGCGACGGACGGCTGGCTCTCGGCCACGTCCGAGAACATTACCCTTCACATCGACATGGCGGCGCGCAAGGTCGCGCCGTTCCCATCTGACATCCGCGCCCGCATCGCCGCGGTCGCAGAAGCTCACG
>Ga0134128_10002911_pt1 | contig 20986 bp, 21 predicted proteins | sample KB31754_FD_96462 | JGI IMG/M metagenome (GOLD analysis project Ga0134128, IMG submission 96462) | Terrestrial soil microbial communities with excess Nitrogen fertilizer from Kellogg Biological Station, Michigan, USA - KB3-175-4 | ecosystem: Environmental > Terrestrial > Soil > Unclassified ...
CGGCGGTAGCTTTTCCGCCACGGCGACCGAGAGAGACGGCAGCAGGGTTTTTCTTTGTCATGCGAGAAGCGTACAAAAAGCGGTTGTAGTTTGCAAGCGGGAATTATGTATAAACTCCAACAATCAACAAACTTGACAATGATGCGCTCAACATGTAGAATGTCCCTCGCAATACTTTGCATTCGTTGATGCACTTATTCTAAAGCAAACAGAACGAGGGAGGATCCTCACCAATGAGCAAAATCATAGGAATCGACCTGGGAACCACCAATTCGGTCGTTGCCGTGATGCAGGGCGGCGAGTCTACCGTAATTCCGAACCAAGAAGGTGCGCGTACTACGCCTTCAGTTGTGGGAATCACAAAATCGGGAGAACGGCTGGTCGGACAGGTGGCCAAACGCCAATCGATCACGAACCCCGAAAACACGGTTTATTCGATTAAACGCTTCATGGGCCGCCGATACGATGAGGTCGGCGAGGAATTGAAGCGCGTGCCGTACAAGATTGTTCGCGGCCCGCACGATGACGTGCGCGTGGAGATCTCCGGGAAAGTGTACAGCCCGCCCGAAATCTCGGCCATGATTCTGCAGAAACTGAAGAGTGCCGCGGAAGATTTTCTGGGCGAGAAGGTGACGAAGGCCGTCATCACCGTGCCTGCGTATTTTAACGACGCGCAGCGGCAAGCCACGAAGCAGGCCGGCGAAATCGCGGGCCTCGAAGTGTTGCGCATCATCAATGAGCCGACCGCCGCGGCGCTGGCGTACGGGCTCGACAAGAAAAAAGACGAAACCATTGCCGTGTATGATTTGGGCGGCGGCACGTTCGATATTTCCATCCTTGAAGTAGGCGAGGGCGTGGTCGAAGTGAAGTCGACAAATGGCGATACGCATTTGGGCGGCGATGACATTGACCAGCGGATCGTCGACTGGATGATCGCCGAATTCAAAAAAGAGCAAGGCATCGACCTGAGCAAAGACCGCATGGCCATCCAGCGTCTGAAGGAAGCCGCGGAAAAAGCGAAGATCGAGCTGTCGCAGTTGGTGGAGACGGAGATCAATCTGCCGTTCGTCACGGCAAACGAATCCGGGCCGAAACATTTGCAGCAGAAGCTGACGCGCGCGAAGCTCGAGCAATTGATGGAAGATTTGCTCCAGCGCACCGTGGGACCCGTGAAGCAGGCGCTTTCCGACGCGGGAGTCACGCCGGACAAAATCGATGAAGTGGTGCTCGTTGGAGGCTCGACGCGCATTCCGCGTGTCGTCGACATCGTAAAGAATTTGTTCAATGGGAAAGAGCCCCACAAAGGCGTCAATCCGGACGAAGTGGTTGCGGTTGGCGCGGCAATTCAGGGCGGAGTGCTCGGCGGCGAAGTGAAGGACATTCTGCTGCTCGACGTGACGCCGCTGTCGCTGGGCGTGGAAACCATGGGCGGCGTGATGACTGTGCTCATCCCGCGCAACACGACCATTCCCACGCGCAAAGCGGAAATGTTCTCTACGGCTGCGGACAATCAGACTTCCGTCGAGATTCACGTGCTGCAAGGCGAGCGGCCCGTGGCCAGCGGTAACCGCACGCTCGGGAAATTTCACCTGATTGGTCTCCCACCGGCCCCGCGCGGAGTGCCGCAGGTCGAGGTGACGTTTGACATCGACGCGAACGGCATTTTGAATGTGTCGGCCAAGGACATGGCGACGAACAAGGAGCAGAAGATCACCATCACGGCTTCTTCCGGTCTGAGCAAAGAAGAGGCGGAGAAGATGCGCAAGGAAGCGGAATCGCACTCGGACGAGGACAGGGCGAAAATCGCCGAGGCCGAGGCACGGAACCGTTGCGACAATCTGGTCTATCAGACCGAGAAGTTGATCCGCGAAAATCGCGACAAACTCGCCGAACCGGACGTGAAGGCTGCGGAAGAAGCAGTCGAAGCGGCGAAGCGCGCTCTCGCGGAGGGCGGTGCTGAGCGGCTCAATCAAGCGGCCGAGGAGTTGACCAAGGCTTCGCATAAGTTGGCGGAGGCAATGTACAAGGCAACGTCTGCTGCGGGTGCAGCGGCGGGCGGCCCGGGACAAGGTGGTCCGGGAACTGCTGACGGCAACGCGAGCACGACGTCGGGCCCGTCAACGGGACAAGGCGATGTAGTCGACGCGGAGTTCGTGGACGTAGACGAGTCGAAGAAGCCAAACTAATCGTCCCATAGTCATCAGCGGCCCTCCGGCAGGGCGTCCCGCCGGAGTCCACGCAAACCTCAACAGGAAAAGAGGAAGACGGTTGGATACAACTACGGGAATCAAACGATCCGGGCCGCCACAGGCGGTGCAAAAAGTCCGCGATAATTATTACCTGGTGCAGGTGTTGCTGACGAGCTCGCCTTCAGCGGACTGGCGGCGATTATTTTATGAGACGAAACACGATGCGGCGGCGGAATTTCGTCCGCGCTCGGTGGAGATTTCCGGCGCGCTTATGCGCTTTCGCTCGGAGCCGGAGGCGGTGCAGCAGAGAATCGGGATGATCGATCTCTGGGTGGAACATGCGAACGGGAAGGAAGCGTCGATGGGCGCTCGCAATGACGACCAGCGCAGCAAGCGGGAAGACCTGGCGCGCGAGGCGGAGGAGCTCAGCGAGTGGAACGCGCGCTGGAAGGAACTTTGAAGTAAGGCCCAATTCCCCACTTTCGCTTGCGGCAACTTTCGTGCCGACGCGAGCCAGGGCTCAGAAACCCTGCAGAGGCACAGACGCAAAATGCCGACGACCACAAAACAGGATTACTACGAACTGCTGGGCGTCCCGCGCAAGGCCCCGCTCAAGGAAATCCGCCAGGCATACCGCAAACTCGCGCGTAAATATCATCCCGACCTGAACCCCGGCGACAAATCCTCCGAAGAAAAATTCAAGCAAATACAGGAAGCGTACGAAACGCTTTCCGATACAAAGAAGCGCCAGATGTACGACCAGTTCGGTTTCAACACTCCGAATTATGGCGGAGCGCCGAGCGGGGCGGCTGGCGCGCCCGAAGATGTCCACTTCGATTTTGGCGGATTTGATTTTGGTGGCGCGGGCGGCACCAGTTTCCGGGACCTCTTCAGCCAAGTGTTCCGCGGCGCGAACGTGGCGCATGCCGAGCAGGAAGCCGAGCCCGGCACCGACTTGGAATATCAAATCGATATTAAATTTGCGGAAGCGATGCATGGCGCGGTGAAGAAGATCACCATCACGCGTCTGGATGCCTGCCCCGCATGCCATGGAACTGGCGCGGCTCCCGGCACAGGCCAGCAAGTGTGCCCCGGATGCGGCGGTTCGGGCCAGGCGACGCAGGTAAGCGGCCGCATGAGGTTCCAGATTAGCTGTCCGCGTTGCGGTGGCTCGGGCAAGCTGCATACGGTCTGCCGGACGTGCGGCGGCGAAGGGCGCGTGCGCCGCTCCGACACGATTGATTTTCGCATCCCGCCCGGCGCGCAGACCGGCTCACGCTTTCGCGTTCCCGGCCGCGGCAATGCCGGAACACACGGCGCCCCGCCGGGGGACCTTTACATCATCACGCGCGTGGAACCGCACCCGTTTTTTGAGCGGCGTGGAGACGATCTTTACACGGTTGTGCCTGTGACCGTTTCAGAGGCCGCGTTGGGGGCGAAAATCGAAGTGCCCACGATCGACGGACGCGCACAAGTCCGCATCCCGCCCGGAACGAACAGCGGCAAAGTTTTGCGATTGCGTGAAAAGGGCGCGCCTTCCGTGCGGCGGCCGGGACATCGCGGCGACCAACTTGTGGAAGTGCGTATCGTAGCGCCGCGACCCGAGGATGAGCGCGTGCGGCAGTTACTTCGCGATTTGGCGAAGCATGATACGGAAGACCCGCGCCGCGAGATTTTCTCGCGCGCGTCGATTTGAGCACGATGAGCCATGCGGCGAGCAGCAGCGTGGGGACATAAATGCCTAAGCAGCGAAAAAGAGCGAAAGCCGGCTACATGATTAGCGCCGTCGCGGAGCTTTACAAACTGCATCCGCAAACGCTGCGGCTCTATGAACGCGTCGGCCTGCTGAAGCCATCGCGCTCACAGGGAAACACACGGCTTTATACCGACCAGGACCTCGAGCGCCTCGAAGTTATCCTCACCTTAACGCGCGATCTGGGTGTGAACCTCGCCGGGATCGAAATCATCCTGAACATGCGCGACAAAATGTCCGAGATGCAGCAGCAGATGGAAGCGTTTATCGGATTCGTTCGCGGCGAGCTCGCCCAGGGCTTCAGCGCCGCAGATCGCCACGTGGTGCGCAATGCAATCGTTCGCGCCATGCCTCCCAAGGCCATTCGCATAGAGAAGTAAACCTTTGGCGCATTTCAGCGCGTGCTTTCCTTTGAGCGGCGCTCGATGAAGCGCTTGGTGAAAATCACGACGCCGAAGATTTGCGTCCATTCAGATACAACATTTCCCACCACTTGGCCCCATCTGCTTCCCGCGTCCATTCGCGCGAACAGCACCACCCAGCCGATTCCCGTGACGATTAGGAAAATGCTCAGGGAATGGTCCCGGCAAATCTCCAGGGCTGGGCGCAGAGTCGTTTTCGGCAGGCGGCGGCTTTCCGCGGAATTCTTTTCGTATAGATACTTCGTGGCGAGCAGCATAGCGACTACGCCCGACCAGTCCGCAATAGCGTTGCCGAAAAAAGAGCCTATATGAGTGGCAGGATTGGAGACGCTGTAGAGACAAATCCACAAAATCAAAATGCCACCGCAGACAATGCTCAACGAGTGCGGATAAAACCAGCGATGGCGCCTATCAGGTTTAACCATGCTCGAGCCTCCGGGACGAAAGTGCGGTTGCGCATGGACTTGATTATCACAGAAGGATAGAGACGTGCAGGCAGAAATCGCGCGCGGCGTCAGGCGCCCTTCGGCCTGCGGCGCGAACCTAACTCGATTTCAGTTTTGAGAACGGGTAAGGCAAATCGGCTCTGGCTCAAAAGCGGAACGGATTCTGCCCTTGGATTATCCCTGAGGCCAGGGATCAGCAGGGACGATATCGGGATCGTCAAACATGTTTTCGCTGGTGATATTCTCGATCGGAGCATCGCCTTCGGCGCGAGGGGCAAGCTTTTTCTGCGCGCGGCGTTCGGCCTTCATGCGCTGCTTTTCTTGTCGCTTCATTTCCTTCTGCCGCTTCTGAAATGTGGATTTCGATCGTGTCGCCATAAAAGCTCCTTGAATTCGCGATAAACCCTCAGCGGTTCTCCCAATAAGACATGCGGGAGCAATTCGCGCGAAGGCCGCGTCTTAAATTACGAGCAGCCGAATCGCTGCCAAAAGTCGCCTAGCCGTGGTTACCAGCGAGGTTCGCGCGGCTGGCGTGCCGCTTCGCGATAGTCCTCATTCGAGAACCGCTCGCGATTGCCGCCACGATTGCCGCCCCCGCTGCGCCCCGGGCCACCGCCGCGTTCAGGTGCGCGACCTTCACCTTTCGGCCGCGCTTCATTCACTTTCAAATTCCGCCCGCCCACTTCTTTGCCATCCAAGCCGGCAATGGCCTTGGCCGCTTCCGCGTCGTTGGGCATCTCGACAAACGCGAATCCACGGGCGCGGCCGGTTTCCCGATCCATCGCCAGATGAACGCGCGTGACCGTTCCAAACGGCGCAAACAGCGCGCGCAAATCCGCCTCGGTCGTTTGGAAACTCATGTTCCCGACAAACAAATTCTTCATGCTCCCCTATCTCCTTCTCTCTTGAATCGAAAATCGTAATACGCCAAGTAAGGCGAGGAAGGCGGATAGGCGAACGGCCCAAAAGCTGGCCTGAAAGGCTGTGACGCAATCCGGGCTTCTTCGAAATGCAAACCAATTATAACACGAAGTCATAATTCCCGGATGTGGGCAAGCGCCGGGCCATAGACACGGGTCTCTGGTCGCGCGGCGCTTCGCCGCCCGGCATTGCCGTTAAAAGAGAACGACCCGGGACGGGGTTCAGTTTCCACAGGTTCCACAGCGATGCACAGGCGCCCGCTTGCGCGGAGGGCGTGCAGCGCATATCCTTGCCGCATGGCACGGCAAGATTGTCCAAATTGCAGTGGCACAGGCTGGAAAGTTGTCGAGCAGCCCGGGTCGAATCAGGAAGCGCGTGCCTTCGCCGCAGCGGATGGCGCACGCGCTGGCTCTGCAGCCGGCGAGCCGAAGACGGTATGGGCGGTGCCTTGTGATTGCACGATAGGCGACCGCCACTCGCGCGTCCTGGAACGCGCCCGGCTGCCGAAGCGCTACCAGCATTGCAACTTCGAGAGCTTCGATACGGACCTCGGCTATTCCGGTCCTGAAGCAGCGGCTTGGAACCGCAGCCTGCTCCAAGCGAAGCTCGAAGTACAGGGTTTCGCGCGTAATTTTCCGGTTGGCACCGAACACGGGCTCTTGTTGATGGGAACTTGCGGCGTGGGAAAGACACACCTTGCGGTTGCGGCGCTCGAGGAAATTATTTTGCGGGGCCACTCCGGACTCTTCTATGATTATCGCGACCTGCTCAAACAAATTCAGGACAGTTACAACGCCGAAAGCAATTCAACGGAGATGAGCGTTCTCGAGCCGGTTCTGACAACGGAAGTGCTGCTGCTCGATGATTTGGGTTCGTCGAAGCCGTCTGCGTGGGCGCTAGAAACGGTAGGCCACATTCTGAATACACGCTACAACGACCACCGCGTCACTTTGCTCACCACGAATTTTCTCGATGTGCCCGTTCCGCCTGCGCCGGGTTCGGCCGCCACGGGAACAAGAAGCTCTATTTCGCGACCAGGGCCCGCCGAGGATTCACTGATGGATCGAGTCGGCATGCGCATTCGTTCACGACTTTTTGAAATGTGCCGCACAGTGGAAATTTCCGCGCCCGATTACCGCAAAGAAATCCGCCACGCCGGCCATTTCCACGCATAGGCCGGATTTGAAATAGCCTCACATGCAAGTCCCGGCTAGAATAGTTTTCAGTTGCAATGCGCTATTTTGTCCGGCAGAGGATGGTGTGTTCGGGGTCAATCACTAAACGCGAAGGGCGCTGGCGCGCGGTGAAGTGGAATTTGGTTACGGACCCTCTGGTAATGACGTGGCCGAGCAGTTCCAGTTTCCCCTGCGCGTGTGCGGCGTAAACCGGTACAGCCTCCGTGAAAACATCCGGCACGTCGGCCTGCCTTAACGTGCCTTCGATCTCGAACCGCCCGCCGCGCGAGTGAACTTGATAATCCACGCTGTAACCCGGGATCCCGGTTTCTCGCACCCACTCGTCGAAAAACCAGTCCATCGAACGGCTGCCTTCCAGATCCATTGACGGCGTCATGAAGCGCTCCACGGCTTTCTGGAATTGCGCGGTGGAGAGCGACTGAAAACGATGCTCGCTGAGAACGTAGCGCAGCATTTTGCCGAAGCGCGCATCGGGATTTTTCGCCCTCGGGTCACGCAACATTTCGCGCAGCATGTGAATCACCCACGCGCCTTTGTCGTAGACGACTGTGTTGTACGCATCCGGCGTTTTCGATGAATCCAGCCGGTAGCCGAAATCGAGCGGCCCGGCCTCTTCGATGGCTGCGTCCGTGCCCGGCGCCTTCGTCAACAAAATGTCGCGATATCGCGTGAGCCAGTTTTGGAGTTCATGTTTACCCGGATTGTGCGAGTCGTCGTACATCAATGACTGGTAGTCGGCCATCCCTTCCTCAAGCCAAAAGTCGCGATAGCTTGCCGGAGCCACCACGTTGCCCCACCACTGATGAGCCACTTCATGGAACGGAACAAGCTGCGCGATTTCTTCTTGTGCGCGCTCCGCTACGCCCGCTTGCTGCTGCGCCTCGGGCGGCAGAAAAACCAACGTCGTCAGGTAGAGCAGGCCCGGCCAACCCTGGCCGAACGATCCGGGAATTTGCGAAACATCGAGTTTCGGAAACGGGAATGGCCCGTTGATGGTCTCATAATAGCGAACCGAGTTCTGCAATTTGCCTCCGAGTTTTTTGAGCACCGCCGGAGGATTAGGCATTGGCGCGGAACCGAGATTTTCCGTCCCGTAAATCCGTCCGGGCAATGCGCCAGGAGGCAGACGAGCCGCGGCGTTCTGCTGCAGGCGCGCGACGATTGCCTGTTCGAGTTCCTGATTCGCGTAGAGCGCGATCTCGGGCTTCCCCGCGACGGTCTGCTCCGCATAATCACCCAGGTTGAAGCCCGCGACCGACATGGGCTGTGTGCTCTGCCAATGACCGGTGCGTTCGGAGCCGTCAACCGCCGTTTCAGTTTGATGGCCGGTGGCGACCAAAGTCAGGCGTTTCGGCCAGTGAAAATTCAGATCAAACGAAGCGAATCGCTCCTGCCCCGCCACGTGCGGATACCAACTGCCGCGCGCGCCCACGAAATACACATTGTTGCCCGCGTCCTCGATAACCGTTCCTTGATACGCCACGCGCAAACGATATTCCCCGCCGGCCGTCGCAACTGTGGGCAGCACGACGAAAAGTATGTCATTGCCACGACGCGCGATTTGTTGCCGCCGCAGATCCTGATTCTGAAAAAAGACGAGGGGACTGCCAGCCGTGTCAGTGACGCTCGAAACGTGGAGAAAGCGGGACATCTCCAGCTCAATCACGCGCTCCCCGGAGCGTAGTTCCTTCCAGTGAATGGTCGTAGTGCCCGTCAGGCTAAGATCCTCGGCGATCGTGGTGTCGACCGCGTAATCGATCGGCAGAGATTCTTCCTCGTGGGGCGGCGCATTCGGCGCGGCGAAAGACGCCCACACGTCGAAAAGCGTGGCTCCATTCGATTCGTGGGGCTGACCCATCAGCACGGTTTCCTCGTGACGCTCGTCAATGACCACGTCGAAAGCGCCGATAACGCTCGAGTTGAGTGCTGCGTAAAAAAACGGACGCGGCGTGGCAGAAAGCCAATCTTGCATGATCCGGAGCGACGACCCCGGATCGAGCTTCGCGACAATCGGAGTCCAATTCTGAACAAAAGTTGGCTCGCTGGATGCCACAATTTTCTGTTCGACCAGGTCTTGCTGAATTTCCTGGGCCGTGCCGTCGTCGAAGCGCAGATATGCTTGTCCGAATTCGACGTCAACCAAGGGAACCTTCAAGAAACGGAGAACGGAAGCGCGCTCGGCCTGATCGGGCGGAAGGGCGAATACGCGTCCGTGGCCCACAAAAACAGCTCCCGACGTGCGACCGTCGATCGGCGCAAGGAATCCGAGCGTGCCATCGGTAAGAGTGAACGAGACGCCGTCTCGCCGCAGGATGAGGTTATGAACATCGAACACACGAGTGCCGTCGACAGGCAGGGTGCTCAGTGTTTGATAAAGTTGCTGCGGAGAAGACGATGTGAGCGAAACCTGTGGAGACGACGCGGCGCCTTGCGGCGGTTCGAGCCCCGATGCAGCATTAGCCGCGAGAAAAACAGCGAGCCCAAGAATTATAATGGTTCGCACGGGTTTGACTCTAACAATACATATGTGATGCAGCAAGCGGCCCGCGCGAATTCGGCGCTACCCCATTTTCTTGTCAAGAAAGGGCGTGGTGAAGATCGGCGATGAGGTCGGCGGGATCTTCCAAGCCGATGGAGACGCGCACAGTGCCCGGCTCGACGCCCGCGCGCTCAAGCTCTTCGCGCGACATATTGTAGTGCGAAGTGTAAATCGGCAGGATCACGAGCGATTCGACGCCGCCGAGGCTCGCCGCGAGAGCGAAAAGTTGCACGCGGTCGCAGAAGCGGCGCGCTGCTGCAATTCCTCCCTTCAAATCGAATGACAGCATGCCGCCGAAATCACGCATCTGGCGGCGCGCCAATTTGTGGTCGGGATGCGACGCGAGTCCCGGATAATGCACGCGCGCAACCTTCGGATGGCGTTCGAGGAATTTTGCCACCGCCATCGCGCTTTTGCACTGCCGCTCGATGCGCACGGTGAGCGTTTTCATCCCGCGAATCAGCAAGTACGCGCCGGCGGGGTCCATGCAACCGCCGAGATAGATGATGTTGTCGCGGACGCGATGGATCCACGCGTGCGAGCCGGCGACGGCTCCAGCGATTAAATCCGAATGGCCGCCGAGATATTTCGTCGCGCTGTGAACGACCATGTCGAAGCCAAGCGCGAGAGGCTTTTGCAGCACTGGGCTGGCGAATGTGTTGTCAACGATTGAAACTAAATTGAATTCACGAGCAATCGCCACGACTCTGCGCAAATCGACCAGACGAAGCGAAGGATTCGTCGGCGTTTCGACGTACAGCACGCGCGCACGCGGCGTGACCAAATCCTCGACCCCCGCGAGGTCCGCCTCCACATGTCGTACGCGAATCCCGAAGCGCGGAAACAGATCGCGCATCAGCCGGTACGTTCCGCCGTAAAGCTGCGCCGTCGAAATCACTTCGTCGCCCGCGCTCAGCACTGCCAGCAGCGCGCTCGAAATCGCCGCCATTCCCGACGCAGCCACAATCGCGGCTTCCGCCCCTTCCAGCGCCGCGATTTTCTCCTCGGCGATAGTCAGCGTGGGATTGCCGTAACGCGTGTAGATGTAAGCGGAGCTCTTGCCTTCCGCCCAGCGCTTCATTTCGGCCGTCGACGAAAATGTGAACGTCGAGCTGCGGACAATTTCCGGCGCGACGGGACCGCTGCGGCCATGCTTTGGTTCGCCGCGCTGAATCGCAATGGTGGCGTCTGCCCATGACTGCTTCGATTTGATTCTTCTTGTTCTTGCGCGCGATTTCATGCGGGGCAGATTGCAACTTTACGGCGCTGCGCGCAAGGGCCAATTTGGTAGCAACAGCAGCACACAGGCGCTGAAGCCGCCTCCCGATACCTCAGTGGCCGTTGGAGGCGCTCGCGGCTTCTTCGTCCTCGGCGGCGGCGTGGGGTTTGTGGGCAGCGATGATTTTTTGCGCGATTTCGGCGGGGACGAAATCGTAGTGGGAAAATTCCATCGAGTAGCTGGCGCGCCCCTGCGTCATCGACGTCAAATCATTCGCGTAGCTGAGCATTTCCGCGAACGGAACCTGCGCGCGCACGACCACATTTTGCCCGCGCGCTTCGCTGCCGCTGATATGGCCGCGGCGCGAGCTGATATTGCCCATGATGTCGCCGGAATATTGATCGGGCGCGTAAACTTCGACTTTCATGATGGGCTCGAGCAGCGCGGGCTTGGCTTGCTTCATCGCTTCCTTGAACGCGAGCGCACCGGCGATTTTGAACGCCATGTCCGAAGAATCCACGTCGTGATACTTGCCGTCGTAAAGGCTGGCGCGAAAATCGACGACAGGAAAGCCGGCGAGGAAGCCCCGTTCCGACGCGTCGCGAATTCCCTTCTCGACCGACGGAATCCAGTTCTTTGGAATCGCGCCGCCAAAGACATCGTCGACGAATTCGAAGCCGCTGCCGCGCGGAAGCGGTTCCATCTTGATGCGGCACAATCCGAACTGCCCATGACCGCCCGTTTGCTTCTTGTGTTTGCCTTCCGCGTCGGCCTTGGCGCGAATCGTTTCGCGATAGGCGACTTTCGGCGGATGCAGCGCCAGGTCGACGTGATAGCGCTTGCGCAGTTTCGCAACCACCACTTCGATGTGCTGCTGGCCCGCGCCCGCGAGCAAAAATTCCTTCGTCTGCGGATCGCGGCTGAAACGCAGCGCGGGATCTTCTTCCAAAATGCGATGGATCGCGACACCGATGCGATCCTCGTCCGCGCGTGTTTTCGGCTCGATCGCAAACGTGATGGAAGGTTCCGGCAAATGCGCGGGCGGATAATACAGCGGCGCCGATTTGTCGCCGAGCGTGTCGCCGGTCGTCGTGTCTTTCAATTTTGCGATGGTGCCGATGTCGCCTGCATGCAATTCGCTGATGGCAGCGGCCGTTTTCCCCTGCCGGATTTCCAGATGCTGAAAGCGTTCGACGGTATTGCGATTGAAATTTGCGACGTTGGCGTCATTGTGCAGCACGCCACTCAAAATTTTGAAATAACTGATACGGCCCGCGAACGTGTCTGCAATCGTCTTGAAGACAAAAAGCGAGAGCGGCTCCTTGTCGTCGATTTTGCGCTCCACGGTTTCGCCTTTGCGAGCCGGTTCTTTGTAAGCGGGCGCTTTGCCGCGGTCCGCGGCGGACGGAAATGTTTCCGCGATGAAATCGAGAATTGCGTCGCTGCCAATATTGTGGAGCGCCGAGCTGACCAGCACAGGATAGATGCGCTTTTCGAGCACCGCCTCGCGCAGGCCTTTCTTCAAATCTTCCACCGGCAGCGTGCCCTTGTCGAAAAATTCCTGCATCAGCTCGTCGTCGATTTCCGCCACCATTTCGACCAACGCTTCATGCGCCGCCTTCGCAGCATCGGCCATTTCGGCTGGAATCTCTTCGACTTTCGCTTTGCCATCACCGTCGGGCGTATACGTGAGAGCTTTCATGGCCACAAGGTCGATTACGCCTTTGAAGTTCTTCTCCGCGCCGATGGGAAGTTGAATGGGCACGGCGCCGCGTCCAAAAACTTGCTGGATCGACTCCAGCGCGCGCTCAAAGCTGGCGAGTTCGCGGTCCATCCAATTAATGACAAAGGCGCGCGGCAGATCGTATTCCGTCGCGTAATCCCACACTTTTTCCGTGACCACCTGGCAGCCTGCGGCGGCGTCAACAAGAATCAGCGCGGCATCGGCGGCGATCAGCGAAGCTTTTGTATCGTTAATAAAAGTGGAATAGCCTGGCGTATCGAGGAAATTGATTTTGATTTTGTCACCGGTGCCCCACTCGGCGTAGGCGAGGCCGGTATGTATGGAAATTTTCCTTGCGATTTCTTCCTCGTCCCAGTCCGTGACGGTTGAGCCGTCGGTGACTTTGCCGAGACGCGGCGTCATGCCCGCAGTGAACAGCATCGACGACACGAGCTGCGTTTTCCCCGTGTCGCCGTGGCCTACAATGCCCACGTTTCTAATTTTCTCCGTGTTATAGACTTTCATGTTTCACCTCGAAGATTCCGCGCCCGACGGCGCGGAACGAAATATCTCCATGCTCCCAGCCAGACTTGTGGCTCTGGGCGTTTCCGAAGATGGAACTGCGCGGAACAGTTTGACGCAAGCGGCGTGCGTAGAATCTCGATTTGGTTGCAGTTTTCCAGCGGCGGCCTGACGGCCGAGAGGACAGCGGCGAGCGCGAACGCGTCCGAGGCGCATCGGAGAACCGTTTCGCCTCCTGCGGAAAGCCGGATGCTAGCACATGGCTCATTGCGTCTTCAACGGTGAACCGCTACAAGCGCGGTCGGCCGAGATTGCGCCGGGGACATTGCGCCGTTTGAAAACTTAGTCAGATAGTCGCGACGGATTTGGATTTCTCGAGAGGGAATACCAACAGCTAGGAACGTGAAGAGTTTTGCGCACTTTAAGTAGATCTGAGAATGAGGTTAGCAATAACTGTTTATTTATGAGTGATATGGAATGTAGGACAAAGAGAGGTGTTTGGCGTACTACATGCTAAGTACAAGTTGGGTAGGATGACAATCCAGGGAGGCTTCTAATCATGAAGGCAGGATTTGCAACGGTAGTTCTCGGAGCGCTACTCTTTGCGGCGGCGCCGGTTTTCGCGAGCGGCGTGAATTTCAACTTCGCCACGCCCGCCGGAACACTCGGGGTTTCGCAGCCCTATACGTCGAACAGCGTGACCATCACGGCATACGGATTCTCCGCGTGTTCTGGCGGAATCACAGTGGCCCTTACGAACTGCTCCAGAAACGATCTCTACGGTAAGACCTCGGGCGGCGACGAAAACGGGCTTGGACTGACAGGCACCAGCGATTTCGAAATTGGGACAAACCAGATGGTCCAGCTTGACCTGACGAACCTGATCAATGCGGGAGCCACTTCCGTGACGCTGCAAATCGGGAGCGTGCAGTCGGGCGAGGGATATGACATTTGGGAAGGCAGCACTTTGGGATCATCGGGGTCGCTCGTCATAACAAATGGGCAGCTCGACGAAACCCCCTTCACTGTCAACCTGAACAGCAAGGACCCTTACCTCGGTGTCAGCGCGTACAACGATGACGTTCTGCTGAGTTCGTTGGCAGCCTCACCCACACCGGAGCCCGGAACGCTGGCCCTTTTGGGAACTGGCCTGCTCGCGTTCGGTTTCGGTCTACGCCGGCGTTTTGCTTCGGACACAGTGTAGTTTTAGATTCGCTTTGGCTGCGCTTGGCGCCGGACCGCCCTCTCCTTCGGTTCGGCGCTTTTTTGCGATGGATTTTGGGGGACGCGAGCGACTCCTAGGGAGGACCGGATCCTCTCTGGAGTTGGGGTGTGCGAAAACGCGTACCGAAAAATGAATATATTTTGCACACTAGGTATGGCGTAGGCACGGCCGGTTTTTCACTAAAGCCTTCAGTTTTATAGATTTACCTTATCCCCTCGCCTCTGACCTTTGGCTGGTAACCTGCTGACATACTACACTTGGAGATTGCTTCAAGAGGAGACCCTAGGAAAATGAGGATACGGTTTGTAACATGGGCTTTGGCGACGCTGCTTTTGGGCGCGGCGCCGACGTTCGCGAATGGCGCGAGTTTCAATTTCAATTTTGGCGGACCTGACACACCTCTCGGCACATCACAGAGCTACATATCAAACGGCGCCACAATCACTGCCAACGGCTATGTATGTTCAGCCACCGACTCCACGAGTAGCGCGACACTTTCCCATTGCAGGGCTACGAATCTTTTCGCGAAGAGCGACGGACCGAATGAAACGGGTCTGGGCCTTGCAGGTCAAGGGAACGGAGAAAACGAAATCGGGTTTGACGGCACGAGCGCCGACTACGTCATCGGCCTGGACGTCAGTAGTCTTTTTAATCTGGGCGCGACGTCGATGACGCTGAGTTTCGGGAGCGTCCAGCCGGGAGAAGCTTACGCGATTCTTGGCTACGGCTCTGATCCGTTCCTAAACAGCAGCTTCACGCTGACAAACACACAAGCCTGGGTCGGCAACGACGGCTCGACAAGCGCGCAGGTTTTCTCATCGACGATCAGCCTGAATGCCAATGACCAATTTCTGGTTTTCATTTCTCCGTGCGGCGCCAGCCTTAATCCGCCGCCTTGCGGAAGCAACATGACTCTCGATTCGCTCGCCTCTTCTCCCACACCGGAACCGGGCACGCTGGTGCTTCTGGGCAGTGGGTTGCTATTGGTGGGCTTTGGAATGCGGCGGCGATTCGTTTCGCACTCTGCATAGTTTTTCAAATTTAGACAAACGCCGTATGCATTCGCGCCGGGCCGTCCTCTCCTTCGGTCCGGCGTTTTTTTTTGCGCGGCGCCGCAAACAAAATTCCGCGTCGCGGCGGACGGCAATCAGCCAGTCGACAAAAGGAAAGCCCGCGCGTGGTAGAACCCGGAGAAGACCGGGCCGCGCGGGCCTAAGAAGACAGAAGTTCAACTTATACCCTTCTATTTACTCCTGTTCGGTTTGGAAGGCAAGCGGGTAGATGTTAAGAAAAGCGCCAGCCATCAGGGAGAGATGAAGAGGCTGCCGTCAGATCGCAGGTAGCCATGAGCCATGGTGGGTGTGTTGAACGCGGCGGCTGGCCGCCCGTCGCGGTCGAGAAGAATGAGGCCACCCGTGGCGTGCGTGCGGCGGGCAAGAAGGTGAATGCATTCGCTCACTGCGGCATCCGGCGAAGAGCCATTGCGCAGCAGGTCCGCCGCTGCCTTTGCCATGACGATTTTCATAATCGCTTCACCGTGGCCGGTGCATGAGATACCGCCCGCCTCCGCATCGGCGTAACAACCGCAACCGATCAGCGGTGAATCGCCCACGCGTCCTGGCAATTTGCAGCATGTGCCACCGGTAGAGGTTGCCGCGACGATTTTGCCTTGCACGTCGCGCGCAACAGCGCCGACGGTGCCGTGTTTGTGGCCGAAATGAAATTCGGAGGAGTGATTCCCTTCCCGGCAGCGCTGCCAAGCCTTGCGCTCGCGATCGATGACCAACTCAGAAGGATCGCACAGCGCAATGCCGTTTTCCTGCGCGAATAACTCCGCGCCAGCGCCAGCGAACATCATATGCTCGCTCGATTCGAGAATCTTGCGCGCGAGGCGAATGGGGTTTTTGATGCGTTCGACGGCGGCGACAGCGCCAGCCTTGAGGCTTGCGCCGTCCATAAGGATGGCATCGAGTTGGACGCGACCATCGCGATTCAAGTGCGCGCCGGTGCCAGCGTCGAATGTTACGTCGTCTTCAAGCACAACGATGGCGGCTTCGACCGCGTCCATGGCCGCGCCACCGCGTGCGAGGATTTCGCGACCGGCTTCAAGAGCGTGGCGAATGCCCGCGCGGCAATCGGGAATCGCGGCGACAGGAATGTCCCATGCGCCGCCATGAACAATCAGGGAGAATTTCGGGGAATTCACGTCAGAACGCGAGGCCCAGGAAGATGAGCACCGGACCGACCACAATCATAAGACTCAGGCCAAGGAGCAAACGCAAAACGTGCTCGCGGCCAACGCCGAACCGCGAAAGTTTGGGCGCTTGAAATTCATGCCGCGGCTGATTCAGCGCGGCGCGGAAGATCTTCAAATAGGTCTCCAGCCAGAAGAAAATCTCACGACGCGATTGCCAGAGCAGGTGAAATCCCGCGAGTACAACAAGAATGCCGACGAGCGCCAGCGGACCGTGCATTTTCATGCGCCTCGCTTTGCGGCGCGAGAGACCAAATCGCGCAATCGGTTGTCTGCATGAGACCCGCCATCCGGTTCGGCGTGGGATTCAAGCTGTGATGCGGCAAAAGGCAGCGCAGTCTGTTGCGGTTGCGAGATGGCCGGAACCGGCGCGTTTCCGAGTTCCCGTTCAGCCGCCCGACGCTGTCCTTCCGTCTGATTCCACGTGTGCCAGATGCGATGAATCACGGTGAGATTCGGACCGATGGCAAGAATAAACAGCGCGATGGGCACACGATTCACAATCGCTCCGAGAATCATCAGCCCCAGGCGCTCCGGGCGTTCCCAGAAACCGACGCGACAGCGTTCGATAAGAGACTCAGCGCGGGCTTGTGAATAGCTGACCATCACCGCTCCAGCCATGGCGAAGCCAGTAACAAGCGCGTACAAGAAACGATTAACGGTGGCGTAATAGACCAGCAGTCCAAGAAATATCGCGAGATCGGCGTAACGGTGCAGCACAGACTTGAGGAAGGAGCCGAAAAAATCGACGCGCGGCTGGCGATGAGCAAGAGGCCGCGCCAGCAAATCGCACAGCGCGGCGGGGATCATAACGAGCCCGGCCGTCGTGAAGCGGCCGACGCCGAAAAAAACTCCAGCGACAAGGCAGCACGTGAAGCCAGCCAGCGTCAACAAACTTGCGGGAACGCGGGCCTTATCCAGAATGGCCGCTGCCCGGTCGAGCAACCAACGAAAGGGCCGGCCGAGAGTTTCGATGCGCATGTTGGCGGCGCTCACGCGTCCTTGAAGTTCTCCTGTACACACTTATACATCATCATGGATCGTCAGCAGATGCACGACCTCAAATTCCTTGACACCCGCCGGGGTTTGAACCTGAACTTCGTCGCCGGCTTTTTTGCCCAGAAGCGCGCGACCAATGGGTGAAGAAGTGGAAATCATTCCCTTGGCCGCGTCCGCCTCTTCTGCAGTGACGAGCTTGTATTCCGTTTCCTGCGATTTTTTGATATCGAGCAAGCGCACCGTGGAACCGTAGGCGGCGCGGTCGCGCGGAAGATTCTCAAGATTGAGCATGGAAATCTCCGCCATACGCGCATGCAACTGGCCGAGCCTGGCCGAAACGAAGGATTGGCGCTCCTTGGCGTACTTATATTCCGCGTTCTCCTTGAGATCGCCATGTGCGCGCGCCTTCATCAGCTCTTTGGGCAAGTCAGTGTGCAGCTCATGATCGAGCAGCGCGATTTCTTCCTGAAGCTTTTTTTTGAGTCGCTCGGCAATGTCGGCCATTTTGTTCTTCTTTGTGCGTGAACGGTAGCCCCTAATTAGCTGGACTTTTCGACCCGATGTAGGTTTTTTTCGCAAGGCTCCCGAAACATTACCGTTTACCTCTGAATTATAGAGGATTTTGCGTTCAGGCCGCAATGCGCAGAATCGAACATGTCCGACGGACGCGGGGCGGTCGACGTGGAGAGCTTGGTGTAGCGCCCGGCGTTTCACCGTGTGCTGCGGCTTATGAAACGGATGCCATCACGACTCGCTTCCCGGTTTGCCTGTCTGATCGGCTGAATGATACAGGCCATGACTTCGCAGTATAAGGCTTTTCACCGATAGACCCTCGGTTCAGCGCAGCGTATTGTCTGCGGGATATTGTGCGGGTGCTTCAGAACCCTTGTAGCAAGCCGCCGCATAGAGAAGGGCCTAAAGAAGTCAGATCTGAGTGAGAGCAACCTGCCTGGCGGTTGAAGTGAGCCCCCGAAACTGTATAGAAAGCGAGCAAGGGTTCGGACCGATGCCTCAAAAGTGGATGAGACGAGGAGGAACGCAAGCATGCTTTTTATTTTGGCCGTCATTCTGATCATCGCGCTGGTGGGTAGCCTTCCGACTTGGCCGCATAGCAGGTCGTGGGGTTATTACCCGAGCGGGGGCTTGGGCCTTGTTCTCATAATCATCCTGGTTCTTTTCTTGGCTGGCCGGTTGTGAGCGCGGGTGCAAAGCGGCCTTGCTGGAGTCAACTTAGAAGTTAGGGGAGGACGAAATGGCGGAAAGTACACAAAAGGAAGAAGGAATTCTAATCGACGTGGCGCGGACAGTGGGAGCGACGCTGGGGAACGTCGCCGGAAGAATCGCGAGCCAAACCAAACCAAAACGCGCACGCCATAGCCGTGCAACGCCGCGTAAAAAGAGCTCATCGCGTCCCGTTGCAAGACCGCGCAAGCGCGCGCGTTCTAGCGCGCGGTCGAAAACACGTTCAAAGGCACGGCGATAGCCGGAGATAGCAAATGCTTCGGTGGGCGATTGCTCTTCTGGTTATCGCAATCACTGCCGGGATTCCGGGCTTCGCAGGCCTTATGGTCGCGGCGGCAGGAATCGCGAAGTTGTTGTTCTACCTGTTCCTGATTCTGTTCCTGGTCTCCTTGATCGCCGGGCTCGTCCCGAGACCGGCGGAGAAGTGGTTCGGAAGTGTTTTGCAAAACTTGAATTTAAGTTGCTCCTGAGGAGGAGAAATGAAACTGACGAAACTTGCACTTTGCATCGCATTCGCAGGGTTGACTGCTTCGGTAGGGTTGGCCCGCGGCAACAACAACGCACAAAAATCGAAGTCGGAGGTGCGAACGATCACAGGCTGCCTGTCGCAGGGCGACAACGCCAAGGAGTTCACTCTTACCGGAGAAAACGGAAGCACGTGGGAAATTCGCAGCAGCCGCGTGGCTCTGGCAAAACATGTCGGCCACACAGTGACGGTCACCGGCGTGGTGGCGCACGCGATGGCTCACAATATGAAAGAAGACGCGAAAGACGCCGCTGCTGATGCCGACATCAAAAAGGACAACTCCGAACACGGCCACCTGACGGTGACGCGCCTGAAGATGGTCAGCGAGTCGTGCGAGAAATAAAGTAGCAGTGGGACAGCGGGGCGTCTGGTTAACTTGAATTTCTCAATTTCAGCCTGTTTTTGTTTTCTTCGAGAAAAGCGCGGAGTTCATCGGCTGAGTTGAGCAGACGCACCCACTGTTCATAATAAAGTGTCACGGGAAAGCGTCCGAGGCCGTAAACGCTGACCCCGCCTTTTTCTCCCACCTTGAATTGCAAACCGCCGGACGTTCTGGATCCGGATTGCTTTTCGAGTTCGGCAATGCGCGCCATCAACTCTTCTTTGGTCGGTTCTGCCATCGGATTTGCTCCAGCGAAATTTTGTGGACGAATGCGCTACCCCGCGTCTGCGGATGTCCTACGCTTCGATTTCCTCGTATGGTCTTCGACTGCGAGAAGGCCTCCTCACAGCAAACAGGCGAGACGGATGAAAAAAAATGCTGGCGGAGAGGGGGGGATTCGAACCCCCGGTAGGGATTTTGTCCCTACAACGGTTTAGCAAACCGCCGCCTTCAGCCTCTCGGCCACCTCTCCGAAATTAACTTCTTGCTGCATTGTAGCTTATGACCCGATTTTGTGACAGTCCGCTCTTTGGTTGCTGCATTTTGGTGCATACTGTCACACTTTTGTCACACTCATTATGTAGTAGCTTCTCGACCGCCGCTCGCTTTGAATCAAGATTCGTGTGCGTGTAACGCATCGTCACGGTGATGCTCGAATGCCCTAACAACTCTTTCACCGTAACGATATCCACGCCTCGATCTACGAGCCGGGAAGCAAATGTGTGGCGCAGCGTGTGCCACGTCACGCCGGTGATTCCCGCTTTCTTGCAAGCGAGTTTGAATCCCGCTTTCAGATCAACAAACGCCTTGCCGGTGTCGGGATTGTAGAAAACAAATTCATTCCGCTTGCCTAACGCCCAATACTCCAAAACCTTTCGCGTATCCGCGTTAATCGGGACTGCGCGAATCTTCTGTGTTTTGGGCGCAAAAACATTCAGAACGTTTTTCTCCAAATTCACGTTTGACCAGCAAAGCGAAAAGATTTCTCCCACGCGTAAACCCGTATTCAGAGCGAAACGAATCAAGTCCTGAAGGTACGGGGCCGCATTGCGGAGAAGTTTTTCTTCCTCTTCCAGACTCAAAACCCGCAGCCCGGTGTTGAATTCCCGAAAGAACTTCACCTTGCGAAAGGGATTGAGTCCGATATAGAGGTCCCATTCGATTGCCAGATTAAACATCCGCTTGAGCAAAGCCATCTCCCGATTCACTGTCGAACCCGAAACCGAGGCCTTTCTGTGCATTTTGTAGCCTTCGATATCCGCCGAAGTGATCTCGGAAAGCTGTCTTTCGCTTCCAAAGAATTTTTTCAAATGTCCAAGCATCTGTTCATCCCGCAACCAGGAACGTTTATTGACCTTCGCGTGCTCCATATAACGCGCGCCGAATTCGCCGAAACTGATTTTTACGGGGCGTCTGAAAACGCCCCGC
>Ga0134128_10002912_pt1 | contig 20971 bp, 17 predicted proteins | sample KB31754_FD_96462 | JGI IMG/M metagenome (GOLD analysis project Ga0134128, IMG submission 96462) | Terrestrial soil microbial communities with excess Nitrogen fertilizer from Kellogg Biological Station, Michigan, USA - KB3-175-4 | ecosystem: Environmental > Terrestrial > Soil > Unclassified ...
GGTTATCACGCCTGCCCTGGCAGCAGGAGTCCGCAGAGCGGCCACCCAAGACGGTCTGGTGATGATGATGCATGCCAATTCTTTCGAGGCCCAGCAGTTTGCCGTCAACGCCGGCGTGGACGTGATCGCGCATGGCATGTGGAATTGGGGAGCGCTCGATCGTCAGCCCGAACTTCCGCCGGAGATTAAGACCCTGCTCGAACGTATCGTTAAAAAGAGGACGGGATATCAGCCGACGATTCAGGTGATGGGAGGGCTGCGCGCTTACTTTGACCCCGAATACCTGAAGACGTCCGCGATTCCCCGGGTCATTCCCGCGGCGCTGCTTGCTTGGTTCAACTCGCCTGCAGGCAAGTGGTTCAGAAAAGAAATTGACGAGGACAACACGCCGGATGTGAAGATGCGCGACGGATTCGACCGCGGCCCCATCCGCCGCGTGCGCCAGGTGGTCAGCTATCTCGCGGCCCGGAACGCCAACTTCCTGCTTGGCACGGACACGCCCTCCGCTCCTACTTACGGAAATTTGCCCGGACTGAACGGCTATCTGGAGATGCAGCAACTGCATCAGGCCGGGTTGTCGCTCGAGCAGATCTTCAAAGCCGCCACCATCAGCAACGCCCGCGAGTTCAAGCTCGATTCGCAGGTGGGAACCATCGAGCCCGGCAAGATCGCTAACCTCGTCCTTCTGCGAAAATCACCGCTGGCGAGCGTGGACGCCTACGACAGCATCGTCACTGTGTGGGTTCATGGAAAGCAGATGTCCCGCGAGAGCCTGACCGCCCAGTGAATGTCATTGCCAGTTATCATGTACGGCGATGGCGCTCACTAAGACCTTGATGCGGGCTTTTCGGAGGCGTGTCTATGAATGTCGCTTAAAGCCGGCAGCCTAGAATTGGTACGAAGCGAACCGACACTTCGCGAACCCAGCAAGAATCAACTTGGATCTTACGATTCCGCATGAGTGGTGGGTTCTCTGCTCACCATTTGAGCGCCGGAATCGCCGGCCCCTGGCCAGTCACTCTCGTAACTTGGTGTCCCTCCGGGCAGACCGCTAACATGCCTGTAATCACTGCATAGGAGGTTTGTTGTCTTGGGGCGTCGTAGACAGCCGCGCACGGAGGTTGCGCTTCGCGTGCAGCTTTGGGGTACGGATGCGCAGGGCCATCCCTTTCTGGAAGTGGTTTGCACAGAAAATTTGAGCGACCAGGGCGCTCACGTCAAAGGCGTCTGCATGCCGCTTCGTTCCGGCGACGTGGTCGGCTTGAAATACAATGGCCGCAATTCTCTGTTCCGCGTCGTCTGGGTGGGCGAGGAAGGCACTCCTTACGCCAGCCACCTCGGTTTGCGGGGCGCGAAAGCGGGCGCTTCCCTGTGGGATGTAAACCTGGCTCCCACTGGCTCGGACAGTTACACGCCCCCTTCCGCCGGCGACCGTCGCCAGTTCGCGCGCTTCAAGTGCTTTATCAGCGCCCTGGTGCGGGTGCAAGGTTCACAGTTGCCGCTATGGGGCCAAGTGACAGATATCAGCCAGGGCGGCTGTTACGTGCAGCTCGCGCAACCACTGAAAGTTGGCACCAAGGTGAGCCTGGAATTGCTGATGAAGATAGCTAATCTGCGCGGCGATGGCGTGATTTGCAGCTCTCATGCCGGCCGCGGCATGGGCATCAAGTTCGTGGAAATGTCCAACGAATATCGTGATCAGGTGCGGCAATTTGTAAAGTGGTTTGCCGGCGCTGAACCAACCACTTCCGCGGAGGAAGCCGGCAAGGAGCCCGCCGCTGCCACCGGCAGTTCCCTTAAATCATGAGCAAAATCGGCCCTCTTACCCGCGAAAGAAGCGGGGACACCCACCCCAGTCATGCCCAAAAACCCCGACGCTACCGTCGGTTTGTGCTGGATTCCCGCATCAAAGTGTTTCGCGCCGGCCGCCCCCACCCCCTTTTCGGGCGCACCCTGGGCATTAGCGAAGCCGGCATCTCCGCCTTGCTCGCGGCCGATCTGGAGACGGGGGAGAGCGTCCGCTTGGAATTTGCTCTCCCCACGAGCTCTCTAGGACTGGTTGTGCGGGCTGTGGCCCGCAATCGCAGCGGAGCTCGCTATGGATTTGAGTTCCTAAGCCTGAGCGAGGCGCAGCGCGAGGCCATTACCGCCTTTCGCGAGTCGCAGACCGAATAAAGCCCATCTTCCCACGAGTTTCGACGGATATTCGCTTCTTTTTCGCCTAAGAGAAAAGCCTCAAAGGGCAGTGTATTTGTCTGGCCACGCCGCCGCCTTGCGGAGAACCCCAATTTTTCCATTGACTTAACCGGGTTATCCGACTAGCATATCCAGTTTCGTTCACAGGCTGGACAGTGCTCTGTAGGGGCCCAAGGCCTCGGGCAATGAAAGTCTTTTTTGTAGGTTGAATCCTTCAACCGGCCCGGCGAATCCAAGTGTGGTAGACAACCAATCTTACGTAAGAGGCAGGACTTATCATGGCTAAGCGACGCGGAAATCCAAACTGGGGGAAGCCCGAGCCGATTGGGCCCATTACCCCCACCATCACCGAATTCGAGCAGGTGGTGAAGGAGTACAAGCTCCAGCCCGACCAGTACTTGCGTTCCACCCGCCTGCGTGAGTGGGCGCGCCGCAACAAGAACTCCAAGTACATCCCGGAGCCATTGCTGGAAGCTTGGGGTTTTGAGATCGAGTCCACCCTGTAACTGGTTCAGAGTTATTGACGTGGGAGTGGGGGCCGTTATGACGGCCCCTTTTTTTGACCGCCTGGATCCCCGCCGCTTCTCGGATCTTCCCTGTATATTGTGTGGCCATGGCGCGCAAGAGACGAAAACAGGAGCAGGCGCGAGTACTGACGTCAAAGGTAATTTTCCGAGGGCCGGTATTCTACGTCACTTCTGACCGGGTTAAAGAGCCAGGCGGTATCGTGGCCCGGCGCGACATTATCCGCCATCCCGGTTCGGTGGTCATCCTGGCCGCCGACGATTCCCGCCCCCAGCTACGCGTATTGCTCGCCCGTCAGTACCGCTATGCGGCCAGCCGGAGGCTGTGGGAACTGCCGGCCGGGCGGATTGAGCCCGGCGAAAAGCCCCTGGCTGCGGCCCGCCGCGAGTTGCTGGAAGAAACCGGCTTTACCGCCCGGCGGTGGAAACGAGCGTTGTTTTTCTACTCCAGCCCGGGATTCCTGGATGAGACTATGGCCATCTACCTGGCTACTGGCCTTATTCCCGGCCAAGCCCAACCTGAGGAAGACGAACTGATCCAGAAGCGGCTCTTCCCGCTCCCAAATGCCGTGCGCATGGTGATGAACGGGCGCATAGAGGACGGCAAAACCATAGCCGGGGTGCTTTGGCTGCAGCGGGTGCAATCAGGACGCCGGAGCTGAGCATTTGTATGTACTAAGTTGACAATGGAGGGCCAAAGTTTCAAAATGGGAATAGCCTTTAACCAGGATCACGTTCCAGTTCGACAGGCAGGAGTACGACTTCCTCTCTTCTCAAATTCTGGGCGCCTGGCCCTGCGTTGGGGTAGCGTGCTTGGGCGCGCAGATGCCTAGTTCGGAGGAAGACGTAAGTGTCACGTATTAAAGGAACAGTTAAGTGGTTTAACAACGCCAAGGGCTTCGGGTTCATCGGTCGTGACGACGGCCCGGACGTTTTTGTTCACTACAGCGCCATTGCTTCCGAGGGCTACAAGAGCCTGCAGGAAGGTGACCAGGTCGAGTTTGAGATCGTGCAAGGCCAGAAAGGCCCGCAAGCCGGCGAGGTCACCAAACTCTGAAGTCTTTGTATAGCTTGAATGAAACCCAGCCCCAGGGCTGGGTTTTGTTTTTCGCGCCGCGGCGAAGGGCTACAATTCTGCTGAGCCGCTTTGCCTGTCAGCTCATGGACAATAAAGCCATAGCCGGAGTGCTGTACGAAACCGCCGACCTGCTGGAGATTGACGGCCAGGACTCCTTCCGCATCCGCTCCTACCGCAATGCCGCCGAGGCCATCGAGGGACTGCCTCAAGCCGTGGAGCAACTCGTCTGCGAGCCCAAGAAGCTGCTGGAAGTACCCGGTATCGGCAAAAGCATGGCGGAAAAGCTGCAGGAAATCTGCATACAGGGCAAGCTCTCTTTGCACACCCAGCTGCTGGAGAAGTACCAGCCTTCCATGCTGGAGCTGCTGAAAATACAAGGCTTAGGGCCGAAGACCATCTCGTTGATCTGGAGCGCCTACAAGGTTTCTGACCTGGCTGGGGTGGAGAAGCTGGCACGCGAGGGCAAACTACACGAACTGCCTCGCATGGGCGAGAAGCAAGAACAGAAAATCCTGAAGGCGATTGAGGATTACCGGCGCATTGCGGGACGGTTTTGCCTGGATGAGGCCGATAAAATCGCTCAAAAACTCATCGAGCACCTGTCCGGCCTGCCCGGCGTGGAAAAGATCACCCCCGCAGGCTCGCTGCGCCGTGGCCGGGAAACGGTAGGCGATCTGGATATGCTGGTGACCGGCAAGTGCTGCAGCAACGAGAAGCAGCGCCAGGCGGTGGCCGAGAAAATCGTGAATTTCCCCGGCATCCGCGATGTGATTGGGCGCGGCGAGAACAAGGTGAGCTTCCGCCTGCGCAGCGGTATGCAGGTGGATGTGCGCCTGCTGCCGCCGGAGTCGTTCGGGGCAGCCATGCAGTACTTCACCGGCTCCAAGTCGCACAACGTGAGCCTGCGCCAGCGGGCGCTGAAGATGGGCTATACGCTCAGCGAATACGGGTTGGAGGAGCTGCCACCGGGTCAGGCGAAAACCGGGCTTGATAGCGACCATGTCGAAGGAGGCAAGCGGGTGGCCGGCAGGACGGAAGAGGAAATCTACGCCCGGCTCAAGCTGGACTACATTCCTCCCGAATTGCGCGAGAACTGCGGCGAGATTGAAGCCGCCGCAGAACACCGCCTGCCCCGGCTGATTACCGTGGACGACCTGCAGGGCGACGTGCATATGCACACGGTGGAGACCGACGGGAAATGCACTATCGAGGAGATGGCAGAAGCCGCCCGCGAGCGCGGTTACAAGTACATGGCCATCACCGACCACTCCAAGAATCTAGCCTTCGCCAACGGGCTGGACGATACCCGCGCCCTCCAGCACATTGAGAAAATCCGCAAAGCCGACGAAGAGATCAAGGACATCACGATCTTTGCCGGCATTGAGGTGGATATCCTGGCTGATGGCGAACTGGACCTTTCCGACTCCGTGCTGAAGGAAATGGATGTGGTCATCGCCAGCGTGCACTCCGCCTTCAATCAGGAGGCGCCCAAGATGACGCAGCGTCTGCTGCGCGCAGTAAACAATCCGCACGTTTCCATCATCGGCCATCCTACCGGTCGCATCCTGCTGCGGCGCGACGCCTACCCCTTCGACATGGAGGCGGTGCTTAATACGGCCGCGCAGAACAAGGTGGCGATGGAGCTGAACGCCTATCCCGACCGGCTGGACCTAAACGACCGCCACCTGCGCATGGCCAAGGAGCGCGGGGTGAAGGTGGTGATCAATACCGACTCGCACCACACTTCGCACATGGAAAAGATCCGCTATGGCGTGCTGCAGGCGCGGCGTGCCTGGCTTGGTCCGGCGGATGTGCTCAATACGCTGCCGGCGGAGAGATTTGCCCGGGCCATGAAACGGGCCTGAACGCGGCATAATAAATCGGCATCTCAGGAGTAGTTATGGACGAGCAGAAAACCACTCCCCCAGCGCCTCCGCGGCCTGACTCGCAGCCGGGCGCTGCGCCGCCTGCCGGGCAGAATCCTCCGAGACATTCGGCACAGCCGGGCGCTATGCCACCAGCACCGCGGGGGCCTTCCGCACAACCAGGCGCTGTACCCACACCGCGCCCTGCGCCCGCGCCCACACCCTACGACATTCCCACCCTGGGCGAAGAATTCGATCGCGCCAAATGGACGCTGCCCCCGGCCCAGATCGTGGCTATCGCCATTGCCGGGGTAGCGATTGTGGTGGCCATTGTCATGTATGTGGAACGTTACAAGCCGGTTTCCGCCGGGAGCCTGGACAACGTTGCCTCCGTCGAACTGGCCGATCACAACAGCGTGATGGCCGTCATCAATGTCACCGTGCGCAACATCAGCCAAAGGCCGCTGTGGATTCACGAGGTCACGGCGGGGGTGGACACCGACAAAGGCAAGTTCAGCGACGATGCCGCCAGCGCAGTGGACTTCGACCGCTACTACCAGGCCTATCCTTCCCTGAAGGAACATGCCCTGCCGGCACTGATGCCGGAAATGAAGATTGCGCCCGGCGGCGAGTTGAAGGGCACGGTCATCGTCAGCTTCCCCGTCAACCAGGACACCTTCAACAAACGCAAGTCGCTGAGTGTGACCGTGCTGCCCTACGACCAGCGAGCGCTGGTGCTGAGCAGCGGGGCGAGCGGGGGAAAATGAAGCAAACTAGCGAAACTCATGCCGTGCTTCCGAATGGGGCGCCTAGCGGAATCCGCTGAACAGGACAACATCCGTATCGTTGTAGCGGGCGCGGGTGAGCGCAAACTTCTTGCCGTCTTTGGACCAGGCATAGGCAGGCACAAACACAGGTTCGGAGGAGTGAGTCAACGGTACAGGGGCACCGCCCGACAATGACACCATATACACATTTTGCTTGTTGCCGGTTGTATTGTGCACAAAGGTGAGGGCCCTTCCATCGGGTGTCCAGCCCAGAGCGTGCCAATCGTCAAACAGCGCGATCATCTCGATCTGCTTCTCAATCGCGCCGTCTTCCAGTCTCTGCACAACGATCTTCGATTTTGTACTGGCCCCCTGCCCTTCCGTCTTCCCGTAGGCGATCAGTTTGCCATCCGGAGAAACCCTTGGCGAAAAACTGGTTCCGCGGGCCAATTCGGCGGGAGTTCCCCCAAAGGTTGACACTTTATAAATATGCCCAACACCATCACTGGCTGCCCCTTCCGCGTATAGTAGCCATTTGCCGTCAGGCGTACAGTCACCCTTCTCCACATCAATTCCAAAGGTAAGCTGCTTCAACTCGCCACTGACTGTATTCAGAAGCCACAAATTCGGCTTATTGTCCTCAAGAACTCTCCCCACCACGACCAAGTCTCCCGGACCGCAAGGCGTGGCACTGAACAGCAGACTGTCGTTCTGCAACAGGCGAATCCGGTCGCTCCCATCGGCAGCGGTCTCATCAATGTGCCAGCTCACATCTTTTTGCAGAAGCTTGCCGGTCGCGGTCCAGGACAAATCGTATCCGGTCGCTTGCTGGGTGGAAATGGGCGTCAGTTTCCAATCGATCTTGTCGCTCAGCACAGCAGGCGAGTCTCCCACGTAAACGGTCGCGGCCTGACGCTGCTCGGTGGTAATGAACGACCGTCCATCACCGGTTACGCTTAGCGAGGAATACCTACTCAGGTCGTTGGTGACGCGAATTGCGTCGCCAGCCGGATAGGGCTGAAACCAGATCTGGCTGCGCAATCCCGTCCCTTTTTCCGCACCCACAAAGAGCAAGCCAGAAGCGTCGGGCAGCCACGCTACCGAGGTAACCAGCTCGGATCGGGGGAACGTCTTCACCAGACTGCCGTGCGGCGTGTACACCAGAATCGCTGTAATGTGCCCCTTTGCCACATCGAAAGCACCCACCGCGATAAGATCGCCCTTGGACCATGAAGGGTCGGTGCACAATCCCTTCCCCGCGCCCCGATTTCTCTGAACGATGACTCGCTCACCGGTTCCGTCAGCATTCGCAATCAAAATCTGGTCTTGGCCGGCCTCCTGAAGTGCGCGGCGGTACACAATCTGCTTTCCGTCGGGCGAAAATGCCGCCGCGCCGGCCACATCACTCACCACCTGCCGAGGCGCCCCGCCCAGAGAGGGCACGCTGTATAGATTGGCGTTATTGGGATTAGCAGGATCGCCGTGGGGGTAGTACAGGTAATTCCCGTCGGGTGTGAACGCCGCACCTAAACCGAAGAAACCCGGCTGGGGCGGTACCACCGTCACCTCACTGCCGGTGGCCACCTGCTTCACCCGCAGACTTCGTTCACCTTCCCTGCGGCCATATGCTACCAATCCTCCATCCGGCGAAATGGTCGCAAAATTCGTGACTTCCCCATGGTCGGTCAGCGATCGCACAGTAAGATTGCGCGCCTCGAAGACCGGGGGATTGCGGCTTACGAGTTTGTAAATACCAAAGCTAGCCGCAGCTACCAGCGCCATCACCAGCACGGCAACGAGGATCAGTGCTCCTCGGTGCCGCCGGACTTCAGCGATGAGTACAGCACTGGACGATGACGGCGTTGAAGAAGACGCAGCGAGGTCAACCTGGGAGGCAGTGCCTCCCGCCATCACGGAAGTTGAATTGGCTGACGTTTCCGCCGCGATCTTCCCCGACTCTGTCTCCCGCCTCAGCCGCTTCAGGTCGGCCCGAAGCTCCGAAGCGTGCTGATAACGCAAGTCCCGATCCTTCTCCAGGGCCTTGTTGACGATGTCTTCCAGTTTTGGCGGAAGATCAGGGTTGAGTCGCAAGGGAGACAGGGGAGCGCGGTTCATGATCCCGTCGAAGATCACACCTGTACTCTCGCCACGGAAGGGCAACGCCCCGGTCGCCATTTCATAAAGGACGGCTCCGAACGAGAACAGATCGGTGCGTGCGTCCAACTCCTTGGCGCGGACTTGCTCGGGCGACATGTAGGAGACGGTTCCCATCGCGGTTCCCGGACTGGTCAGATGCGAATCCTGCAGCGTTCCCGTCAGCGTGTTGGCCGCGGCAATCTGGCTGGAAGAACCGGCCCCGCTTGTAACTTTGGCCAGACCGAAGTCCAGAATCTTGGCGTGTCCGCGCCTGGTGATGAAGATGTTGGCAGGTTTGATATCGCGGTGGACTATGCCCTGGGCGTGGGCCGCGTCCAGCGCATCGGCAATCTCAACGGCCAGCGATAGAATCAGCTCCGTCTCCATCGGACGGCCCGCAATGCGGTGCCTGAGCGTGATGCCGTCGAGGAACTCCATCGCAATAAACATCTGTTCGTGTTGGTCGTCAATTTCGTAGATCGTACAAATGTTGGGATGATTCAGCGCGGAGGCAGCCTTGGCTTCACGCTCGAAGCGGCTCAGAACTTGCGGGTCTTTGGCGACCTGGTCAGGAAGGAACTTGAGAGCCACGAAGCGGCCGAGTTTCACATCCTCGGCTTTGTAGACGACGCCCATTCCGCCGCCGCCCAACTTCTCGACGATGCGGTAGTGCGAGATGGTCTGGCCGATCAGTAGGAGATCCCACGCCTTCAGGTTGATTCATCTTACGGATGGTGCTTTTGCGAGTCAACGAATGACGGTTCTGACATAACATCTCGACGACAAAATAAAGTGCTTTGCGAACTGTGCTGACCAGCAGGGAGAATGACTGCGGCTCCGCACCTGCGCCAATGGAGCTGCCCGCCTGATAGTCAAACTGATAACATAAAGGAGTGAACCACCGCCTCAGCCGCCGGTCATTTGCCGTTCTCCTGGGCGCTGCTGCGCTGCTCTGGGCCGCGCTCTTTCCAGCCAAGGGGTCGGCCGGGAGCGTAATTTCGGAGGCGGAGTACAGCCACACAAACGCGATAATGCAGAGGGGCGTGGGTTCCAGTCTCCCAGTACTTTTGTCCTGGGGCAATGACAGGGCCGCGGGCCCGAACCGGCGAGCACCAGCGCCGCATGCCTTCCTGGGCGACAATGGAAGTGATTTGGTTGCCAGCCAGGGCGCGCTGAAAAAGGCCGCGTTCTGCCTGCGCTACGATTCGGTTCCAGCAGGTATCCCGTCCGGCCGTTCTCCTCCGCTATCCACGGTCGCCACTCTCTAGAAGCCCGTTTCAGTTCAATCGCTCGCAGGGCCTCAGGCCCGGGGCGCATATTTCCATTCTGATGAGGTGACGAACATGGATGCCGGACACATAATGGTCGGTCTATTGTCGATTGGCGTCATAATCTTCCTGGTCCTTATAGAAATCAACTCGCGGCGCAACGAGGCTCGGCTTAAAGCCCAAGCCCAGTCAAAGACTGCCGCTTTATCCGGTGCTTCTACGGCCGGACAACTGCAGCCGCAAGGCGGGCGGAAAGCTGGTTAGCTCTTATCTGGCACCGCCCGTTCAGGCGCAGTGACGCAGGGAGGTCTTGATGGAACCGAATCCGCTGTTCTTTCGAGACCTCGCCTACGTGTTTCTAGCCGCCATTGCCGGCGGCATGCTGGCGTGGAAGTTGCGCCAGCCAATCATTCTGGGCTATGTGCTGGCGGGAATACTGATTGGCCCTTTCACCCCGGGTCCCACGGTCACCCACATCCATACTCTCGAATTGTTTGCCGAGATCGGCGTCATTCTGCTGATGTTTTCCATCGGCCTTGAGTTCTCGGTGAAGGAACTTATGCGGGCCAAGTGGGTAGCCCTGGTGGGCGGTCCGGCCGGAATTCTGCTTTCCATGGGTGCCGGGCTTTTAGTGGGACGGCTGCTGGGATGGCCACCGGCCCAGGGACTAGTGATTGGCAGTGTTGTCTCCGTTGCCAGCACCATGGTCCTGACCCGGCTGCTGCTCGACCGCGGCGAGTTGAACTCAGAACCCGGGCGCGTGATGGTGGCTATAACCCTGGTGGAAGACCTCGCGGTCGTGATTCTGATTGTGCTCCTGCCCAACCTGAGGGTATTGGATGCTGCCCGCCTGTTGCCACTCGGGCGCGCGCTGGGAACAGCCGTCCTCATTCTGGTTCCCATATTGATGGTGGCGGCCAAGATTGTTCCTCCGGTTCTGCGCGTTGTCGCCCGGACACGGAATCCAGAGCTCTTCTTTGGAGTAGTTCTTGCCATTTGTTTAGGAACGGCAGCCTTGACGCAATGGGTGGGTCTATCGCCGGCGTTGGGCGCTTTCCTTGCCGGCCTGATGATCAGTGAATCGGTTTATGCACAGGAAGCACTGTCCCACCTGTTCCCCCTGAGGGATTCCTTCGTTGCCCTGTTCTTCGTGACCATGGGTCTGCTGGTGAATCCCAGGACGCTGGTCTCCAACCTGCCCCTTCTGGGGGCGATGATCGGCCTGATTCTGCTGGGCAAGTTCGTAATCTGGACGGTGGTGGTGCGTGCTTTCCGCTATTCCATCTGGACGGCGGTGGTGGCCGGAGCGGGCCTGACGCAGATCGGTGAATTCTCTTTCATCCTGGTGCAAGTAGCCCGCAACTCCGGGCTGGTGGGAGCGGACGTGTACAACGCTACTTTGGCCGCTTCGCTGGTAACCATCCTGGTGAACGCTGCCCTGGTCCGTTCTGTTCCGGAACTGGTTGGTAAGACGCGGCTGGCCCGATACTCATCCGTGCCGCTTAGCGCGCCTCCCCAGAAGCTGGAGAAACATGTTGTACTTTGCGGCTTTGGCCGTGTGGGGAGCGAAGTGGGCACCGCGCTCGATACCTTTCATGTGCCCTACGTGGTGATCGAAGTAGATCCGGACATAGTGGAGACTCTGCGCAGCCGGGGAACGCTCGCCCTCTTCGGCGACGCCACCCACGAACGAATTCTCCAGGAAGCCAGTGTCAGCCGCGCGTCGTTGGCTGTCCTCACATTGCCCGAAGGGGACAGGAACCGGCTGGCCACCCGCAACATTCGACGCCAGAATCCCAGCCTGCCGATTCTGGCTCGTTCGCACTCGCGTGCCGAGCATGACGCCTTGCTTGAGGCCGGCGCCTCCGAGATCATCCAGCCCGAACTGGAGGCCTCGGCCACTACCATCCGGCATGCGCTACGCTACTTGAAACTGCCTCCCGAGCAGGCGGGAGCGTATTTAGAGCGTTTTCGCAGCGCGTTGGAAACCGCAAGGGTGAGGGTTCCAGAGCCCTCAACCGCGCTGCCCGACATTTTCGAATTTGAGGTTGACGGCTTTCCGTTTGCAAATCAATCCTTGCGCCAGTCGCGCGTTCGGGAGCGCTTCGGAGTTACCGTGGTCGCCGTGGTCAGACCGTCGGGAGAGGTGCTGGTAAACCCTCAGCCGGACACACTCATCGCCTCCGGAGACAAGATTCGCATCTTCGGCCTGCGCGAGCAGGTAGAGGTGCTTAACGGTTTAAGGCATGCCGCGGAGAACGAACGAAACAGGCTGCATCAGTAGACAACCTGCAGAGTTCGTTTCCTGGCGCGGGTAGCATTCCCTATGCTCGTGGCGCGCCCACCCGGCTGCCGGCAATCGGCCAGCCAGGTTCCCAGGTGCCGTCATGAGCGGCGGAACTGGATGATTTTTCTGCGATCACGTTTGGAGGGCCGGCCCTCGGGCGCCGGGTTGAGGGACTTCCCCGCCCTGCGTTCCTCCCTCATCTTGTTCCGCAATTCGCGGCTGGACTCGGTTTCGCGGTAGAGCGTTTGAGCCACTGAGGCCGGGCCGCGGACCTCGCTAAGAAGCAGCACTTCCACTTCAAAATCACCGCCCTCGGTCTTAATTTGCAGAAGGTCGCCGACGTGGACATCGCGCGCCGGCTTGACCGGCTGCTTATTGGATTCAATCCTGCCGAGTTCGCAGGCACGTGTTGCCAGGCTGCGCGTCTTGAAAAATCGGGCAGACCAGAGCCATTTGTCCATGCGCACGCCGTCCATTCGTCTATCTTAATAGCGCAGCCTCCAGGGCGTTCGCAACCAGTAAAGCTGGTCATCATGCCAGAACTGCCTGACATCGCCGCCTACATCAGCGCGCTGGAACCGCGGATAGTGGGACAGCCGATCGAGAAGATACGACTGGCGAGTCTCTTTCTGCTGCGCACGGCACAACCACCCCTCAGCGATGTAGAGCGCCGCAGTGTGCGCGAACTGCGGCGGATCGGCAAACGAATTGCCATTGGCGTGGAGGGCGATCTCTGGCTGGTGCTGCACCTGATGATTGCCGGGCGCCTGCACTGGCGCGCGCCCGGAGCCAAGCTGGCGGGACGGCAGAGCCTGGCAGCTTTTGATTTCCCCACCGGCTCGCTGGTGCTGACGGAGGCCGGCAGCAAGCATCGCGCCTCCCTGCACCTGCTCCGAGGCGAAGAGGGATTGCGGAGCGCGGATCCGGGCGGAATAGACGTATTCGCCGCCACCCTTGATTCGTTTCGCGAGGCGCTGACAGCGGAAAACCGCACCCTGAAGAGAGCTCTTACCGACCCGCGCATCCTCAGCGGCATCGGGAATGCATATTCGGACGAGATATTGCACGCCGCCCGGCTATCCCCCATCGCCCTGACACAAAAGTTAAAGCCAGATGAGTGGGAGCGGCTGTTCGCGGCCACGCGCGACACTCTCAGGCTCTGGACGGACCGGCTGCGCGTGAAAGCGGAGAACGGCTTCCCGGAAAAGGTAACCGCGTTCCGCGAAGGCATGGCGGTTCACGGGCGCTATAGGGAACGCTGCCCGAGGTGCAGCGAAAGAATTCAGCGAATTCGCTACGCCGACAACGAAACCAACTATTGCGCCCGCTGCCAGACCGGAGGAAGAGTTCTGGCTGACCGCAGCCTGTCCCGGCTATTAGGAGCGGACTGGCCGCGCACTCTTGACGAACTCGAAGCTCTTAAGCGCCGCTAGCGTCAGCCATGAACACGCTGCTCCGCTTCCATCATTCCTACCGGGCTACTAGCGGCCGGCGGCAGAAGCCTTCACGAACTTACCGGGGGCGGCATCGAATTGTTGTTTGTGGTCTCCCGAGCAGAAGTAATAGGTCTTACCCTTGTAGACGGACTGGGGCGCAGTCGCGGGATCAACCGCCATGCGGCAAACCGGGCAGCTGGGATGGTCATCGCTCTCGGTAAATGCCTGGGCGTAAATCTGGTTCGAGTCGGGATTCATCCAGCCTTGACCCTGGTATTCCATGTCGAAAGCGGTCTGGCGGGCGACGTTGCGGCCGAAGTAGCGCTCCACCACGCGCAGGGCGAGATCAATTCCGGAGCTGAGTCCGCCGGAGGTGGCCAGATTGCCCGCTTCCGTGAATCGGGCGCCGGGCTTGACCTGGATGTCGGGAAACTGGCTGGCCAGACGCACGTAGGCGCTGTGGTGGGTGGTGGCAGGTTTTCCCGAGAGCAAGCCGGTATCGGCCAGCACAAATGCCCCGGTGCAGACCGACATGACCAGGTCGGCGTTCTTTGCCACCTGGCGAATCCACTGTTTGGTAGCATCGTCTGGCTTGCTTTGCGCCGGAATCACAAGGATCTTGGGGGCGGGGGCATTGGCGAATGAATAATCTGGGACAATCTTCATTCCGCCGCTGGCATGTATAGGCTTTGTCGTGCCCGCAACCGTATAAAGCCTGAAGGGAGCATCGGTGCGGCCGGGGAGGTTGACGTCCTGAAAAACTTCCCAGGGTCCACTGAAGTCAATCATCACAGCGCCATCCGAAAGAAGAAACGCCACGGGGATACTGCCCTGGGCGGGAGGTTTCAGCGGGTTGGCAAGCGCCGCTGCTTTGTCTCGCGGCGCGGCGTTGTCCGCTTCTTTTCCCCGCGCCAGGCCAGAACGCCTGCTCAGGCTCAAGGTGGCCAGCACGGTTATGAGCACCAATACCACTGCTCCCGCGATCAATGCACTCTTCTTCGCCATGTGTTCCCCTCTTCCGCAAAACACGCCTGATTCAATTTGGCCTCAAGCCGGCAAAGCGGCTTCGATAGTCAGTGGGAGGAACGCGCAGCACTCGCAGAAACGACCGCCGCAAACTGGAGAGCGAGCCGAAGCCGCAGTCGGTGGCAATCTTCTCCAGCTTGTCGCGCGATTCCTCCAGCCGGCGGCGGGCTGCTTCTACCCGCAGCCGTTCGACAAAGCGCGCCGGGGTGATGCCAGTCTCCTTGAGGAAGACGCGGGCAAAATGCCGCGGGCTCATAGCCGCCTTGGCCGCCAGTCTTTCCACGGTTAAGTCCGCGTCCAGATGGTCAAATGCCCAGGTGCGAATCTCCTCAATCTGCTTGCGATCGGAAGCCTGTAGAGACATTGCGGCGCTGAACTGCGACTGGCCCCCGGGGCGACGGAGGTACAGCACCATCTCGCGCGCCACCTTCAAGGCCAGAGGTGAGCCCAGGTCCTCTTCCACCAGGGCGAGGGCCAAATCCATGCCGGCGGTTATGCCCGCGCTGGTGTAAGTGTTTCCGTCGCGGACGTAGATGGGATCCGGATCCACCGTCGCCCGCTTGCACCGCAAGGCCAGTTCCGCCGCCCACTTCCAGTGGGTGGTGACGCGCTTGCCATCCAGCAGCCCCGCGGCGGCCAGCAGAAAGGCGCCAGTACAGATGGAGCCAATGCGCCGCACGCGTTGCGCGGCCGCGCGCAACCAGGCCAGCAACTCCTGGTCGAGCGCCGCCTTCTCCAGTCCGCTTCCGCCGGCCACCAGAAGCGTGTCCACAGGAAAGCGCAGACTGCGGAAGGTAGCGCTTCCGGTCAGCACCAGACCGCAGTTGGTAGGCACCGGCCTGCGGCGGGTGGTGCTGGCCAGCACGACATGGTAAGGCGACTTCTGCGAAGGATGCTCCCGCACGAAGACTTCCGCGGCCCGGACAAAGATCTGAAACGGGCCCGCCACGTCCAGGATTTGGGCGCCCGGTGCGGCCAGGAAAACGACGGTTTTGGCAGAGCGTCCTACCGGTGCGCCCCTGGAGTTCCTCATAGGGCGATGGTACTGAGCAGGAAGGATGGCAGCAATGACAAAAATAAGTCATTTTCTGCCATCGCTGCTAAAGGCGATTCCCGCTGCGACAGACCGCAATCCTTAATCGCAGTTCATTCGAAGCGCAGCGCGGTGATGGGATTGACACGGGTGGCGCGGCGGGCGGGAACCCACACCGCCAGCAGGGCCACCACGCTGAGCAGGAGCGGAGTAAGGATAAACGCAGCTGGGTCCCAGGCTTTAACTCCGAAGAGGAAACTGGTCAGGAAATGGGCGAGCCACAAAGCTCCCCCGATGCCGATGAGCACGCCCATAACCGCGAGCATCATTCCCTGCCGGACAACCATGTTGCGGAGGCTGGAGGCCTGCGCGCCCAGCGCCATGCGGATGCCGAGTTCCTGGGTACGCTGCTGCACGGAGTAGGCCATGATGCCGTAGATGCCGATGGCCGCCATGAGCAGCGCGGAGCCGCCGAAGACGGTAAGCAGGAACATGTTGAAGCGCTGGCGGGATGTGTTGAGGACGGTAATTTCGTCCATGGTGCGGATGTGGGCGACGGCCAAGCCGCCGCTGGCCTCGCGCAGAGCCACGGAGATGGGCTTGACTAGCGTGTGCGGCTCCACGCGGGTGCGGGCAATCCACCACAGCGGCGCGATGCGGGAGTTGAGGGCGGTCACTTGGTCGGGCATCTGGGGGATGGGAATGTACATGGTGGGAAAGGGCTCCTCATTCAGCCCTTGGTCGCGCATATCGCCGACCACGCCGATGATCTGGCGCGGAGGCTCGACAAAATCGGGGCCCATGTTGGGGCCGATAAGCAGGCGATCTTGTAACGGATCGCCCTTGGGCCAGTATTTCCTGGCCATAGCTTCATTGATAATCACCACCCCGGGGGAGGAAGCGTCATCGCGCTCAGTGAAATTGCGGCCGCGCAAAAGGGGCACTTTGAAAGCGTCAAAGTAGCTCCAGGAGACGCTAAAGTAGCCGCCGCTCCCGGTAGAGGGATCATTGCCCTTGGGGCGGCCGACAACATCAAAGGGCAAACCGAAACCGCCCTGCAGCGGCAGGCAGCACGCCGCGGCGGCGGTCTCCACTCCGGGAATGGCGGCGAGGCGCTCACCTCCATCGCGGATAATCTGGGACACGCCCGCAGTCTTCTGGAACCGTTCTCCGCTGATGGACATTGCCATGGTGAGCAGGTTGTGGGTATCGAAGCCGGGATCAACGGCCCGAAGTTTCATAAAGGTGCGGATAAGCAGGGCGGCGCCGACCACGAGCACCAGAGCAAGGGCCACTTCGCTCACCACCAGAATGGAGCGCACCTTCCCGCTGCGAAAGCCGCCGCTGGAGCGGTTGCCGCTTTCGTTGATCGCCGCTGCCAGATTGGAGCGCGATACGCTGAGGGCAGGCACCAGGCCGAAAAGGATTCCCGTGAGCACGGAGACGCCAAGGGTGAAAAGCAGGACGTTGTGATCGAGCGAGACCGCGGAGCCATTCTCGCCAATGCGAGGAATGCCTCCTGGGTTGATATCGAGCAGGAGACGAACCCCGATAAAGCCGAGGACCAGACCTAGAACGCCTCCGCTGAGAGAAACGGCGAGGCTCTCTGTAAGGAGCTGCCGAATGATGTGCCCGCGGCCGGCGCCCAGGGCAGCGCGGGTGGCCAGCTCGCGCTTTCTGGCGGTCGCGCGCATGAGCAGAAGATTGGCTACATTGGCGCAGGCGATCAGCAGGACGAAACCCACAGCTCCCAGCAGGACCAGGAGAGACGCGCGCGTGTCGCCTACGATGCTTTCCTCCAGAGGAATCAGGCTGAATCCGTTCTCTGGGCCCATGCCGCCGGGATAGGTGCGGCGAAACTGATCAGCGGCAAGCTTCAGCTGAGCGTTGGCCATGGGCAGCGTAATGCCAGGTTTGAGCCGCGCTGCAACCACAAAGTAGTTGGCCATGTCCTGCGAGGTGAGATCGAACTGGTAAGGCAGCCACAGGTCACCCCCCGGCTCGGTGACGAAGCCGCGACCCATAATGCCCACCACCAGGTAGGGCTGGCCATCCAGTTGGATGTTGGTGCCGATGATGTTCTGATTCCCGCCAAAGCGACGTTTCCACAGGCCGTAACTGAGGACCACCACATGGCCGCCGTGAGGACTGTCTTCGGCGGCGGTGAAAACGCGTCCGGCCAGGATGGGCGCGCCAAAAAGACGAAAATAATCAGCGGTGACGTGGATGCCCTGCACCTGCTCGGGCTCGCCGCCGCCGGTCAGGTTGAGTCCGGCGCCGCCCTGGTCGTATCCGGCGACGTACTGGAAAATGCTGGTCTGCTGCCGCCAGATGTTGAACTTAGGCACACTGGCGCCGAAGAATGTCCCCTGGGGAGCAGTTTCCATCAATTGCGCCAGCGACTGTGGATGGGGATAGCTGAGAGGCTGGAGCAATACGGTATTGATTACGGAAAAGACGGCGGTATTCGAACCGATGCCGACTGCGATGACGAGCACGGCGACGGCGGTGAAACCGGGCATCTTGGCCAGCGAGCGGCCTGCGAAGCGGAGGTCGCGCCGCGCGTCGCCGAGCCAGGCAAACAAGCGGAAGCGCGCGCGATCGGAGCTGGCGTTCAGTTCAAAGTTCTCTGTGCTTGCCATCTTCCGGCCCCACACCAAGAAGTTGTGCTAGGTACTATACCCCCGCCAGCCTAGCGGGGGAGCGTGCGAAAAAAGCGAGCGCGAGCTTTCAGCGCTTGGGCCGAAGATGGTTGGGTTGGTAAACGCCAATTTTGCCGCCACTGGGAAGGGTGAAGGTTGCAAGTTTTCCCCAGCGCTGCTCACTCACGTCAGAGACGGTCACATTCCTCGATCTCAAATCCTGCAACGTGGTCGCGATGTCATCGCACATAAAATAAAGTTCATGCTGGTCGTTGCTCGGCGAATCGTGAAATGCGGCCTCAAGCGGCGGCATGGCGAAAATCAGCCAGCCATGTCCGGCGTCAACCGACGTAAGTTTAAGAACGTCACGGAAAAAGGCGCGGTCCGCTTCTGGATCCTTGGTGTAGATGACGACGTGAGCGCCATTGATCAAGTCAAACTCTGCAGCGTTGTATGGGGGGACATTTTGACACCGTGATCATCCGATGCGCAACCTGCGGGATGCGTCGTCGAGGAAAGATTATCTCCGGGTTGGCCGTAATGCCCGGGCCGTCCTGATATGCCCGCGGGTGTACAATCGGCGCTACCTTGGGGTGCCGCAGGCCACATCCCGCAAACGGCGCCCGGGAGATTTAGAATCTGATCGGCGGCGCGCAGAACGCCCTGCAGCAAGCCTGCAAGTAAAAGCCGGGAGGGCTACACGCCATTTCGGCGCTTTCGCGCTCTCACAAACGAGGTGTGGAAGCGGTCAGCGATGGTAAAGGAAGAAATAAATAAGCGCGATGACGGCAACGGTCAGAACGAAGAGAAACACTGTCCAGGTGTCGCTGCGCTCAGGGGTAATGGGCGCATCACTGATGGTGCCGCCCATGCTGGCGGCGGCCGGGTTGGTTAGTTCGCCGGGGATGGCGCCCGCGCTTGGTTCGCCGGTTGGGAGCACGTTCGTGGGCACGAGATTCCGTCCCAGGCCCAGGCTCAGGGAGTGTGAGCCTCCCTTCGCGGTTAAGGTCGTGCGATTCACAAATACCTTGACGTCGCCATTGACGCCCTGCTTGGCGAGCACCTGCCTGATCTCAGGCGAAAGCTTTTCCGCCAGGCCGATAAGCTTCTCCGCAAAATGACTTTCCACCTGTTCCTGCGTGCCCTCGACCGGCTGCGCGCCAGGATCGCCGGAGTGGAGCACGAGGTTGCCTCCGGGTTTGCTTTCGATGTGGAAGGTGAACTTGGACTGCTCTCCTGGCAGCGGCAACTTGAGGCCGGGAAATTGCTCCGCCAGGCCAGCCATGATGGTGGCCTGAATCTTTTGCTGCAGCTCTTGCCGCGTGGGAGCTTCCAGCGGCGGTAGATTGGGGTCGCTGGCGTGAGCGATAAACCCGCCCTCGGGTTTGGGCTCGATGCGGTAGGTGAACTGCGTAATGAGGCGCTTGAACTCCATGAAGCGCGATTGTAGCGCGGCCTGGGATGTCAATCCTGATTACTTTCGGGGCTGCCCTCCCCGTTCCTTCCTCCCTTGACACCGCGGCTGTCGCGGTATTGAATACCTCCCCGGCGCTTGCCGCCCCTCGTCCGGCTTGGCAGCCGCAGTCATTACCTACACAAAGACTTGCCTTTTAGGTTGAGTGAAAATCCGATTGCCAGGTGAAAAAGTGAAACCATCCAGCAAGGTTCTTGGGGGAAAAAGCAAGGTTAAAGTTGCCGTCGTGCAGACGCCACCTGTGTATCTGGACAGAGAAAAGACGGTGGAGCGTGCCTGCCAGAAGATCGCCGAGGCGGGGGCCGCCGGGGCGGAGTTGATCGCTTTCACCGAAACCTGGCTCGCCGGCTATCCCTACTGGGGAGAAGGCTGGGGTTCACAGTTGCGGGAATGGATCCCGGTGCGTGTCCGCTTCTACGACAATGCCGTGCTTATCCCCAGCGAAGACACGGACCGCCTGTGCCAGGCGGCCGCCCGGGCCAACGCGCACGTGGTGATTGGGTGCAACGAACTGGATTCGCGCCCCGGCGTCCACACCCTGTACAACACGCTCCTGTTCATTGAGCGCTCGGGGAAGATTCTTGGCCGCCACCGCAAAACCGTTCCCACGTTCGTGGAAAGGGCGGTTTGGGGTTTTGGCGACGGCGCCGACCTGGTCACCTACGAAACCGACATCGGCCGCATTGGAGGGCTGATTTGCGGCGAGCACCTTATGCCGCTCATCCGCGCCCGCATGATCGAGCAGGGAGAAGACTTTCACATAGCCGTCTTCCCCGGTGCTTTCGCCCTGCACACCGGCCCCAAGCTGGAGGAACCAGACCGGGATGCCCAGTTCTTCTGGGGACACACGTTGACGCGAGCGCACGCCATGGAAGCGGGAGCTTTCGTGCTGTCGGCATGCGGGTACATGACGCAGAAGGATCTGCCAGCCGGCTTTCCGCTGGCCGGCACCGTCAGCCTCGATTATGCACACGGGGGAAGCCAGGTGGTCGCACCCCTGGGGATACCACTGGCGCCTCCCACTTCCGGCGACACCATTCTCTACGCCGAATGCCAGGCCGACATGATCAAAGTGTGGAAGGCGATCATTGACACGGTCGGCCACTACTCCCGCCCGGATATTGTCCGCCTTCAGTTCATGAAGGAAGCAGAGGCAGCCGAGGCAGCGAGAGCGGCGCTGGAAGGCCGCACCAGCGAGCATCTGCAAAGGACGGCGGAGCGCCACGAAATCAGCCGCGA
>Ga0134128_10002915_pt1 | contig 20958 bp, 24 predicted proteins | sample KB31754_FD_96462 | JGI IMG/M metagenome (GOLD analysis project Ga0134128, IMG submission 96462) | Terrestrial soil microbial communities with excess Nitrogen fertilizer from Kellogg Biological Station, Michigan, USA - KB3-175-4 | ecosystem: Environmental > Terrestrial > Soil > Unclassified ...
ATGCATGACCTTTGGTCAGAAGGAGAACCGGGTTCAAGCCTGCCTGCTCCAGCGCAGCGGAAAAAAGCAGGGCGGTGTCCAGACACGTGCCTACCCGAGCCTCAAGCATCTGGGACGGTGAGCGAATCTTTTGGCCTTCATGCTCGAAGCTGGCGGGAGGCAACACATAGCTGATCTGAAAACCGCAGACCGCCGACCAAACCGCTGAGGTTAATTCCCACGCTCTTTGCCGGGAGTGTGCCTGGTAGCCATCTATGGCATCGGGGCGTCCGGCCCGGCGCAGCACATTGGATGCGCTCTTGAGGACCTTGTCGACAGCTGGATCATTTGGCGCGCAGAAAGCAGCCAGTAGCTCCGGCATGCTGCTGGCCCCTCCCCACTCATTGCGCGCGAGAAGCTGCACGGGGCAATGACGCTCGGCCAGAATGGCGGTACTCGAACGCAATCGGAGTTGGAGCGATGCCCTCACGCTCTCCGACAAATCGGCCAGGAATCCTTCCCTGATCTCGATATCGCGATCAACCACTTCAATGGCTGAATCAAGGCCCAGCCGATCAATGCGCCATTTTTTAGGCGCCGCGAACGGCAGACTCGGTTCGAGCTCGAGGACCAAGTTCTCAAGGTCTTCGCCGGCTTGGTGCCTGATGAGCAATTGCCGCATCAGCGGCACAGCATTTTGGTGCGACGCCAGTCCCAACTTGGGACTGACGATCGCTTCGAGCGAAATCTCCATGGCCCCCTCCCGAGATTAGCTCCAATGCGAATCTTAGGCCCATGAGACCGCTAAATCGAGCCGCAGAGGAAACTTGCGGTCGCGGTGTCTGATCGCCAAGCTTGCGTGGCGTTGCTCAAAGGCCCTTTGAATCGTTCGTGGACCAATGCTCACGCCGCATCGGGATAGCGCATCACCAGCGCTTGCGTGATTAACGCACGTATGGATTCATCCAGCGGCGCACCGAAACTTGGGGCGAGCATGAATTGCGCGCCCCGCCCTCTGGGCGAGAACACACGTACTTCCGATTGTGCCGAACCCTTCACCAGGTCAACCCACCATCCTGGCAACGCCACCGCAGGAATGACGGGAACATCGCGACCAACGGCCGTGCGCAGGTAGCGTGCAAGCCATTGCGCCTGATTACGAGCTTGGGCGATGGGCTGGGCAGTCGGCCTTCGGGCGCCGGCAAACAACAATCCCTCGCCGTCGTATTGCACCTTGTAGTGGCTGTCGTCCTTTTCTTTGGGCGGCTTCTTGCGTGACTTGGTTTCGATCATGATCACGCCGCGCGGGCCGACCACGACGTGATCGAGGTTGAAACCCTCGCCGGGAATATCGTGCAGCACTTGGCACCCGCTGCCGATCAGATGGTTGAGTTCTTGCGCGGTCATGCGCTCGGCGGCCAAGCCCTCCCGTGCTTGCCGCCGTAAACCGGCATGGTGGAGAAAGCTGCGTAGCCCCAGCGCAAACAAAACCACTGCGCCCAAGATGAAAATCGCCTCTCTGACTCCGAATCCAGCATGCCTCCACGGCACAAACTGCAACGCCCAAGCCAGCATGAAGAGCGGCCCTGACATGAGCATCAGCATCCATGCTCCCATCATGTCATCGCCGTGCTCCTGCATGCGCGCGCGAAGTTGTTCGCCGGCGGAGTGCTGCAATTTGCCGCTAAGCGGCGATCGACGTTTGTCGCGTCTGATCCACCACACGTAACCAAGAATGGAGAGCACCGCAAACGCCAGAGGAATCAGGACAGCCAGGAGCAGCGCAACGCTTGGGATCATGTGGGTCGGCCGGAGTAGTTGTTGGCCGATGTGTACCACAACGATTGCGAAAAATTCTTATTGGCCGCTCGCCAAACGGTCCACGTATTACGCAGTCAAGTAATGTGGGGATACCGATGGGGATACCACCATTTCGGCGGAGAACAAAACGTATTGTTGTTCAGCGCGTTAGCCGTTCGATACGATGACGTCCCTGTCAAGAGAGGCTGAGTATTCGCCTGATATAGAGCGTAACAGATCAGGAAATGCGCTCTAGCCGAACAGAAGACAACCACCCCTCGGTTGCCGCAGGCGCGGTCTGCCGGAACATGAGCTGGGCGCGCGCAGGCTAGCGCAACAAATAAAGACTCTCGATCGTGCGCTCGTCGCGTCCCGCCAGCGTCGCTTGCGAGGAGCGGCCGGCATCGATCAGCAGACGGGTGAGGCCGAGATGGTCGGGCAGCGGCGGGCCGTAATGTTTCGCTCCGGTGCTGCCGTCGTAGGAGAGCGCAAAGCGCACGCCGCGCGCGCGCAACTGCGCCAGGCCGTCGATCAACGAGTCGCGCGCGAGCTGCCGATGGTAGCGCTTGTCGCGGCCGATCGTGGTGCCAAGATAGGGTGGGTCGAGGTAGAGAAAGTCATCCACGTCGGCATCGGATGTTGTGTGCAGCCAGTCGCCTTGGCGAAATTCCACGCGCGTGCGCAGCAGCCGTGATGCTGCCGCGGTCGCCTCGCGCATGCGATCCGGATGCATGCCGAGCCTGCGCTTGTCGGCGGATTGCGTGAACTCGCCGCTCGCGTTGAAACGCACCGCGTTCTTGACGCAGCGGCAGATCAGGTAGAGCAGATCCACCGGGTCGCGCTCGCGGTTGAAGCGCGCTCGAACGCGATTGAAATAATCGGCTGCTGCTTGCGCTTGTCGCACCCAGATTGCGCGGTATTGCGCGGCGGTTGCGTCCGGTTGTTCGACGATGCCGCGCCACAGGTTCACGATCTCATCCAGGCTGTCGCCGATCACGAAGCGCTGCGCCAGCCCATGTTGCGCGGCGTACAGCGACATCGCCGCCGAGCCCGCGAACGGCTCGTACATGACTTGTATGCCGGCGGGAATGTGCCGCGCGATGATCGGCGCGAGCCGGCGTTTGCTGCCTTGATAGGGAACCGGATGCGGTACGCGCATCAGCGCGTGCGGCGCGGCGCCAGCTTGGCCGCAGAAATATATTGCGAACGCAGCAGCAGATCCCAGAGCGGTGAGGTCACGCCGAAATTGCGCTCGGGATGATAATGATGCACGTGATGCGCGGCCGCCCATGTGCGCAGCAGCTGACTGCGGAAGCGGAAGTTGTGCATGCTCCAGTGGCTCAATCCGTATGCTGCATAACCTGATGCGACGCCTCCGGCCAGCAGCAACGCGGAACCGGTGGACATCATGTTGCTCAGCAGCGCGGCCAGTGCGAGATAGGCCAGCGGCGGCAGGAAGAACGGCAGCGCGTCGTAACCTTCCGGTTGCTCATGATGACGACGATGGCCTTCCTCGAACATCGACAGCGGCCCGTGAAACAACCAGCGGTGTACGCAGTATTCGATCAGGCTGAAAATCAGCACGCCGCACAGCACGATCAATAGCGTGGTCGAGAGGCGCAGCTCGTCGCGCCAGAGGCCGGCGGCAAGCAGCGCGACCGCGACTCCGATATCCGAACTCAACCCCGCATAGCAGTTGAAACGGCTGCCGGAAAGGCGCGCCAGCCACTGCAGCGAAGCGTTGGGGGACGACTCGTTCATGCGTGCCTCGTAGTCCATCACGATTGCCATGGTGAGCATCCCTGTCTGGTCCCTCGCCTGCGCGGCGAGGCCGACTCCTTTCGCGCGCCCATGTTAAGCGCGTTTGCGGCGCTTGTCTTGCGCAAAGCCAGTTTGCGCGCACGCCATTTCCGCAAGCTTTCAGCCGGCAGTCATCCGCAATGGGGGATTGCGCGCTGTAATGGCCGCCTCCCGCGCAGGAAACCCGCCTATGAAAACCGCAAACAGGGCCAGCATCGCGATCATGGCGTGCATGATGTCGCTGGCCGCGATCGCACAATCGCCCAAACAACGGGATGCGGAAAATCTGGCGCGGTTCCAGCACTACGCCTCGCCACCGCAGGACAGCATGCATTATTTCCGGCTCGATCGTTTTCAGTCTCTCGGGCCGAATGCGCAGGGGGACGATGTGCTGGCGGTGTGGACCGGTGTCAATCAGGTCTATCTGCTTACCGTTGAATCACCCTGTTTGCGGCTTGAGTATGCCAACGCGATCGCGCTGACATCCACTTCCGGCAACGTCAACGCGCGTATGGATTACATCAGGTATGGCCGCGACCGGCAGTGCCGGATCGAGACGATCCGGAAGGTGGATTACAAAGCGATGCGTGCGGCGCGGAGCAGTGCTCAGCCTTCCGGAGGCGGTACGTAACCCGCTGGCTTCTCCGCGGCTCCGTTGAAAAGGAACTTCTCCATTTCGCTTGCGAGCAATGCGCGCGCCTTGGGGTCCAGCGGCGACAAGCGGTTCTCGTTGATCAGCATGGTCTGGTGTGCCAGCCATTGCGACCACGCCTGCTTGCTGATGCTCTGGTAAATGCGCTGGCCGAGTTCGCCGGGCCACGGCGCGTAATCCAAACCTTCGGCTTCGCGCTGCAGTTTGATGCAGAACACATTGCGGCTCATCTTCTTGTCTCTCGTTGGTATGGTGCCATTGTAGGAGCGCGCCGCGCGCGCGGCCCAGGGCCCGTCCCGGGGCCGAGGGCCTGGTCGCCGCCGAGAGGCCGGCGCCTACCGGAGCGCCACCAGCAGTTTTCGCACCGGTGCGGGAATGCCGAGTTGCGCGAAATGCGCGCGCGCGCACCAGCGCATATCCTGCGTGTCGGCCACCCCTTGATGCGCGTACACGTTTCGCCACTGCAGCGGTTGTGCGTGCAACCGGTAGTGCGTGAAGGTGTGCAGGAAGGGCGGCAATATTTCAGCAGTAGCTGTTCCGAGTTCGGCCAGATCATGCGCGATGCTGCTCGCCAGATCGGTGTCTTTCGCTTCCGGCAAGCTCCACAAGCCTGACCACACGCCGTTTGCGCCACGCCGCTGCAGCAGGACGCGATCTTGCGCGTCGCGCAGGATCAGCATCACCGTTTGCCGCTGCGGCAGTTGCCGTGTGCGACGGCGCAGCGGCAGCGCTTCGGTCAAATCCTGTTGGTGCGCGATGCACATCGTCGCCAGCGGACATTCACCGCAGCGCGGTTTCGCGCGAGTGCACACGGTGGCGCCGAGATCCATGATCGCCTGCGTGTAATCGGCGATGCGCTCATGCGGCGTGTTGCTTTCGGCCAGCGACCATAATTGCCGATCAATGGATCGATCATCCGCATTGCCATGTACGCCGTGCATGCGCGTCAACACCCGCTTGACGTTGCCGTCCAGGATGGCGAAGCGTTGCTCGTGCGCCAATGCCATGATGGCGCCGGCGGTGGAGCGGCCGATGCCGGGCAGCGCGGAAAGCGAAGCGAAATCGCGCGGCAGTTCGCCGCCGTGGAGTTCAACGCACTGTTTGGCAGCGCGCCGCAGGTGTCGCGCACGCCGGTAGTAACCAAGGCCCGACCACAACGCGAACACGGCATCTTCCTCGGCGTCCGCCAGCGCGCGGATATCCGGCAGCGCGCGCACGAAACGTTCGAAGTAGGGGATCACCGTCGCCACTTGCGTCTGTTGCAGCATAACCTCGGAAACCCACACGCGATAGGGCGTGCGCCGGTTTGCGGGACTGTCCTGCCAGGGCAGGTCATGGCGGCCGTGGCGGTCGAACCAGGCGAGAAGGCGCGGGGCGAAACTGGCCATCATCTCCACGTTCAATGTGTCGATCCGACCGGCGCGGCGATGGGTTTACCGGCGGCCGGCGCCTGTGCACTGCTCGCCGACAGCGGAGCGACCTGCGGTCCTGCCTCGATGCGTACGCGCTGCATCTGCAGAGGCCCGTATTCCACCGCATCCAGTTGCGCCTGACCGCTCAGCGGGGGCAGCGTCAGCGCGGCCTGCGGCGACGAGACGAGCACGCCTTGCCACCAGTCGAGCAGCGCGACCGGCTGCAGGCGCGCGTCCACATGCTCACCGTCGCCATCCAGCTTGATCGCGGCGAGCATCGGGTTCGTGCCCTGCGCTGGCTGTATCTGCAGCGCAAGCGCGTAGTTGCGCGATGTCTGCGGGAGCGCGCCGGTCGAAGCGGCGGGCGCCGCGGTGCTGGCGGCAGCCGCAACGGCTTGCGCGGGCAGGGTGAGATCTCCGTGCAGGGCCGCGCCAACCGCATTGCCGCCGCGCCAGAAAGCATCGCCCTTGATGCGCGTGCGCGCACCGTGCTCGATCGTGGCATCCAGATCGATTTGCGTGAAGCGCAGCATGTCGCCCTGTTGCGTCGGCAACATGCGCAGGCTCAGGGTGCCGCCACGGTCGGCGCCGTTGCGCGCGGAGGCGTCGAGATGGAACGGCGTGCCCGGCACCAGCGGCCCGGTTTCCGCGTTGAGATCAAACAGCAGCGGTTCGTCGCCACGCACCAGGGTACCGTTGGCGACACGAATGCCCGCGCCGATGCGCGGCAGTTGCGGCGCACCGGCATTGTGCGGGACGTGCGACAGCAACGTCTGCAATTGCTCGAGGTCGATGCGCGGCGTTTCTATCTCCAGTCTTTCGATCGCGAGTTCGCGATGCAAAAGTGCGCGCCATGGCACCACGATGCGCGCCTCGGATGCGGCGAGCAGCGGGGTCGTGGCGCTGCCGACGCTCAGCCGAAATCCCTGCAACTGCACGGCCGGATGCGGCCACAGCGCGGGCGAAGCCGGCTTGTCCACGCTCAGCACCAGGCCGGCATTGGCCAGTTGCGATTGCAGCAACGCGGTGAAGCGTTGCGGTTGCAATAGCGAGCGCACGATCAGTATCGCCGCCAGCAGTGCGAGCAGAATCAGCACGATGACCGCCGCCGTGATCCAGCGCCACGGATGCTTCGCGATGGATTCGCGCGCGATCATTCGCCGCCCAGTCGCGCCGGCAGCAAGCCATCCACGAATGCGCGCGCATTGAACACGCGCAGATCCTGCGCTCTCTCGCCCAGGCCGACGTAGCGGATTGGCAGGCCGAACTCGCGCGCCAGCGCGAACACCACGCCACCCTTGGCGGTGCCGTCGAGCTTGGTTACCGCGAGCCCGCTGACGCCGATCGCTTCACGGAATAGCCGCACCTGGCTGACCGCGTTGCCGCCGGTGGTGCCATCGATCACCATTAGCACCTCGTGTGGCGCGCTTGCATCCAGCTTGGCGAGCACGCGTTTGACTTTCGCCAGCTCGTTCATCAGGCCGGACTGCGTGTGCAGGCGCCCGGCGGTGTCGGCGATCAGAACATCGGTGTTGCGCGCGCGCGCGGTCTGCAAGGCGTCGAACACCACGCTGGCCGAATCGGCATTCTGGCCCTGCGCAACGACCGGCACCTGGTTGCGCGCGCCCCATTCCTGCAACTGCGCGACCGCCGCGGCACGAAAAGTATCGCCGGCCGCCAGCATCACGCCGCGATGTTCGTCGCGATAACGACGCGCCAACTTGCCGATTGTGGTGGTCTTGCCGACGCCATTGACGCCGACCACCAGCAGCACGAACGGTTTGTGCGCGCCGACATCCAGCGGTTGCGCGACGGATTCCAGCATCGCGACCAGTGCCGCGCGCAACCCGTCGAGCAGGGCGCCGGCATCGGCGAATTCGCGCTTGTGCATGCGCCGGCGCAGATCTTCCACCAACTCGCGGGTGGCGGTCACGCCGACATCGGCGCCGATCAGCGTGGTTTCGAGCTCGTCCAGCAGATCGTCATCGAGCTTGGGATGCCGTACAAACAGTGCGCCGAGGTTGCGTGCGAAGCCGCTGCCGGACAGACGTTCGCGCCAACCGCGCTTGGCGGGCTCGGGTTGCAATGCTTCGGCGAGTCCCGTCGGCGGTTCCCGTGCAAGCATCGCCGCTTCCACCGATTCGCCCGCAAGCTCCGCACTGGCGGGCTCGGGCAGTTCCGATTGCGCGGCCGGCTCGATGGGTTGTTGGGGTTCGTCGCGCCCGATGATTTTTTTCCAGAACTTCTGCATGGCTGGCGCCGCGGCTCACGCTCCAAGACAATCCGGTAATGCTAACAGCCGACCCCCAACGCCCATGAAACGGCGACATCCGGGCGCGCCGCCCGGCTCCGTGCGCATCATCGGGGGAAAATTGCGCGGCTCGAAGCTTGGCGTTGCCGCGTTGCCGGGGCTGCGACCCACGCCGCAGCGCCTGCGCGAAACCCTGTTCAACTGGCTGATGCCGGTGATCGACGGCGCGCGCGTGCTGGATCTGTTCGCCGGCAGCGGGGCATTGGGCATCGAGGCGCTGTCGCGCGGCGCGGCGCGGGCGCTGCTGGTCGAACGCGATCATGCCCAGGTGGACAGGATCGCCGCCGATCTGCGTCGGTTGCACGTGGACAACGCCGAAGTGCGTTGCGCAGATGCGCTGGAATGGTTGGTGAGCGCCCCGGTCCAGTTGTTCGACGTGGTATTTCTGGATCCGCCATTCGAGGCGGATCTGTGGACGCGCGCGATCGACCTGCTGGGTGCGCGGGGCTGGCTGGCGACGGACACATACATTTACGTTGAATCGCCGGCCGACCGGTCGTTGTCGATGCCGGCCAGCTGGGCGCTGCATCGCGAAACAGGCGCCGGCGCGGTGCGCGGGGCGCTTTACCGCCCCACCTGAGTTTTTGGTTTTTTTGAGGAGTGCAGCCGTGGACGGCTGCTTTTAGCGTCAAGGATGCGCATAATGGCCACATGGGGAGTGCCAGCAACAAAGGGTCAAATGGCCGGATTGCGGTCTATCCGGGTACGTTCGACCCGATCACGCACGGTCACAGCGACCTGATCGCGCGTGCCGCGCCGTTGTTTGACCGCGTCATCGTGGCGGTGGCGGAGAGCACGGCCAAGACACCGTGCCTGGATTTGGAGCATCGCATCGAGCTTGCCCGCACCGCGCTGGGTGGTATTGCCAACGTGGAAGTGCGCGGCTTCGATACCCTGCTTGCGGATTTCGTCGCGGCGATCGGCGCCGGCGTGATCCTGCGTGGCCTGCGCGCGGTGTCGGATTTTGAATACGAGTTCCAGCTCGCCAGCATGAACCGGCACCTGATCCCGCAAGCGGAAACCCTGTTCCTGACGCCTTCCGAGCCCTACAGTTTCATTTCATCGTCGCTGGTGCGCGAAATCGCGCGGCTGCGCGGCGACGTTTCCGGCTTCGTCCACCCCGCGGTGCAGGATGCGCTGCATCAACGTTTCAAGCTTCGCCAATCCAACTAGAATATCGAGGTGTACATCATGCGCAAATTCGCATCCGTCATCGCGCTCGCGTTCATCGCAGCTTTCGCGCTGTCCGCCTGCAACAAGGGACAGCAAGCCGAACAACCCGCGCAGGCGGCGCAAGTCAGCAAGCCGACCAGTCCGACCGACATGAAAGGTTGGCAGGCCTATCTCAGCCAGATCATCCGCGACCACATGCAGGGCATCCAGAACTCGCCTTATGTGTACTTCGTGCCCCAGGGTGACGATGCCGCGACGGTCGCTGCACGTGGACGGGTGCAGGACACGCTCAACGGCGTGGTCGCGACCACGGTGCTGCCGGGCAACATGATTGCGGCCGGCGGGCCCGATTCGGGCAAGACCGCCGATGTGTTGATCGCCGCGTTCAAGAATGCGCAGCCGGGATCGTTCAAGGGCGTGGCCGTGCTGTTTATCGGCAGCGCCGCGGACCGGCAGCGCGTGCATGACGCGGTTGCGCCGAGCGGCGCGGATTTCCGCTTCGCGCAGATGTGACTCCGGGCGCCTGCAAGCAGGCTCCTGCGCCAGCGGCTTGGTAGGAGCCTGCTAGCAGGCGACGCATTGCGCCGGCAGGGGGTCGAGCCGGCAATGCTAAAATGCAGCAATGGCCCTGAAGATTACCGACGCGTGCGTCAATTGCGACGTGTGCGAGCCCGTTTGCCCCAACCGAGCGATCACGCAAGGCGAGGAGTATTACGTCATTGCGCCGGATCGCTGCACCGAATGCGTCGGCCATTTCGACGCACCCCAGTGCATAGAGGTATGCCCGGTCGAGTGCATCATCCTCGACCCCGCGCACATAGAATCGCCTGACGCGCTGACATTCAAATACCGTGCGCTGATCGGGGAAATCGATACTGAGCTCAAGGAGGATGCCGCATGAAGTTGTTGCGCAGCGCGTTGCTGTCTTGCTTTGTGATGTTGTCAGGCGCGTCGCCAGCGCTCGCCGCGAATCCCTCCCCCCGAATTTTCAGCCCGCAGAACCAGGCCACGCGCCCCGGTCACGCGGCGATCGCCTCCGCGCACAATCTGGCCACCAATGCAGGGCTGCAAGTATTGCGCGAAGGCGGCAACGCGTTTGACGCGGCGGTTGCCGTGGCCGCTACCTTGTCGGTGGTCGAGCCGCAAAGTTCCGGTATCGGCGGTGGCGGTTTTTTTCTGCTGCATCGCGCATCGGACGGCAAGGACGTGATGCTGGATGCGCGCGAGACCGCGCCGGCTGCGTCCAGCAGCAAATTGTATGAAGATGCGAACGGCGATCCGGATCGCGACAAGTCCCTGAATGGTGCGCTCGCTGCGGGCATTCCCGGCGAGCCCGCCGCGCTGGTGTGGATGGCGCGGCATTACGGCAAATTGCCACTGTCGAAATCGCTGGCACCGGCAATCCGCATCGCGCGCGAAGGCTTCCAGCCGGATGCGCGTTTCCTTTCCGAACTGCGCGAACGCGCGAAAGTGATTGCGCGTTACCCCGGTTCCGCTGCGCTGTTGCTGCCGGATGGCAAGCCGCCGCAAGCCGGTTGGATATTCAAGAATTCAGATCTGGCAGACACGCTGGCGCGCATCGCGAAGGATGGCGATGCCGGTTTCTACAGGGGCGAGTTCGCGAGGAAGCTCGTGGATGGCGTGCGTGCGACCGGCGGCAACTGGACGCTTGCCGACCTGGAAAATTACAAGGTCAAGGAACGCGCGCCGATCTCGTTCGATTACCAGCCGCCCGGCAAACCTGCGTACCACATCGTCTCCGCTTCGCCGCCATCTTCCGGCGGGATCGTGCTGAAAGAGATGTTGAACATCCTTTCCGGTTTCGATCTGGACAAGATGGATCGCGCGCATCGCGTGCACACGGTCGTGGAAGCGATGCGGCGCGGCTATCGCGATCGCACGCAATATCTGGGTGATCCGGATTTCGTGCAGATGCCGATCGCGAAACTCGGCAGCATGGCTTACGCCGACAAGTTGCGCGAATCGATCCAGCCCGACCAGGCCACGCCCAGCGCCGCGCTGCCGGCAGTGAAGCCGGAGAGCATGCACACCACGCATTTTTCGATAATCGACGCCGATGGCAACATGGTTGCGGCCACGCAAACGGTCAACACCTCCTTCGGTTCCTGTCTGGTGATTCCCGGCACCGGTTTCGTGCTCAACAACGAGATGGATGATTTTGCGCTGGTGCCCGGTAAACCCAACGCGTACGGGCTGATTGGTTACGCCGCGAACGCACCCGAACCCGGGCGCCGGCCGCTGTCGTCGATGGCGCCGACTTTTGTATTCGGGCCCGACAAGGACATGGTGATCGGCACGCCCGGCGGTTCACGCATCATCACCATGGTGCTGGAAGGCGTGCTCGCGTTCATCGATGGCGACGATGCCGCGCAGATCACCGCCAAGCCGCGCTTTCATCATCAATATCTGCCCGACGTGATCTCCGCCGAACCCGGCGCGCTCGACCCTGCCACCATCAAGACCCTCCAGGATATGGGCTACACGGTGAATGCCGGCGAGCGCACCTGGGGCTTCATGAACGTGGTGATCTGGAACCGCAAGACGGATACGCTGAGCGCGGCCAGTGATCCGCGCGGGGATTCCGGGCTGGGGAAAGTGCAGTAGGAGCCCGCGTGCAAGCGTCGCCGCCCTTCATACCTGACAGGTGAGCAAAGATGCAGTTGTGGTCCATCCAGGGCAACTCCCAAAAGCTGGACGGCGGCGCGATGTTCGGCAACGCACCGCGCGCGATGTGGTCGCAATGGATCGCACCGGATGAGCGCAACTGCATTCCACTGGCTTGCCGCTGCCTGCTCGCGACCGATCTCGACGGCAAGAATGTGCTGTTCGAGACCGGTATCGGCGCGTTCTTCGAACCCAAACTGCGCGAGCGCTATGGCGTGGTGGAGGATCGCCACGTGCTGCTGGATTCGCTGCGCGAGGCGGGTCTCTCGCACGAAGACATCGATGTGGTGGTGCTCTCGCACCTGCATTTCGATCATGCGGGCGGGCTGTTGTCCGAATGGCGCGAAGGCGAGGCGCCGCGCCTGCTGTTTCCGAGCGCGACATTCCTCGTCAGCACCACGCACTGGCTGCGTGCGCGAGACCCGCATCCGCGCGACCGCGCTTCATTCATTCCGGGCTTGCCGGAATTGCTGGAACAAAGCGGCCGACTGGAACTGGTGGATGGCGAACATTCGCGCGCACTCGGCACGTCGGTGCGCTTCCATTTTTCCCAGGGCCACACGCCGGGCTTGATGCTGGGCGAGATCGTCGGGGCGCAGGATCGCAACGGCATCGTGTACTGCGCCGACCTGATCCCCGGTCGCGCCTGGGTGCATCTGCCGGTGACGATGGGTTACGACCGCGCGGCGGAATGGCTGATCGATGAGAAGCGCGAATTCCTGGACGACAAGTTGCAACGCGAGGTGCGGCTGTTCTTCACCCATGATCACGAGATTGCCTGCGCCACGCCGGTGCGCGACGAGCAAGGCCGCTATCGCGTTCGCGACGAGCTGCGGGAGTTGCAAGGCGCGGCGTTGTAAGCTCCGCGCATGGAGCGTCGCGAAACCACTGCGGTGTCGGTGCTGGCGAAGCGGGTTGCAGGCGCGAGCCTGATCGTCGCCGGGTTGCTGCTGATCGGCTTCACCGAACATACCGATCGTCTGCGCGCGCAGGGCGAGGACGCGCTCGGCGGGTTTGTCTTGAGCGGCGATGAAGCAAAGCCGGGTCCCGCCAGCGATGGTCAACTGGTGTTCGTCTCTGGCGTGGTGAACATCGCGCAGCTTGCGCGCGATGCGCAATTCGACGTCAGCGCCGCCGCGGTGGCGCTGGTGCGCAAGGTCGAGATGTTCCAGTGGCACGAAACCAACGGCGAATTGCGCAGCTACGACCAGGACTGGATCGACCATCCGGTGGATGCGTCGAAATTCGCACAACCGGCCGGCCACACGAATCCGGGTGCATTTCCTTTCGCCGGCGCGCGCTTCAACTCCACCGACGTGCGCGTGCAAGGATTCAAGCTCGGTCCGAAGCTGGTGGATGACATCTCGGGCGTGGAGGCATTCACGCCCGACTTGCGCGCGCTGCCGCCGAACATGGCGGCGACGTTCCAGGTGCACGACGGCGCGCTGGTCACCAGCGCCGACCCGGATCATCCACGCATCGGCGACCTGCGCGTGAGCTGGATGCAGATAGCGCCGAAAGCGTTGACGGCACTGGCGCGGGCGCAAAATGGCGTGCTGGTGGAGACGTCGAACGCCAACGGTGGAGCGCTGGCGCAGGTGCAGATCGGCAGACGCAGCCTGAGCGACGTGGTGCCGGATGCCGCGCCGCGCCCGCGTTTCGCCTGGGCACGGCGCGTGTTGGCGCTGCTGCTGTCGTGGGCCGGCGCGATGCTGTTGCTGCCCAGATGGCGCGATCGTGGCGGCGCGCTGTTGCTGGCATTGGCGCCGCTGGCGTTGGCGGCGGCGGCGTTCTGGTTCGGCGTGCGCAATATCACCGCATGGGTGTTGGTGTTGTTCGCGGCATTGGCTGCGTTCGGCGCCTTTCTGCGTTGGCAGAGTGCCGCCCCGCTGCCGCCATCGCGCGATCAGTCGCAGAAGGAAAACCCGCCATGATGCACATCACCGGTTTGTACGCCGCGCTTGGCGCATTGCTGATTTTCGGGCTGGCACTGCGGGTGATGCGCTTGCGCCACAAGCTCAAGATCGGGCTCGGCAGCGGCGGCGAAGAAGGCCTCGCGCGCGCCATCCGCGCGCACGCCAACGCGGTCGAATATCTGCCGATCGCGCTGTTGCTGTTGCTGATCGTGGAACTGAATGAGACCCGCGCGTGGCTGCTGCACCTGTTCGGCGTCACGCTGATCGTCGCGCGCATCCTGCACGCGCTCGGCCTGTCGGCACGTTCGGGTTATTCGTTCGGGCGCTTGGTCGGCACCGCGCTGACCATGCTGGTGATCCTGGCGATGGCGCTGCTGCTGCTATGGCAGTTCGCGGTGCTGCACGCAATTTCGTAGGAGCCTGCTCGCAGGCGACCGGCGCACGTGCGGACGAATGCTCTTTCAACCGTCTCTCCGAACTCTTGGCGGTCGTCTGCAAGCTGACTGCTACATGGGATTTGCGGCATGTTCCAGGAACCATAGCCCGGCGAACAATTTCGGATCGATCGAATAGCCCTCCGCGGCTTTGCCGCGCAGCCATTCGCCGGCCTGCGCGCGCGGGATTTCATGCACCACGATGTTCTCGGTGTCATCGCCGCCGCCTTCACCCACGCGGCGCAAATCCAGCGCGCGCACGAAGTGCATCATCTCGGTGCTCATGCCGGCCGACGACGGCCCCGAATGCAGATGCACCACGCGTGCGCAGGCATAACCGGTCTCCTCGACAAGCTCGCGACACGCGGCTTGCTTGAAGTCTTCATCGCCTGCGTGCGCCAGATCGCCGACCAGTCCCGCTGGCATTTCGATGGTGAAGGCGTTGATCGCCATCCGGAATTGTTCGACAAACAGCACGCGATCATCAGGGGTCACCGCGACGATGATCACCGCGCCGCCGCGCGTGTTGCGTTCGACGAACTCCCAGCGCCCGCGGCTTTTCAGCGTCAGCCAGTGGCCGGCATGGAGCGTGGTGATCTCCGCATCGTGATCGGGCGGGATGCGCGGGTGCTTGCTCACATCGCTGCCTGCATGGCGGGTTGCGGAGAAGCGCCTGGTGACTCGCCGAGCTTGTGGATGCGCGCGCGGGTCATCGGCCCGATCCGCACGCGTTCGCACAGGATATCCAGCGCCTGCGCGTCCGGCATTCTTCGCAGCAGCGCTTCCGGCGCGCGCGGCACCGGTGCATCCAGCGCGATGGTCGCGAGTTGGCGCGACAGCAGCGCCTGTTGCGCGTGCGCGCGCAGTTTGGCGGTGAGTGCGGCGGCGCCGCGGATGCGCAGATAAGGCACCTCGGCAATGCGCGCGAGCAACGCGTCCAGCGTGCCGAAATGCGCGAGCAGTGCGGCGGCCGAGCGCGGGCCGATGCCCGGCACGCCCGGAATGTTGTCCACCGCATCGCCGGTCAGCGCAAGGAAATCGATTACCTGGTGCGCGTGCACGCCCATCTTGGCGTGCACCCCGGCGCTACCCCAGCGCAGGTTGCGTGCGTAATCCCATTGCTCGTCGTCGCCGTCAAGCAACTGACCGAAATCCTTGTCGGCGGACACGATTACCGCGCGGAAGCCGTGCGCGCGCAGTGCATGCAATGCGCTGCCGATCAGATCGTCGGCTTCGTAAGCGGCATCGGCGAACACCGTGAGTCCCAGCGCGAAGGCGATCTCGCGGCAATATTCGAATTGGCGCTTCAACTCGGGCGGGGCCGGATCGCGGTTGGCCTTGTAGGCCGGATACAGCGCGTTGCGAAAGGAACTGGTGAGCGAGATGTCGAATGCCGCGGCCGCGTGCGTGGGACGCGTGCGTTCGATGAACTCGATCAGGAAGCGCGTGAAGCCGTGCACCGCGTTCACCGGCGCGCCGTCCACGTCGAAGAACTGGCTCGGCATCGAATGCCAGGCGCGGAACACGTACATGCTGGCATCCAGCAGGAATACCGTCCGAACCGGCGTGCGTGCCGGCGCGCTCATGTCCGCCATGTCGAAACGATATCACCCGGAAGCGGGCGCTCGCGTTCGGGGGTGGCGCCGCGCACGGTGCCGATATGGATGTAGGCGATCAGGCGCTCATTTCGGCGCAAGCCCAGCAGCTCTCCAGCCTCGCAACTGTAGGCCGACCAGCCGGTCAGCCATTGCGCGCCGTAGCCAAGCGATTGCGCGCCGATCAGCAGGTTGTGGGCGACGCAGCCCGCGGAGAGCAGTTGCTCCTGCGCCGGAATCTTGGGGTGGTTTTCCTCGACGCGCGCGATCACCGCGATTGTCAGCGGCGCAGCCTCAAACCGGTCGCGCTCCTTGGAAAGCTTCTGCGGTGAAACGTGCGGATCAACACGCGCGTGCAGTTGCGCCAGGCGCTCGCCGTAAACCAGGCGATCGGGGCCGTGCAGCAGCACCAATCGCCACGGCACCAACTTGCCGTGATCGGGTACCCGGATCGCAGCCTCCAGCAAGGCGCGCAATTGGGATGCGTCGGGGCCGGGCTCGCCCAGTTGCAGCGCTGGCGTGGAATGTCGCGCGCGCAGGAAGTCGAGCGTGGAGGAATTGGCGAAGCTGTGCATCCCGCAAGTTTAGCCGAGCGCCACCACTTGCGTTACGATGCGGCGCTCCAAGGAGTTGCTCATGCCGCTGACCATTGCAGCCTTGCGCGAAACCGTCGCCAGCGAGCGGCGCGTCGCGATCACTCCGGAAACCGCGAAGAAATATGCCGCGCGCGGCTGGCGCGTGCTGCTGGAACGCGGCGCCGGCATGCGCGCGGGATTTCCCGACAGCGCCTATGCCGACGCGCAATGCACGGAGGCGAGCGAGGTGCTCGCGCAAGCGGACATCATGCTGTGCGTGCAACCACTCGATTTATCGCATGTCGCGCTCAAGCCCGGCGCGGTGCTGGTCGGGCAACTGCGCCCGCATGGCGCCGCCGAGCGGCTGGCTGGTTATGCGCGGGCGGGCATCAGCGCGTTTTCACTGGAACTGCTGCCGCGCACCACCCGCGCCCAGGCGATGGATGTGCTGTCCTCGCAAGCTGCGGTGGCGGGTTACCGCGCGATGTTGATCGCGGCCGAGGCCGCGCCGAAATTCTTTCCGATGCTGACCACCGCTGCGGGCACCCTGCGGCCCTCGAAAGTGCTGGTGATCGGTGCGGGCGTCGCGGGTTTGCAGGCGATCGCCACTGCGCGCCGCCTCGGAGCAATGGTGGAGGGTTTCGATGTGCGCCCGGAGACTCGCGAACAGATCGAATCGCTGGGCGCGAAATTTCTGGATCTCGGCGTCAGTGCCGCCGGCAGCGGTGGTTACGCACGCGAATTGACTGCGGAGGAACGCGCGGCACAGCAAGCGAGGCTTGCCGAGCACGTCAAGGGCGTGGACGTGATCGTGTCCACCGCCGCGGTGCCTGGGCGGCCCGCACCGAAAATCATCCCGGCCGCCATGGTGGACGGCATGAAAGCCGGCGCGGTGATCGTGGATCTGGCGGCCGAAAGCGGCGGCAATTGCGAAGTCACCCGGCCCGGCGAAGCCATCGAGCGCAACGGCGTCAACGTGATCGGCCCGTTGAATCTGCCATCGGGTGCGCCGCTGCACGCTTCCGAAATGTATGCGCGCAATCTCGCCAACTTCACCGAGCTGCTGGTCAAGGACGGCGAATTGAAACCGGATTTCCAAGACGAACTGGTAGCGAAAAGTTGCATCGCGCGCGGCGGGGAAGTGGTATTCAAGTAGCCGGGCTGGAATCCGTTTTGATCTTCGCGCGGAGAACCAAAATGGAATCCCGCCTGCGCGGCAACGACGTCGTTTTCGGTTCAATCCGCCACCGACGATCTCGTCAATGCCCCGGGGGCCGCTTCGGTTCCGGCTGACCACTGCGCAACCATTGGCGACGCTGTTGCGGATCGGCATTGCGCCATTGCTCGCGAAGCGCGCGCCGCTGTTCCGGCGGCAAGGATTGAAACCGCTGAAACGCCGCGCGCAATTTCTGCCGCTGTTCAGGCGGCATCTGCCGGAAAGCGCGCATGTTCTCGCGAAGCTGCTTGCGTTCTTCGGGCGTCATGTTTGCCCAGCGTTGCAGACGTTCCCGGACTTGCTGCTGTCGCTGCGGTGGCAGGCTCGCCCAGCGCTGCGCGTTGTCGGCGAGCTTCTGCTGGCGCTGCGGCGGCAGGCGATCCCATTGTCCGCGCAGCGGTGCAAGTTGTCCCTGCTGTTGTGGTGAAAGCCGGTTCCACGACAGCGGCGCGGAATTGGTCTGTACAGGCATGTCGGCCGCTGGCACCGATTGCGCCGCGGCGAGCGCAGGCACGCCGAGCGCGAAAGCGCAGGCCAGGATCAGCCCGTGCGCGTAATGCAACTTCATTGTGGTGCTCCGTTTTCGGGTGCGTGCGCGTTCGGCTGTTGCGCCAGCCATTGATAGAAATCCAGGTTCTGGTACAGGTCCAATTGTCTGGGATCGGCATCCGGCGGCAGTTCGGCGTCCGCCAATGCAGCGCGCTGATTTTGTGCCGATGAAGGGGCTGAAGCCGGGCGCAGCCACACCACGCCGAGCGCCAGCGCGCATGCGGCTACCGCGCCGGCGGCCGGCAGCCACAGGCGCTGCCGTGAAGGCGCATGCACGGCGTCGAGCGCGTTGCGACGCGCGGCACCGAGGCGTGCGTGCGTGCGTGAGTCCACGTTGGCGCAGGCCTGCGCGTAAATGTCGCGTGCGCGCGAGATCAGTTCGTGATCGGCAGCGAGATTGCGATCAGATTTGTCGGGCGAAGTGTTCATCGCCATGCCTCCAGTTTTCCGCGCAACGCATCCAGCGCGCGCGACAGATGCGTTTTTACGCTGCCTTCGGAGCAGCCCATCGCGCGCGCAGTTTCCGCCACGTCCAGACCCTCCAGCACGCGCAGCATGAAAGCCTGTTGTTGACGACGCGGCAGTTGGCGAATCGCCGCCGACATCGCTGCAAACGACTGGCGCGACGCCAGTGCGCGCGCCGGATCGGGCCCCGGATCGGGCGCATCCCACATCGGCAGTTCGCCGCCGTCCTCGTCGTGCTGCGCGCGCCCCGTCCACACCATGATCCGGTTTCTCACCGTGCGTCGTCGCTGCAGGTCCGTGATGCGCCGGCGCAGGATGCCCCAGAACAGCAGCGGCCATTCCTCCGCCGGCTTGTCGCTGTAATGTCGCACCAGCCTCAGCATTGTGTCTTGCACCGCGTCCAGCGCCTCATCGGCATCGTTCAGCGCCATCTCGGCCACGCGCCAGGCACGGCGCTCGATGGAAGCGAGAAACGCCTCGATGGTGCGCGCCACCGGCCGCGCCATGGGCACGGGGGCTTCCGCCAATGCGGGACCGGCCCAGCTCATCGAGCCGAACCCGCCGTCGCCATCGAGAGCGTCCACTTCATTCACTGGCCTGTTGGTGCTCACCGGGATAAACGTGCACGTTGCGCAAAGGTTGACAGTAAAGCGGAGCCTGGCTTGCCGTATGATGCCCGCAGCCGCAGCTTGGGGCTGAACAATGATCGACGGGCGAAGCGCTGCTTCGGCACGCCGAGCGGGCGTACAAGGATGTGCAAGCCCCGGCACTGCGGACCGGGGTATGCACGATAGAGGCCGGCAGACAAAAAGGGCAATGCATCATGATTGATGAATTTCTCGCTTTATATATTTTCATGCTGGCCGCGTTTACCGGCTACGAGATCATCGCGCGGGTGCCGGTTATCCTGCACACGCCGTTAATGTCGGGTTCCAATTTCGTGCACGGCATCGTGCTGGTGGGTGCGATGGTCGCGTTGGGGCATGCGCACACGCCGCTGGAGATAACGATCGGTTTCATCGCGGTGCTGCTGGGCGCCGGCAACGCGGCGGGTGGCTATGTCGTGACCGAGCGGATGCTGGAGATGTTCAAGCCTTCAAAAACCGAAAAAAGGCCGCAAGGTCACTGACCTACTTTGCAGGAGCGCGCGCTCGCGATCCGAAGAGTTATGGACGAGCAACTATCCATAGGCGCGAATTCCGATAGGCATCCAGGCCTCACCCTCGGCCGTTGCACGCGACGCCATTCAAGGCATCGGGCAAACGCAACGGCTTCGACCTGCAAGCAGGCTCCTACGATCATGGGGAAGCGAAGATGACGTTGCCGCAATACTTGCCAGATATCGTCAAGGCGAGCTACTTCATCGCCGCGCTGTTGTTCATCCTCGGCCTGAAGCGGATGAGTTCGCCGCGCACCGCGCGCGGCGGCATTCTCTGGGCCGGTGCGGGCATGCTGGTGGCGACCATCGCCACGTTCTTTCTGCCCGGCCTGCACAACATTCCATTGATCGCAGCCGCTATCGTGATCGGCACGATATTGGCGTGGATCTCCGGCAAGCGCGTGGCGATGACCGCCATGCCGCAGATGGTCGCGCTGTACAACGGCATGGGCGGCGGCGCGGCGGCCGCGATCGGCGCGGTGGAGCTGTTCGGCTTCGATCGCAGTTTCGCATTGATACCAAACACCCTGCCGATCCTGCCCGAGAGCTGGGCGGGGCAGGCCGAGGCGGGCGCTCGGCTGGGTTCGGTGGAACTGGCGCTGGCGCTGCTGGGTGCATTGATCGGTGCGATCTCGTTCACCGGCTCGCTGATCGCGTTCGCGAAGTTGCAAGGCTGGATGGATCGCCGCTTCGTGTTTCCGCTGCAACGCTGGGTGAACATGGCCATCCTGCTTGCGGCGGTCGCGACGGGCGCGTGGGCCTTGTATTTCGGCGCGCACGGCGCACCGTTCGGCAACGACAAGCTGATCGCGTTCTATCTGCTGGCGCTGCTGTTTGGTGTGGCGATGACGCTGCCGATCGGGGGCGCCGACATGCCGGTGGTGATCTCGATGTACAACGCCTTCACCGGGCTGGCGGTGGCATTCGAAGGATTCGTGCTCGGCAACGAGGCGATGATCATCGCGGGCATGGTGGTCGGCGCAGCCGGCACGCTGCTGACGCAGTTGATGGCTCGCGCGATGAACCGTTCGCTCGGCAACGTGCTGTTCGGCAATTTCGGCGCGGGCGGTGCGGCGAGTGCGCAGGAGATCGCCGGAGCACAGAAACCGATCGAGGCATCCGATGCGGCGGTGATGATGGCCTATGCCGAACGCGTGGCGATCGTGCCCGGTTACGGCATGGCCGTGGCGCAGGCGCAGCACAAGGTGTGGGAATTCGCGAGGCTTCTGATCGAGCG
>Ga0134128_10002916_pt1 | contig 20958 bp, 22 predicted proteins | sample KB31754_FD_96462 | JGI IMG/M metagenome (GOLD analysis project Ga0134128, IMG submission 96462) | Terrestrial soil microbial communities with excess Nitrogen fertilizer from Kellogg Biological Station, Michigan, USA - KB3-175-4 | ecosystem: Environmental > Terrestrial > Soil > Unclassified ...
GACGATTCGTTCGTCGATGCCATCGTCAAGAACGCGATTCTCCTGGCGGCGCGAAAGCGCCCCAGACCCGCCTGAGGCCCACGGTTTCGACGCGACTTGAGGCGGGTGGCAAACTCAGGCAAAAGTCGCCCCGCTGCCCCCAAAGGGCGGTCAGGAGCTGTGGCCGAGAGGCTGAAGGCGGCGGTTTGCTAAACCGTTATACGGTTGAAAAGCCGTATCGAGGGTTCGAATCCCTCCGGCTCCGCCATCTCCACGTTCGTAGCTGTTCGCCAGCGTTCGGAATTCAAAAAGTATCTCGTTATATCAGTAACTTAATGTTCTGGTCTGTTTGGCACCGTTCGGACGCATCCGATTTGACTGGGGGCATTTTTGGGGGCACAAGCCGCTAGTCGATTCAAAATGTGCCCCCAACTTGGCCCTCTCAGACACCACTTGTCGAAGTGCGAAGCCCAAAGCCAAGCCATACAAGAAAGCCGACGGTGGCGGCCTATATCTTCAAATCATGCCGAATGGCGCCCGGTATTGGCGCCTCAAATATCGTATCGCTGGTCAAGAAAAGCGCCTGTCTTTCGGTGTGTATCCCGAAACGACTCTCGCAGATGCGCGCGAGCGAAGAGACGCCGCTCGAAAACTGCTCGCAGGCGGAAATGACCCTGGTTCGGTGAAACGTGATGTCGAGCTGAAGTCTGCCCTCAGCTCAGCAAATACCTTCGAACTGGTCGCTCGCGAGTGGCACGCAAATAACCTGCAGAAGTGGACGCCCTCCTACGGTCAGGACATCATCCATCGACTCGAAAGCGACATCTTTCTGCCGCTCGGCAAGCGCCCCATTTCTGATATCACGCCGATTCAACTTCTTGATGCTGTCCGGAGAATTGAAAAGCGTGGCGCGCACGAAATGGCGCATCGCACCATGCAATATTGCGAACAGATTTTTCGATACGCCGTAGTCACCGAGCGTGCGGAACGCAACCCCGCGGCCGACCTGAAAGGTGCGCTTCGTCCGGTCAAACATGCCCACTACCCAGCGCTGGAACCGCACGAGTTGGGAGAATTTGTCCGCGCGTTGGAACGAAACGACGCCCGGCTGTTCGTACAAACGCGCCTGGCCATTCGCTTCTTGCTTCTCACCTTCGTGCGGACAGGCGAGCTGATTGGCGCGCTGTGGGATGAGTTCGATCTAGATCGCAACGAATGGATTATACCCGCCGCTCGCATGAAAATGGGCCGTCCGCATGTCGTTCCTCTAGCGCATCAAACAGTATCAATTTTGGACGAGTTGTTGACGTTGAATTCGGCCTCACAGCACGTGTTCCCCAGCGTCGCAAAACCGCGGCGCCACATGAGCAACAACACTATCCTCAAAGCGTTGGAGCGCCTAGGCTACAAGGGGCGAATGACGGGGCACGGATTTCGCGCACTTGCAATGACAACGATCAAGGAGAATCTTCGGTATTCGCACGAGGTTATCGATCGTCAGCTCGCGCACGCACCGCGCAGTCGCGTCGCCGCAGCCTACGACCGAAGCCAATTTCTCGATCAGCGTCGAGACATGATGCAGAGCTGGGCCGACCACATCGACGCTATCGGCGCGCCACGCGCGGAACGTGGTTCTTTCCGCAGAGTTTGATATGAATGAGAGCTCGATCTGGCGCCCCGCTCTGTGCCAGCAGATATACCAACAGTCCGCGATCCAAAGTCTTACATTTCTCGAGAGACAGCTTTCAGACTAGGCGGATGTACGTTCGCCAAATCTCGCTATTTTGGCCCGCGCGTTCGGAGATTTTTGTACCACGCACTTCGCCGCTCCAACCCATCCGAACTGAAGACCTACTCTTTCCAGCGGCTCGCCGATGCAATTGGCGATTGCCGCGGGTGAGATACGTTCCGATATTCCGCCCGACAATCTGCTGCGAACTCTGGTCGGAATCTTCTATTCCTCAGGCATTCGTAACTGGCAACCTGACGCGATGCTCCTCGTCGACGTCTTTGTTGACGGCTTACGCGTGCGTCGAAATCCGTGAACCCCGCGGCTCGGCGAACCGAGGTCCACTTTGCGCCAAAAGCGGACATTCGAGAATAGCTGGCCTGTCAAGGCTTCACAAACCGATAGGCGAAGCGATCGGTCTCGCCCTTGATCGAGTGCGGATCGTTTTTGTTGGCGAGAATGGTGCTCTCCGCGTCCAGTGCGAAGCCGGCGGCCTCCACCTCCATGCGAACGGATGCGGGCTCGATCCGATGCAGCGACTGGGCGTCACTCGTGCCCGCCCCTGCGGCGGCAGCGTGATCGACAATGACGTAGAACCCACCGGGCTTCAGCCGCTCGTAGACGGCCCGATTAAAGCCAGCCGCCGTCGCGCCGTTCTTCTGCATCAGCGCGGTATGGAGATCATGGTAGAACAGATGCAGCCATAAGACATCCGCTGGCCTCGTGACCTCTGGCATCGCGAGGAGGTCCGCTGAGACGGCTTCGACGTTCTCACGCCCGGGCTCTTTCGCAAGCGTCCGCATGCGGCCGACCGGATCGTTCTTGAAGTCGGCGATCTCGGCCGGCACGAAGCTGAAGACCCGTCCTTCGAGTCCCACCATGTCGGAGAAGAGACGAGTCCAATTGCCGTCGCCTGGGTAAACGTCAATGACGGTGGAGCCCGCACCGGCGCGTGCGAACTGGATCAACTCGGATTGCTTGGATTCGTCGTACATCGGAATCTCCTTTTCGGTTGAGGACTCGGCGAGCGCTACGCCGGGCTGGGCGCGTCCATCTGCGCGGCCCGGGCCAGTGCTTGCGTGTCGATGTATTCCCGAATGCTCCTGAGCTTGCCTTCGCGAACCGTGATGGCGAAGATCCAGTTGTCCTCGAACGTCTTGTTCGTGGCTTTGACCTTCCCCTTGGCGAAGCCGACGACCAAGACCCGGTCTCCCTGCGCTACGAACTCGCGCGGTTCAGTGGACGTTTCCATTGTCTTGGATGCCGTCTCGAGCAAATCCGCCAATCCCGCGTGCCCGTGACGCGTTCCGGCCAGCGGCCAGTTCTCGCCGGGGATGACCCACTCGATGTCTTCGGCAACCAGCGCCAGCAGGGCCTGCCTGTCGCCACGACTGATCGCGGCGAAGAAGTCCTTTACGGTCTGGATGTTCCTGTCAGTGCTCATGGGACTTTCTCCTTTGTCGGTTAGCGCTTGGTCCGGCCGATGCGCGCTCCTGCACGAGCAACATCGAATTGGGAGTGTTTCATCCTGCACGCGGCTCAAGTTTTTCTTGCCGAACGATCCGGCGGACGAAGTGCAATTCCACAGCGGACAGAGGGCCGCCGAGCTGCTGCATCGCACCGCCGTCGGCGAGAGAGCCGAGGTCGAGCGCGACCAAGCCAGTCGAATCGATAAGGTCGACCACGACGGCCTTGGCATCGCGATCGTCACCCGACACGAACAGCACGGTCTTCGGTTTCTGTGGCGAGAAATCCTGTATCCAAGCCATCGGCATATTGCTGATCGACTTCACCAGCCTGGCGCCAGGTGCCATCGCGGCGATAATCTCGCTCGACGTGCGGCCCTTCAATGCGGCAACCGATCTCGCCACGCCAGCGGCGCTGATGTCCGGTTTCTCGTCCATGTGGGCGTTTGTCCCATCGACGAGGATGCGGCCGCGCCAGTCGATGCCTTTGAGCGCCTCCTGCGCGTCCGCCCAGTTCGTAGCGAGGATCACCACATCGCATTCCGCGGCGTCCTGCTTGGTTCCTGCGCTGGCGGCCGCACCCAGATCGGCGACGAGTTCCGCCAGCGCCTCCGGCCCCCGCGAACTGGACAGAACGACCTCGTGGCCTGCACCTATCAAATGACGACCTATGGTCGTAGCCATGCGACCTGCGCCAATAAATCCAACTTTCATGATCGTTTGTCTCCGATCAAGTGACAGCTCAAGCGACCGCGGCCAGCGCAACTACTTCGCCAAACGCCTCGACCGCAGTCTCGTTCCTTTGTTTGCGTGCGACATGCCCGGGACCGCTCCGGGGTCAGAGTTGCGCCATGCCGCCATCGACGGCGAGCTCCACGCCGGTAATGTAAGAACTTTCATCGGAGGCGAGGAAAGAGACGACGGCAGCGATTTCTTCGGGCTTGCCTCTGCGGCCGAGCGGAACCTGCGTGGTGAACCCCGCTATCGCCTGTTCCATCATTTCCGGGGGGATGCCCGCTTTTTCAAGCGCCGCAGTTTCGATTGGTCCTGGGCTTACCGCATTCACGCGGATTTTGCGGTCTTTTAGTTCCATGGCCCAGCTACGCACGAAACTGCGCACGGCCGCTTTGGCAGCGGCATAGACAGCAAACATCGGCAATCCCATTTCGTTCGCGACCGAAGTGGTTAGGACGATCGAACCTCCATCTTTGAAGAGGGGAATGGCTTTCTGCACCGTGAAGAATGTTCCCTTCGCATTCACATCGAAGGTCTTGTCGAAATGAGCTTCGGTGGCCGCGCCAATTGGTGCGACTTCACCCCAGCCGGCATTTGCGAAGAGTACGTCGATGTGCCCTTGTTCCTCTTTCACAATGGCATAGAGCCTGTCCAAATCCTCAAGGCGGGTTATGTCACCCGCAACCGTCGTGACGTTTCTTCCCATCGACGCTGCGGCCTCTTTCAGCTCCTTTTCTCTTCGCCCGGTGATCACCACATGCGCACCTTCTTCGACGAAGCGCTTGGCTGTGGCCAATCCGATGCCGCTGCTTGCGCCCGTGATGACAGCGATCTTGCCTTCGAGTTTTTTCATAATCGTGTTCCTTTGTTTGCGTGCGATATGCTCGGGACCGCGCCGGAGTCAGAGTTGCGCCAGGCCGCCGTCGACGGCGACCTCGCTGGCGGTCATGAAGCTGCTGTCCGACGAAGCGAGAAGCGCAGCAGCAGCCGAGTATCCGGCCGAGCGGTCACGACGGAAAATGGAAAATTGTAGAGCCATGACACGAGCTGACCACCAACACGCGCGCCTGATCTGTGCGGTTGTTATCCGCATCCAGAAGGCAGCTGGATTACCTAGCGATAACAGCACACCGCCCGCAAAAAAGCTGGTCAAATTTGATCACTCTTCCAATGTGTCGCCATACCCATGAGAGCTGCGCTGTAAGATGCGCGATGATTCTGATGGCCTGCGAGTTCCTCGTAACGAGTCGTCCATCGAGCGAATGCTTCGCGGCAGCGTCTTGTTTGGTGCCGGTGACCACTTGAATCAATACGTTCCACGCGCTGTCGGGAGTCTCGGGGAGATGCTGGTGCGCAAAATAGATCCCCCCTACGTGCTGTTTTGCTCAGCATCGAACTCTAATGCCCGATACGGTTCTGATCGCTGGCAAGACCGGTGGGCGCTGGCGATTTTTGAGAGACATAAAGCGACACCTTCGCATTGGTGTCCGTGCCCCCAGAGGGGCAAAGGACAACATAATGACTGAAACTTACACATTTCGATACTTGAACGCAGATGGAAGTTTCAATGGCATCGCCATGTTGCAACTCAATGATCGATATTGCGCCCAAGTCACGGCGGAGAATTTAATGCCAAAAAATGCGGCATCCGTCGAAATCTGGCATGGCGATGACCTCATCAGCACACAGCGCAAGGCACGGCCGGACGCGTCAGACCATTCATCAGGGCATACACTCAACCACCGATAAGGTGATAACTCCCCCCAAACCAAGGTGATCCCAATGGATAAGGACCAAATCAAAGGTGCCGCAGACCAGGCAAAAGGTGTCGTGAAGGAAGTTGTCGGCAAGACCATCGGCGATAAGAAAATGCAAGCCGAAGGCACAGTCGAAAAGCTCACGGGCAGCCTTGAACGTGCCGTTGGCGATGCGAAGGAAACCATCGGTGCGGCGATCGATAAGTCAAGCGAATGAGACAGCTTACAGGGGACGAAGGTAAGTTCGTCTCCGAATAGGATCGTCCTTTCTGCCTATGCCAGCTACGTTTCGACTAAGTGCTAGTCCAAAAAGGTCGGGAATAAAGGACCGCCGTGTAGAGAAACCTGAGCAATTTTGATCAGCGTCTCCGATGCGGGGCTAACAAACTACGTTCTCAACAGGGGATGGCTCGCGGATACGAAAGTGGCGACCGATCGTTCTGTTGCAGGGAGTTCGACTGCACGCCACCCCGTCACTTGCTGCACGGACGCCATCATCACTACGGCTGGCAAGAATAAATCTGTCGCAACAGTCCGTTGGATGCAGATCCTACTTAGGCCGCATGAAACCAAGGCCGCCACTGTCCGTTGTCGACCCGGCGAACGCACGCGCTTATGAGGGGCGCCATTATGATAATTAAACTCGCTTCGGGACTATTGGCTGTCATGACCTGTGTTTCTTCGCGCACTGTCAATGCGGAGCCCGCTGCCGATCGGGGTACTCTCAGCTTACTCTTCGAAAATGATATATTTTACAAAACTGACCGTGACTACACGAACGGAGTCGAGCTCTCCTACACGACCGCTTCGCAGGGTACGCCCAAACTGTTCGTGGACGTTGCAAGGTGGCTGCCATTCTTTTCACCGTCGGGCAAAGTACGCGCGTCCTACGCCCTCGGCCAAAGCATCTACACGCCCAGCCACCTTGGCGCGATCGATCCGCCCCTGACAGATCGCCCCTATGCTGGTTTTCTGTATGGCGGGTTTGGGCTGTCCGATGACACCGGCGAGCGGCTTGACCAGGTTGAGCTTCAGATCGGCGTCATCGGGCCGTCTTCGCTGGCGTCCGACACGCAGAAATTCGTTCACAAAATATTCAATGACCGGCCGCCGCTGGGATGGCAGACTCAATTGCGTGGCGAACCCGGCATCGTGCTGACCTATTCGCGCAACGTAAAACTCGTCCCGCGTCAGTCATTCCTCGGGTTGTTCATCGACCTGGAACCGCATTATGGGGGAGCCATCGGCAATGTGTACGATTACGTCAATGTGGGCGCGATGGCACGGATCGGTTTCAACATTCCCGATGACTACGGGCCGCTACGCATCGAGCCGAGCCTGCCTGGTTCCGGCTCTTTTCAATCGACCGGCGGCATTGGCGCCTATGTCTTTGCCGGGGTCGACGGTCGAGCGATAGCACGCAACTTGTTCCTCGACGGCAACACATGGGAAACGAGCCGCCACGTCGACAAAAACACTCTGGTCGGAGACCTCGAACTCGGCGCGACTGTCACCTTCAACTTCATGCAGGTCAGCTTCACGCATGTCATCCGCACAAAGGAGTACAAAAGCCAGACTGCCGCCGATCAATTTGGCGCGGTCAACCTGTCGTTCCGGCTTTAAGGTTCACCGCGTTTTTGCGAACAGGTTGAAATGTCCGCTTTGGGTCGAAAGGGGACGTTCGCGGGAGCCGATCAAACGACCGAGTTTTGGCCAGTTTGATTTGCAATAATCGCATCTACCCAAGCTTTGAACTTCTCCTGCGCATTTGGTCTGGCTGCTTTCCAGCCTGCCCAGTAGCGGCGCATTCCTGGCTGCATGAAGCCGCCCGCGACACCAGCACGAAAACTGTTAAAGCGATCCTCGCTGATCAGACCTTCTTCGTGCTGCCCAAACGTGTCTTCCATGCTCACAACCAACGTCATGCACCAATAGCCAAACTGGCGCTTTTGTATCTCGTCAGGCGATGGAGTGCCGCCGTTTCCGACAATGATGGCCGCAACCATGTCGGCACTGGTAAATACGCTCGCCATTCCCATAATTCGGGCGGCGTTTCCTTGATGAATGAGTGCCTTCGTATGCTTTGCTGCCTGGTGGGTCTGTAGCGCCAGATAGATCAACGAAGCCGTCACAGCCAAACCGCTGATGGCAGTGCTGAATGTTGCAAAGTCGGAAAGCGTCATGAGTTGCCTCTGGATTGAGTCCAGGGAGGACGTTAGCCGATTTCGGTCAGTAATTTTGCGACACCTGCAAGCGACCTCTATGGGTGGAAAGCGGACATCTGGTGCAGAAATGATTGATCGTGATTCGAGCCGCTGACTTGACTGAGTCAGTGGTCAGTTCGTAGCCTGTTGCTGCATTTGAAGGCTTCGCGTCCGTGAGTTTTACCGTCCTCGATTGAGAACCTAGGCAAGTGGTCTAGGTCCCTTGACCCCTCTTTAGGCTGGAGTTTCGACCCCGGCTTGAACCTTCTCGTGTTGTGCACGGCAAATGCCAAAATCAGAGCTAAACGGTTTTCGATCCGTTCGCGGTGCTTCTTTGATTCCCCAAGAACGGCACGAGGTGATACGCGATGCCCTTCGTGCTGTCTTCGGGCAGAGCAAGATTGGCACGTTGAGGCCCGTCAAAGGTGGAGTTTCGGGTGCGCAGATTTTTCGGTTTGAATGTCGCAATCGACATTACGTCCTTCGGCTCGAACCTGAGCGCATTGCATTTCACCACCGTGAGCGAGGCTTCACTTGTATGACGGCTGCCGCGTCTAACGAAGCCGCGCCGTCAGTACACTATGCCAACCCCGACAGCGGCGTGGCTATCATGGATTTCGTTTCCGGCAGACCACTCTCTGAACATCCTGACGGACCTGTTGGGTTGGCCCGAGGGCTGGGTGAACTGATCGCACGGGTTCAAGCGACAACACTATTTCCAAGTTTGGGCAATTATCCAGAAATGATTGGAGCACTGCTCACCGCACTGCGCCGCTCGAGTCTCTTTGTGCCTAACGCTCTGGACGCGCACGCAGAGGGCCTTGCACGCATACAGGCTGCTCTCCGCTGGGATGAGTCCAAACTTGTCTCAAGCCACAACGATCCCAATCCCCGCAACATTATGTTCGATGGCGAGCGACTTTGGTTAGTAGATTGGGAACTCGCATTTCGCAACGATCCGCTCGTGGACATTGCGATTGTGACCACTGAACTTGCTGAGACTGAGGAGCTTGAGGGGGTGCTTTTGGAAGCCGCGTTTGGCATGGTTCCGAAGCGCTCATACCGCGCTCGATTGAAAGTGGTGCGGTTACTCACGAGACTCTTCTACGGCGGTGTCGTGCTTGAGAACTTTATCAACACGCCGCGAGTCGAGCCGGACGCAAACGTTGCTGAGTTCACTCCGACTTCCTTCCGTCAGGCAGTGGCGGACGGCAAATTGGCCTCAGGTTCACAGGAGGTTGCGTACGCCTTCGGAAAAATGTCGCTTACGGCTTTCATCGACGGCCTCGCCCAACCATCGTTTAAGGATGATTTGGCACTGGCCGAACAGACCTGATCGGAACACCAGTGTCCGCTTTGGGTCGGAAGCGGACGTTGGGCATCCCTCGAACGCATGCGTCGGTGAAGGTCGCTACGAACCTTTGTCCCAGGTTGGCTGATGCGTAAGTACGAAATAGGCCACCGCAACATTATTCATTTCGTCTCAACCCATCTCGATTTGCAGCAACTCACAACCTTTCAAGTGATCCTAAGCCTCTTCTTAAGTGCAGTCGCTAGCACTCCAAACTCATACGATGCGTCGTGACGCCTGCCATTGATGTAGAACGCCGGGGTGCCATTAACTCCACTCCTTACGCCGCCGACGAAATCTGTCCTTACCCTTTCACGGTAGGTGCCAGTTTTCAGCGCCGCATGAAATGAACTCGCCGAAAGACCGAGTTCTTCAACAAGTGCGACACACAACGTCTGACCAAGATCGGATTGATTTTCATACAGGAGATCATGCATTTCCCAGAATTTGCCATTTGCTCCAGCAAATTCTGCGGTCTCTGCTGCGGCTTCCGCTTCAGGGTGAACTTCTCCGAGTGGAAAATTCCTGAATACGAAGCATAGGGAAGCGCCGAATTGGTCTTGCAGCTTCCTGACAATAGAATATGCCTCGCCGCAGTATGGACACTGATAGTCGCCATATTCGACCAGGACCAGCGGCGCATCTAGCGCGCCTTGAAAGTGGTCGGTTGCCAATACTGGGGTTCTGAGAGTCGCCATGGTTCGCTCCTACGTCGACAAGCGTTCTAAAGCCTCGAGAATGCCATCTGCGCCGGGGTTTACTGAAATGGGCGAGTAATAGCTCCAGTAGATTCGCCTGTCTCGACCGATCACAAACAACGCTCTTTCCGAAACACCATCGGCGAAACGATACGCGCCGTATAACTTTGCAACCGCTCCCTTTGGTTCGAAATCGGCCAGGAGTGGAAACCGTAAGTGGCGAGATTCGGCAAATGCGCGATGACACCAAGGCCCATCGACCGAAATTCCAAGTAGCTGCGCATGGTACTTGTGGAATTCGGGTAGGACTTCATTGTAGAGGGCCATTTGATCGCCGCAAACTGGACTCCAGTCCGCAGGATAGAACGCAAGGATGACCGGCTTGCCCAGTACGTCTCCAAGTCCGAGCTTCTTGTCGGGCGCAGCCAGAAGCGAGAAATCTGGAGCCGACGTTCCCGCTTGAAGAATTTGACTGTCTGGCATGATAATACGAGATCTCCTTAGTCCGTTGCTGTGCTCCTAGCATATGTCAGTTGGCTCGCATGCGCTCTGATGTTCAAGCGAGGTGCCCAACAAAACTTCAAAAATTCGCAGGCGCAGGGCTTGCAAGCATTTGTCACGCTTTACAGGCATGTACGACGCGCCAGTGATAACAATTAGTTCGGTTCCGAAAGCATCGTTCTCACCCGGCGGTGGTCCTCCAGCCCCAAGGAACCCGCCGCACTTGGCGCCGTCATCGTCGATTCCCCCAGCGATGACGGCGTCCTTATGAACGAACTACCGACTCGGCATCACCGACCTTTTTCGTACCGACTCCTATCGCCTTGAGATCATGGTCGGCCGCCGTCAAAATACTCACTAAGATGCTCCTAACCCTTCAGACTCTCGTCGTGCTGTTGACGGTGATCGCCGCAGTGGCGGCCGTCGCGAGGCGCGTTCAGATTCCGCCCGCCATTCTCCTTGTCATCGCCGGTCTGGTTCTCGCATTTCTTCCCGGCCTTCCGGCGATGGAGCTGGCGCCGCAGCTGATGCTGCTCGTGATCCTGCCTCCGGTCGTTTACTGGTCGGCTGTCACCATGAGCTGGAGGGAATTTCGCTCGAACCTCCGGCCCATCTCGCTGCTCGCCGTGGGCTGCGTTGTCTTTACGACAGCCACGACGGCAAGCGCCGCGCATTATCTGCTGGGATTTCCTTGGGCCGTGGCCTTTGTGCTGGGGGCGATCATTTCTCCGCCAGACGAAGTCGCACCCCTTTCGATCGCGCGGCGGCTGCGGTTGCCTTCGCGTCTTCAGGTCATTTTGGAAGGCGAAGGTCTTGCCAATGACGCAACGTCGCTCGTTCTCTATCGCTTTGCAGTCGCCGCTGTTGCAACAGGAGCATTTTCTCTCGCGCAGGCAGGAGCCGAGTTCGTCGCAATTGTCGCGGGCGAGATTCTGTGGGGCATCGCCATCGGCTGGGTCATCCTGCGTTTGAGGCAACGCGCGCACGATCCGGATGTTGAAATTCTCCTTTCCGTTCTGACGCCTTTTATCGCCTATTGGCCGGCTCAGTTTCTCGGAGGATCCGGTGTGCTCGCTGCCGTGTCAGCCGGTCTCTATGTAAGCTGGAACGGTCCACAACTCATCAGCTCGGCGACCAGACTTCAGGGCATCTTCTTCTGGAGTTTCCTGAACTACCTGATCGAAGGCTTGGTATTTCTTGTCACTGGCCTCCAGGCGCGCGGGGTGATCGCGAGGGTGGGTCAGGCGCCGCTAAGCGAGCTTTTGTTCTCTGCCGGCGTCGTTTGTGCGGTCGTCATCCTCGCGCGTTTCGTTTGGGTCTTTCCTTCGGCCTATTTGCCGAGATGGCTTATTCCGGCCATACGGCGTGGAGAGTCGGCGCCATCCTGGCGTTCGGTTTTCGTGCTCGCCTTCACCGGTGTGCGCGGCCTTGTTTCGCTTGCAGTCGCGCTCGCGATCCCTCTTGCAACAAATGCAGGACAGCCTTTCCCGTATCGGGATATGATCCTCTTCCTGACATTCGCTGTCATTCTAGTCACGCTGGTCGGCCAAGGACTCACACTGCCGAGCCTCATTCGCCTCTTGGGCCTTGCGAATACCGGCGAGCATGAAAAACGCCGCGAGCGAGCCCAGGAGCGTGCGGCGCGGCGAGAGGGCATCGAAGCTGCGCTAACCAAGCTCGCCGAGCTCGAGGCGGAACGTGGCTTGCCTGACGCGTTTTGCACCAAGCTTCGCGAGAGTTACAGCGATCGTCTTCGATTGCTCGAGCACCGTGGCAAGCTGGATAGACGCAAAGCGATCGAGCGTTACGATGAGGTCGAGGATCTGCTGATTGCGACCGAGCGTTCAAGTGTCAACGAACTTTATCGTCAAAACAAACTGAGCGACGAGTCGCGGCGGCGGATCGAGCGCGAGCTCGATCTGCGTGAGGCCCAACTCACCAAGTTCAGGGAAAGCGACGAGATATAGGCCGGCTGTCGTCAGTCAGTGCCCGTGAAATTCGTATCAGGAGGGTTAGCGACGGAGCGGCTGCTATCAGGTTCAAGATAGTGGCGAAAGAAATCCATGTATCGCCACCAAAAATCGCGAAGTCCTGTCCCTGTAAAAACGTGACCTTCGTGTGGGTAGCGCAGTAGCGTCACGTCGGCGCCGGCGAACCGCAGCGCATTGTACATTTCAATTGCACCCAGAAGAAACTGTCCGTCTTCGTCACCGACGGCAACCAGCATCGGTGTCTTAACGAGGTTCGCGCGGGTAACAGCCGATAGCTTCACGTAGGCAAGCGGGTCATCCCACAGTTTCGTGCCAGCGAGGTTGGCAATGAGGCCCCAACTGCCGGTTTGCAACAACACGCTCCCCATCCAATTCGGCAATACTGGCGCAACGACGACTGCGCACTTGAAGCGGTCAGTCTGTGTGACCAGATAATCTGTCACGCCACCCCCATTGCTGTGCCCATAGACGCACATCTTCTCGGGATCGGCATAGCCGCGCCGAATGACTTCGTCGACTCCGCTCATGACATCGTTGAGTGTCACATTCCATCCATCCGGTCCGCGCGCCCTTTGGCACTGCGCGACAGAACCGGAACAGTTTTCCCACTCATCGGGGGCACGCGGTTCCGGCTTGAACACGATGTATCCCGCGGCGGCCCAAGTTTGATTGCCGCTCATGGGCGCCATCCAGTTTCCTTCGTAGACGCCCGGATAGACATCGACGATCATTGGATATCTCGTGCCTTTTCGATAGTTCGGCGGGAGGAGCAATGCGCCCTGATGCGTTTCACCGCGCTGATCGCGCCAAGAAATGGATTCAGATCGCCCCAACGCCAGCGACTCGTCCGAGAATTCGACATCCAAAAGCTTCTTTGGAGAAGACGCTCCCGAACCCTTTATCCATAGACCCGGGCCTGACGCTCCTTCGATCCAGGAAATTGCTCCGTTCTGCGCTTGCGCCCAAACACCTGGAGGTTTTGATGCTGCTGCAGTGATTGAATTCACGGTCCTTATGCCGGGCGTCGGCGCCGTGGCCAAATCCTCTTCGACGTAGGAAACGATGAATCCACCCGACCGATCCCAGTCAAACTTGTCGGCAGGTCCGTCAAGCGGGTAGCTCCGCACGAGGCTGCCATTGGTTGCCAAGCAAACGCGAATTGTCGCGCGTCCGCTTAATGTGGGGCTCGCAAGATAGGCGAGCTCAAGACCGTTGGCCGACCAAATGGGTTCAGACTTGATGTCCCTACCGCCGGCGAGGATGCGTTGCTGGCCTGTGCTCACATCCAAAATGTCGATGTCGCCTTCTGTCGCCGAAAGGATGTCTGCTTGGGGACCAATTCGCGCGAACGCGACAGATCGGCCATCCGGCGACCAGGCCGGATTGAAATCTGTGGCGCGGTCGTTCGTCACTTGTCGAACTTGCGACGTTGCGAGCTCGGCGACGAACAGTTCGCTGTAGACTGGCGCACCGACGTTGCTGGGTCTGAAGGAAAGGCTTCGACCGTCCGGCGCTTGCGGGATTCCGCCCATCCCAGGTCCGGGGTGAAGAAATATGCCCGACAAGGTGAGTTGAGGATCGCTCTTTGTCGTGAGGATCAAAGGTGTGTCGTTTTCCTTTTGCGCGACCGATGGCATTGCAACGCGAGATGCAAAAACGATCCGCGAACCATCCGGCGACCAGCTGAAGTGGAAGGCGTCGGAGATGTAGCCGACCAGCCGCGTCGCAATGTCGGGATCGACGCCGCCGGGAAGATTTGTAAGCTGATGAAACTGCCCGGTCGTTCGATTCCACACCCAGATCTGAATTGAACCCGAGCGGTTCGAATAGAATGCGAGCTCCGTTCCTCGCGGCGACCATTTCGGATTGATGCCTTCGCCCAGGTCGGACAAGATCGCCCCACTACTGGCATCGACCACCCGCAATCTGAGGCCGCGTTCAACAGCGATGACGCGAGCATCCGGCGAGAGATCCATTGTTGCCAGCACTACAGCTTGGCCCAACCGGACACCATCCAGATCGTCCAGTTCGACCGGCCGCGGTGCGGCTGAAACACAGACCGAGACAGGCGCGACGAGCAGCGCCAGCGTCAAAGTCGCAATCTGATATCGCTTGCGAGGACCCGCCAGGACGTCAACTGACCCGCGCCTCACTATGGCTCACCACTGTTTCGTAAGTTGAACCGATATCACACGGCCCCACACATTGGCGTTCGCGCCGTCGAATGTCAGGCCAGGTGTTAACACAGGTTGTGGACTCGCCACGAAGGGCGGGTTTGTGTCCGCAACGTTGGTAACACTCAGGGTCACCGCCGTCTCCCGAAGATAGCTGGCAGCCTCGGCATCGAATCTGTAGTCCGCACTGAGATCGACCGTCAGCCAAGATGAGATGGGTGTGGCCGGCACACTGCGGTTGTCGTGATACGAGTCGACGTAGTTCACAAAAACCCCAAAGTCGAAATTGCCATGCCTAAGGACACCCTGCGCCCGGAGCTTGAGATCAACCGGGTTGTATTGCGTATTCAAAATGCTGGCGATAGGCGTCGCTGGCGCCACCTTCTCGCGCAGATTGAAGATGTAGGTTCCATCTATACCTGTGTTGAGCGTCCCGATCGGCAGGTCAGCCTCGTAGTCGAGCTTGAAATCGAGGCCGTCGGTATGAACGAACGACAGGTTCGCCGAGCGAGAATCAATCACAGCCCCAATTGTCGCAGGGTCGACGCCGCCCGGTATGCCAGTGAAGTCATCAAACTCCTGGGTGTTGGCGATCAGAGCCTGCACCTCGAAGAGAGGAGGATTAAGCTGCAACAGTGGGCCAAACGCCTGTGGATTTGCGAGCGCGTTAAAGAGATCAAGTCCAGCCGTTTGGGCTGTCGTGATGAGCCCTTTGAAGCGAATTTGGTAATACGTTGCGCTCAGGCGTAGGCCGGGTATCGCATCCGGAGCGAAGTCTACACCCGCAGTCCAGTTTGTTGCGGTCTCCGGTTTCAGCTTGGGATTGCCGCCGAAAACGATGAGCGTGTTGATGATCCCGCTTGTCGCCGGATCGAACTCCTGCAGAGCCACCACCTGAAATGGAATTGGATTGAGATCGTTCAGAAGTGGGGCCCGGAAGGACGTTCCATAGGTCCCGCGAAACTTGAGTTCGTGTGTGGGTCGCCAGACAAGCCCTAGCTTCGGATTGTTGGTCGAGCCAAAATCGCTGTAATTCTCGAACCGATCCGCAAGATCGGCCTCCAGCAAATTGAATGTCGAGCCAGCTTGCGGTCCTAGGAGTGGCACGCTGACCTCGACAAAGCCCGCCTCCACATTGCGGCTCGGCGCAAATACCGAGCCCAAAAGGAGGTCCTTCGAATTGAATGTTTCGTGGCGAAATTGTCCACCGAGGGCGAAGAGAATGGGGCCCGAGGGCAAGGAGAACAGCGGACCGTCGATCTTTGCATCTACGGACGTGACAGTCGTCGCAGTGTGTACGTGACTTATGAGAAGGCCAAAAAAATTGTTCGTGCGGTTCGTTTCATTAGCGTTGTAGGTGGAACTGATTTCGAGTTGCAGATCGTCGGGGAGATCCACGCGAGCCCCGGCCGTGCCGCCATAGTTGGACGTCGACACAGTTCCATGCTGGTCTCCAAAGCCAACGAAGTTGACGTCGGAAAACGAAGAGCGATGCGACCAGTTGCCCTCGCCAAAGATTTCGACGTCCGTATCGACCGCTTGATTGAAGGTCGCGAACAGCGAATTTCGGTTTTGTGACGGAACGAGCGTGAAGGGGTCTGCACCCACTCGGGAAAAGCTTCGATCCCGACCGAAGATCGGAGCACGCGAATCGTATTCATAGCTCAGTAAGGCAGAACCGCCGGTCCACGCATGTCCGAACGTCTGACCAAAGGTCTCCTCCTGCCCGCCCCCGTCGGAAGTCACCCCGAAGCGCGCCCGAGTCTCGGCGCCGTCAAAATCGTGACGCAGAACGAAGTTCACGACACCGCCCACGGCGTCCGATCCGTAAATTGCCGTGGCGCCATCGGGAAGAACATCGAGCCTCGCGATTGCGCTCAGTGGAATCATGGAGATATCGGCGAAGTTTCCGCTCTCATTGGCTGGCGCTATGCGGTGCCCGTCGACCAGCACCAACGTGGCGTCGCTGCCTAGTCCTCTCAGGTTGACGCCTGTGCCGGCTACTGCGTTGACGGCGTTGCCTCCGCCAAGAAGGGAACCCACGGTTTCATCGGACGCACCACCATTGAAGTTTTCGGGAAGACGCCTGACGAACTGGCTCACGCTCCCCAAACCGGTAAAGTCGATCTGGTCCTTGGTATAGGTGTCGAGCGGGGACGCCGCATTGGTCACTCCGCGAATGTTGGTACCGGTTACAATAACAGTTTCGATGCTGGGAGGGTTCGCCGCCTCTCTATTTGAGGCGGCTTCGACGTTTTTTGATCGGACCTTCAACATGATCGTTGAGCCCGTCTCAGACGCGACTTCTATATTGGTTCCTGTAAGCAGTTCCGACAGAGCTTCGTGTAGATCGAGGCTGCCTTTAACTGCATGGGTTCGCACGCCATCGAGTTGATCGGCTGGGGCGACGATCTGGATTCCGGCCTGGCGCGCGAATTCCGGGATGGAGTTGACCGCTACATCCGAGGGTACGTCAAAGCTGCGCGTCTGCGCGAGTGCCTGGGTGCCGCTCAGTAGCGCCGCCAACGCTACGGCGGATAGCAATCTCAAGCGTTTGTTCCCACTCTTCATGGGTGCCCCCTTTTGGACTTTCCCTTAAGTCCGTCATTGAAGGAGACAAGTAATGGTCCCTTATTCCCTACGATGTGGTGCGTTAGTCGCGCGAGATTCGGATCTCGTCGTCAATGACTTGGACGCGCAAGTCAAAGGAGACCGCAACTGCGCGCGAAAATCCAATGGGATCCCCTGCCTGGAAGAGCCCCGTGATCTTTTCTCGCCCAATCGTCGGATCATCGATTCGAATATGAATATCGCTGTAACGCGCGAACTCCTCGGCCGCGGCTGCCAGAGTCTCGCCATGAAAGGCGATCTGCCCACGTTTCCACGCGAGCGCGCGCTCGACCTCAGCCACTTGCACCGGTTTCGCCTTGATAGGCGCATCCGGTGGCGCCACGGCTCGTGTGTCCTTAACGACTCGCAGAACCGGGGCGACCGGATCATTGGACCGGCTGACCTCGACCTCGCCTTCGCGCACCAGCACGAATACAGGTTGGGCAGGCAGTAGGCGCACCGAAAAGCTCGTGCCAACCGCTCGCACTGCTGTGTCGCCGGCATGCACCACGAAGGGCCGTACCTTGTTCTTAGCGACGTCGAACAGCGCCTCTCCCCGGACAAGATCAATGTCGCGTCTCTTTTCCGAGTAACGGACTACCACCTCGGAATTCGTATTGAGGCTGATGACAGAACCGTCGCCGAGCGGCACAACCTGTAACTCACCGACTTTGGTGTTATAGCGTCGCGTACCGAGGTAGCGCGTCGCAAACGGGCTAGCGATTATCAAGCCTGCGACACCGGCTGCTATGGTGCCGCCGAGCACCACCCGCCGGCGTGTCATACGAGAACTCCCGACCTCTGCTCGCAAGTCACCACTTGACACTGTGATCTGCGTTAGATGGGCGCTAGCCTGGGCAAAAGCGCCGAAGTGGCGCACATCTGCCGCCAGCCATGCATCGAGGGCCGTCTGCTCGTGGTGGGTCAACGGCGATGCATCGACCTTTGCCGCCCACTCGCACGCAGCGTCGTACACTTGCTGGCCGGACAGTCTTTCTGTCATTGGCGCCGCCGCTTCGGAATGACCTTCCCCCTCGCCACATGAGACAGTTCAGAACTCCTTTTCCCCCCGCGTCCGAAAGCCTGAATTAAACAACGGACGCCCTGGGCCATGTATTTTTCGACCGTTTTCTCGCTGATGCCTAAACGCGCGGCGACTTCCTTCTGGGAATAACCATCGACCCGTCGCAGAAGGAAGGCCTGCTGACAGCGATGCGGCAGCTCAGCTAACGCATCGTAAATCTGGTGAAGATCATCGCGCATACCGACGCGTTCCTCCGGCGTCACGTCGTCCCGCGCGCCCAAGGTATCGTCATCAAAATCGCTGATCGGCATCATGGGAACAATGCGGGAATGGCGGAGCTGATTGGCGAGTATCGAGAACGCCGCTTGTGTCGCGTATTGTCGGGGATTTCGAATCTCGTCGACCGAGTCTAGCGACGCGATACGGGCGTACATCTCCTGGATGATGTCGTCGACATCAAGATCATAACATCGGCGCGAGAGCCACGCGCGGATCCCGCGTTCATGCGGGACGATGTTCTGGGCCAGCCAACGCGCCCTTTGACTTGGCAACCTGTGCATGCCCGTAAAGAGAGCGAAGAGTCTTGCCTAATACAAGGCGATGAAGTTTCAAAAATGGCAGAATAGGCAGGGGATGGCGAATATTTGAAGGTCCGTAGGGATTTTACTCTTCGGACTGTCTCCTGGTTATGCACGAACCCATGACTCAGCCGAGCGTCGACAACCACGTCCGAGCCGATCCTTCGTGACGGAGTTTCGGCATCGCGATTGGACTCGTTTGCATTGCCCTTGGCTATCCACTGCTTCAATCCGGATCTCATAAGTCGAGCGTGCTCACCGCGAGGAATGATTATTTCTGGTTAGAAATAATCATCTGGGTAGGGAATTGGTCGCCAATTATTTGTCGAGTCTTCCTACCAAGTAGCTTCCTCGCGGACAGGACGAGCCGCCGCTTAGGTTTCAAGGGTCAGGGGTCGCAAAAACGCGCATTTCAATGTCCGCTATCGACCCAAAGCGGACATTCGCCTCTCGGCTGCGACGCCCAGCAGACCCCGATGAACTGCTTTCCAAAAAAAGGGGCGGCATGAAAGCCGCCCCAGAAGCTCAACCACGAGGGGAACGGGGAGTTATCGGTGGCTGAGAGTATGGCGTGATGAATGGTCTGATCTGTCCGCCCTGGTCTCTGTACGGATGAGATCTTCGCCGCGCCAGATTTCAACAGACGCCGCTTTATTGGGCATCAAATTCTTGGCGCTAAGTTCGGCGGAGTAGCGGTCATCGAGTTGCACCAGGGCTATGCCGTTGAAGCTCCCATCTGCGTTCAAATATCGAAATGTGTAGGTTTCGGTCATTTGTGTTGCTTCTATGCCCACTTGGGGGAGCACGGACACCGCTTCGGATGGTGTCGCTAAAGTCTCTCAATCGCCAGCGCCCACCAGTCTTGCCAGCGATGGGAAAGCGTATCAGGCGGCGGAGTTTGAGGCTGAGCAAAACAGCACACAATTGGTCTTAGGCTGTCGCGATAGGACGCCGAGTAATTTCGCATTGGAGGCTGTGCGAGCCGCCAGTGCAAGAATCAAGCGCTCGAGCGATAACGAGAGCGATGCTGAAGGCGACTGTCGTTACGACGCTCAGTTTCAAGTCGAGCCGCGCACGTTTATGTCGTTGCCATCGCTGAATACTGCTCGATGATGCTCACAGAAAGTGAGTAATCTTCGGGGCCTTTTGATTGACCCGCCGTCGTTCCTTCGATCAATTCACTTGGTTGCCTTATTCACCGCGTCGCGAAGGGTTTCCTTCGCATCACCGACAGCACTTTCGACCTTGCCCGTGAGCTTGTCGACAACCCCCTCGTCTTCCATCTTCTTGTTGCCGATTGTCTTGCCGGCCGCTTCCTTCACGGTACCTTTCGCCTGATCGACGGCGCCTCTAATTTGATCCTTGTCCATTGCGAACTCCTGGGTGGGGCAATTTGCCAACGTCAACCGCACCCTTGGCATGGTCAGCGACCAAGGTGCGGCATGTTAAATTCGTCGATTATTCGCGTTCGTTGGACACACGTAGTCTTCGGCTCGCACTCCAGCTCAAGCTACAGACGTCCTAGAAGAAACAGGATAACAATCACGATTACAATCGTGCCAACTATGCCGCCGCCGATATACATGCTCTCACTGTGCCTTCCGCACCCCGACATCCTTTGGGAGGTGCCGGCACGAGTACAACGCGCACAGTCGTGAGTAGTTCCAATGAGTCGCAGTTGGTTCGACCGACGACTCCTCAATGCGCATTACACGGAGTCGACCCGGTTGCGGACAAGGCGGAGACTGTGCGCACCTACCTATCGAACTCACCACAACCATGTCCCCTCGAACCGATCGAAGCGTCGGCAACTGCTGTTGGTCAATATTGCACACACGGCTCGCTGTTGACGGAGTTAACCTTCTGCGCTTCGAAGGGAGAAGGTCATGGCGAAATCGGATTCGACGTCTTTAACAAGACGGAGCGCTTCAGCAACGCTGGCATTGACCGCGGCCCTGTTGGCACTGGTGGAAAAATCGTATGCGGCCGACCAAGCCGTGCCTGAGAGAAAAAGTCTGTACGAACGGCTGGGTGGCGTCTTCGTCATCGCGGCCGTCGTGGATCATTTCAGCGACGCGCTCGTAAAAAACCCCATTGTGGGTCAGACATCCCAGAACCCGCGGCTACGCGAATGGCACACCAAGAGCTTGGAGAGATTACC
>Ga0134128_10002918_pt1 | contig 20948 bp, 26 predicted proteins | sample KB31754_FD_96462 | JGI IMG/M metagenome (GOLD analysis project Ga0134128, IMG submission 96462) | Terrestrial soil microbial communities with excess Nitrogen fertilizer from Kellogg Biological Station, Michigan, USA - KB3-175-4 | ecosystem: Environmental > Terrestrial > Soil > Unclassified ...
ACACCCGCCCGGGTGGCGAAACTGGCAGACGCACGGGACTTAAAATCCCGAGGACCGAAAGGTCCGTACCGGTTCGATTCCGGTCCCGGGCACCAGCACCTACAAGACTTCTCTGGTGGACGAGGTCCTTCGCTGGGCTCAGGATTTCGGCTGGCGGCTCCCGCTGCGCTCACGCCGCCAAACCGCCTCAAGTTCGATTCCGGTCCCGGGCACCAGCACCCACAAGGCTTTTTTGGTGGACGAGGTCCTTCGCTGGGCTCAGGATTTCGGCCGGCGGCTCCCGCTGCGCTCACGCCGCCAAACCTCCTCAAGTTCGACCCCGGTCCCGGGCACCACAGTTCTCGGGTATGAAGCTCACATCAGCACTGAGACTCAGCCGATCAGGAGAACTAATCTGATAGGGCAACTCTGAGTCTTCCCCAGCATCCATCTAATCCGGAGCACTGCTCCTGAACCACCCCTCGAGGTCAACATGCCGGGCCACATTTTGTTTGTGGATGACGAACCGGGAATTCGTCTCACCCTGCCTGTCATCCTGCAACAACACGGCTACCAGGTAAGTGCTGTTAGCAGCGTTGCCGAAGCCATACAAAAACTCAGCCTGCAACCATTCGACGTACTAATCGCCGACCTCAACATTGGCGAACCGGGTGACGGTTTCACCGTGGTCAGCGCCATGCGGCGAGTCCAGCCTGCCTGCGTGAATATTATTCTGACTGGCTATCCCGCTTTTGAGAATGCGCTGCGTGCCATTCGCGCCCAGGTTGACGATTTTCTGGTGAAGCCTGCCGAAGTTCGTGCGCTGGTGCAGGCCATTGAGGAACGATTGCTCAGGCCGGAGCAGTTGCGCCACGCATGCAACCAGCGCCTGGCTGACTGTCTTCGAGAGAATGCTCAGCGCGTTGTGAGCCGCGCCCTGGAACACATGAAGGCGCAGCCACGCCTGGCCAGGATTCCGCTTTCAGACCAGGAGCGCATTGCTCACATCAACGCCATTATTGCAGAAATTCTGCAGAAGCTTGAGGGCCAGCCATCAAAACCCCGAGCCAGCGTGAACCACGGTCGCCGCAGAAAAGAGCAGGGGTACTCGCTGGCTATGCTTGTGGACGACCGCCGCGCGATTGACTTGGCCATTCACGACGTAGTGAAGGAAAGACTCCTGGAACTGGACCTCAGCCGCCTTCTCGACGACTTGGCCCGCCTGAATGACTGCCTCGACAGCCATTTGCAACAATCGCTGGCCGGCTTCACCGGGGAAGAGGCCGCCTGAAGTAGGGGTCGGAGTGAAGAACAGGTTCTGAGCTGGACGGGGCCAGAGTCAGCTCGACTGGCGCCGACTCAGTGGCAGTTGAAATCACAAAATCACAGGATTTTATAATCCGGAAGCGGTTGCCGGGCGGGCCAGCAGCTGTTTGATCTCCGCTTCAAAAACCGAAGCCTCGGTTTCGCCCACGTGGCGCGCGTAGATGCGCCCATCGCGTCCGATCAGAAAGCTCACTGGCAGTCCCAGCACTCCGCCGAAGCGTTCCGCCAGCTTGGCGCTTCCCATGGCTACGGGATAGTTCATCTTGTACTGATCGTAAAAGTCCCGCACCGGGCCGGGCCCGTCATCCATGGAAATACCCACGATCCGGAAGCCCTGGCTGCCATACTTGTTCTGCAGTTCGACAAACTGCGGAATCTCTGCCCGGCAGGGACTGCACCAGGTGGCCCAGAAGTCCACCAGCACCACGTCTCCCTTGTAGCTGGCCAAATCCAGTTTCTGTCCCTTAAGATCGGTAAGCGTTACTTCCGGAACCGGCAGGTGTTGCCCGGAGGTCACACCGAAACTGGGTGGATCGCTGACGTCCCGCGTTCCAAAATACAAACTGGCTGCCACCACCACTACCGCGCCTATGATGAAAGAAATTTTGCTGTTCACTGTGCCGCCTGAGCCCATTTCTTAGGCCTATGTTTTTTAGTTTCCCTTGCTCACGGGATATCCTTTATCTACCCAGTCAGCCCCAAAATTGTTGGCGATGTAGAGCACCTGCACATTCCGGAAACCCATTTCCCTCAGTTCCTGGTATGCCGGCCTTACGTTGGGGCAATGGCTCCACGGGCAACATCCGCAGTAAAGCACGATAAAGCGGTTCCGCGGTAGGGCCTGTACCCGGTTGTGCAACTCCTGCCTCCCCCGCGCCTCCGATGCCGGGCCTATGTATTCCGAACCTGGAATGTGTGCCTGCTCATAGAGTGTGCGAAAACCTACCTGGATGATGAGCGGCCTCACGCCGGCGGGTTCCTGTAAAAGCCTGGCCAGCTCAGCCGCCTGAATCAATTGCGGACCAGGGCCGCTCGCGCCCGGCAGGGCAATCGTGGCGAAGATCACCCCCATGCAGGCAAACCCCAGAAGTGCGGCTGTTTTCGCGCGAAAACGTTGGGCTTTCATGTTCGGGTGTCTTGAATATTATCCCTGTTTGCTGTTGTTGCTGGCAACCCCGATAGTTGCGGGTGTTTTGTCCGGTTTTGTGTGCCAAATTCCGTACAAAGCTTTCAATCCCATGTATCTCCGCCTTCTTGCTTATGCAAACTCAGCGAACTATATCCAGAAACTTGTACCAAGCTCCGGCAAAAGGCAAAAACCATGGCTTCCCGTTATAGAGTCCCAGGGGCGCCCCCGGAAAAGCAATGTCGGCAAAGGGGTTCTGGTCCTCCGCTCCGCACATCGCTTCCGCCACCTTGCTCCCCAGGTAGGTGGCCATTGCCACACCATGTCCGGCATACCCCACGGCGTAGTACATGCCATCCATCTTTCCGGCATGGGGCATGATGTCGAAGGCGAAATCCAGGGTGCCCCCCCAGGCATACTCCACCTTGGCCTGGCGAAGCTGGGGATAAACCCCAACCATCCCGCGGCGCAAAATTTCGGCGCTGCGGCGAATGGTATTGCCGGTTTCAGGGAAGAACGCGGCGCGGCCCCCGAATAACATCCGGTTATCTGCGGTAAGCCGGTAATAATACAGGTAGTTCTTGGAATCGAAGATCATCCGGCTCTGGGGGCTGAGCTCGCGGGCCAGCGCTTCCGGCAAGGGTTCAGTGGCAATGATGTAAGAACCGATGGGAATGATCCGCTTGTGCAGCCCAGGGGTGGCGGCGCCGGTGTAGCCGCTGGTGCCGATAAAGACGTCACGCGCCCACAAGCGGCCGCGGGCGGTAGTGAGCTGAAACCCGCCGCTGCCCTTGCGGGAGGCCGGCTCGACACTGGTCACGCGCGCCTGGTCGAACAGCCGCGCTCCGGCTTTCTGGGCGGCGCGGCCCAGCCCGGCCACGTAGCGCGCCGGATTCAGTCCCGCGCTGGCTTCGTCCACCAGGCCGCCGTGGTAAATGCTGGAACCTATCTCGCTGCGCAGTTCGCTGCGCGGAACCAGCCGAAGGTGGTGGTTGAATTCCCGGGCAATGACCTCGGCCGAGCGGCGGAAAGCGGCAAAATGCGCCGGCTTGCAAGCCACTTCCAGATGGCCGGTGCGGGCGAAGTCGCAGGCGATCCGCTCTTCCCGAACAACCTGCTCCACACAGTTAATGGAAGCGAGCGAAGCCGCGTACATGCGCCGAGTCGCTTCCAGGCCATAGCGGCTCACCAGCTTTCCTACCCCCAGCTTCATTCCGGTCAGCACCATACCGCCGTTGCGTGAGCTCGCGCCCCAACAGAGGGATTCGGCTTCCAGCACCGCCACCTGGGCGCCGCGCCGGGCCAGCGTCCGAGCCGCCGAGAGGCCTGAAAACCCGGACCCGATGACCGCCACATCCACATTTTCCGGCAATGCTGCGGCTTCGCCCTCCGGCATGATAACCGTATCCCACCAGAAGGCCCGTTCCTTGTAGGTCATGAGCAGGTGAACACATTTGTAATTGAGTAACTTGTAATTTGCAATTTGGGATTGCACCTCGGCTTGATGGAGCCAAAGACGTCTGATCTGGCCCGCCTGCCGTCGTATATTGTAGGCGTACGTTTTCCCACTAGAATTTGTGTCTTACGGCGCTTGCTCTCACGGGCGCGAGCAGCTGAGCACGGCATCCGGGAGCGAAACAGGAATGGGATTGCGGAAAATTCGGGTGATTGATTCCCACACCGGGGGGGAGCCTACGCGGCTGGTAGTAGGCGGCGGGCCTGACCTGGGCCGCGGTCCGTTGGCTGAGCGCCTGCGCCACTTGCGGACCGAACACGATGACTTTCGCTCGGCCGTAGTCAACGAACCGCGCGGCTCCGATGTGGTGGTGGGTGCGCTCCTGTGCGAACCGGTAGATGCAACCAGCGCCGCCGGTGTCATCTACTTCAACAATGTCGGCTATCTTGGCATGTGCGGCCACGGCACCATCGGCCTGGTCGTAACCCTGGCGCATATGGGCAGAATCAAGCCCGGGCTGCACCGCATTGACACCCCGGTCGGGACGGTCACGGCCGCGCTGCATGAAGATGGGCAGGTCACCGTGAACAACGTGGCCAGCTATCGCTTAGCCGCCAACGTAACACTGGATGTTCCCGGCCATGGGCGCGTGCAAGGCGACGTGGCCTGGGGCGGCAACTGGTTCTTTCTGGTGCGCGAGCACAATCTGGAGCTCACGCTGAAGAATGTGGAGGCGCTCACCAACTTCACCTGGGCGGTTCGGCAGGCTCTGGCCGCGGCTGGAATTACCGGGGAGGGAGGTGCGGTGATTGACCATGTGGAGTTGTATGCCTCCTCCCGTCTGCCGGGGGTGAACAGCAAGAATTTTGTGCTTTGCCCCGGAAAGGCCTATGACCGTTCCCCGTGCGGAACCGGCACCAGCGCCAAAATGGCTTGTCTTTACGCCGACGGCAGGCTGGGCGAGGGCCAGGTGTGGAAACAGGAAAGCATAGTAGGCAGCGTCTTTGAGGGCGCCATCCATGTGGTGGATGGCCAGGTCTATCCCAGCATCAAGGGCTCGGCCTTCGTCAACGCCGAAGCGGAGCTGATTCTGGACCCGCGTGACCCTTTCTGCATGGGAATTCGCGCCTGATCCCTTTCACTGCGGCAGAGTCCGCTCCTGCATTACAATCGAAACTTTGCCACCCGAGGCGAAGATCGGCATGAAGCTGGGAGAAATTGCGGCCAGCCTGGGCATGCGCCTGGAGAACGGCTCGCCAGAAACCGAAATCACCGGGGTAGCCGGCATCGAAGAGGCCGGGCCGGGGCAACTCACCTTCCTGGCCAATCCCAAATACGCGCCGGCGGCCCGCAGCACCAAGGCTTCGGCCGTCATTGTGGCCGAAGATTTTCCTGCCATAGGCGTGGCCCTGCTGCGCTCGCGCAACCCCTACCTGGATTTCGCGCGCGCCCTCGAGATCTTCTACCCCTCGCCCAGGTATGCGGCCGGAGTGCACTCCACTGCGGTCATCCACCCCTCCGCCAAAATCGGGAAGAATGCCTCCATCGGCCCCTATGTGGTGGTGGAAGAGGATGTACAGATCGGCAAAAACTGTGTGCTGCTGGCCCACGTGGTCATTTACCGCGGGGCTCGCATCGGCCATAGCTTCCTCGCCCACGCCCACGCGGTGGTACGGGAGAACTGCCGGCTGGGCGATAACGTAACGCTCCAGAACGGAGTGGTCATCGGAGGCGACGGCTTCGGCTTCGCCAAGGACAACGAGGGGCGCTGGCGCAAGATTGTGCAGTCAGGTGCGGCGGTGCTGGAAGACGACGTGGAGGTGCAGGCCAATGCCTGCGTGGACCGGGCCAGCATCGGCGAAACCCGCGTCGGCCGGGGCACGCGGATCGATAACCTGGTGCAGGTGGGACATGGCTCACGCGTGGGAAACCATACCCTGTTGTGCGCCCAAGTGGGCTTGGCGGGCTCAACCGAGGTAGGCGACAACGTCATCCTCGCGGGCCAGGTCGGGGTGGCAGGCCATTGCAAAATCGGCGATGGGGTTATCGCCACGGCGCAGAGCGGCATTCCCAATGACGTGCCCGCGGGCAAGGTGGTGAGCGGCTATCCCGCCATTGACAACCGGTTGTGGCTGCGGTGCGTGGCCGTGTTCAGCCGCTTGCCTGAAATGATGAAGCTGCTGCGGAGCAAAGCGGCGGGAGAGTAGGGCGGGCTCTTGGCCGCGGCGCGACAGCCTCGTTTAGCTCCAGGTTTGCGGTTGCTGTGCCGGGAGCTGTCGGCGCTCCACGACAGCATGCATCCAACCAAACGATGAGTGACGTAACCGAAATCGCGGTCAAGCCCGAAGCCAGGCCCATCCGGGTGCTGCTGCTCGACGACCTGGAGGATAACCTGCTCGTGCGCTCCACCATCCTCCGGCAAAAGGGCTACCATGTCGTCACGTCTGCCTCCATCGAAGAGGCTGAATCCAAGCTCAACGACATTGATATTGCCGTGCTCGATTACCACTTGGGAGCGGGCAAGTTTGGCAGCGACGTGGCCGAAACCCTGCGCCAGAAGCGGCCGCAGGTACCCATTATCATCCTTTCGGCCACGCTGGAGCGGCGCTTCGGCGGCATTGCCGACATGCACCTGCTCAAGGGCTATAGTTCGGTGGACGACCTGGTGGCGGCGCTGCGCAGTTTCGAGGCCAAGCGCCGGGGCAAGCCCGTGGTGGTGGATGCGCGCGACTTCTACTATTCCCGCATCAGCATGAACATGGGCGATGATATGGTGGTGGAAATCCTGGACCGCGACGGCAACTGGCAATATGTGAACGATTATTTCGCCGCCATGCTGGGACACAAGCGCGGCTGGTTCGCGGGCAAGAACATCTTCGAGCAGTTTCCCGATCTGGCCGAGCACTGGGCGGAAACCATCCGCACCGTCGCCGACACCCGCGAAACCTATATTGACCGCGGCTCTCCCGGCTTGCCTCACCTGCCGCGCAAGAGCGCGCGCTGGACCTGGAATATCCTGGTCTTCCCTATCCGCCTGCATGACGACCGCAACGGGGCCCTGCTGGGAGCCAGGCTGATCGAGAAAAAGTAAGGGCAGCAGCCCGCGCTCATCAACGTACTCTAGTGAGCCGTGGTGATCCTGTTATCCTGCAGAGTCGGCTCGTGCCGAATTCCACCCCATGCGCTCGCGCAACCCGGTAATGTGCGCCACATGATGGCGCCCATGCCAGGCGTAGAGGGCCAGGTTGGTATCGAGGCGCACCATGCCCAGTTCGGGATGGCGAAAGCTGCGCTGCCAGTCGCCTTCGGCCATGCTCTTGAGCAGCAGGACCCAGCGCTGGTGCAGGCACTCCAGCAACCCCAGCGAGGTCTCAGTCGGAGTCTGACGGCTGTCCGCCAGTTCGGCCCACAATTGCTGCTCGTAGGGCTTGATGGTGGGCTCGGCCTCAGTCAGCGCCAGCTTGAAGCGAATGTAGGCATTCATGTGGCTGTCGGGGACATGGTGTACGACCTGGCGCACCGTCCAGCCCTGGGGACGATAAGGCGTATCGAGTTGCTGCGAAGAAAGCCCCTGCACGGCCGCCCGCAGTTGGGCAGGAGCTTCGGCAACCTGCGCGATCAGTTGGGCGCGGCGCTGCGGCGACAGGTCGCGTTCCGGGGTGAACTTTCCAATAGGATAGCTGAGGTCAGCCATCGCTGTAGTGTAGTACGAGAACAGGCGGGGTGGTCGGGCGGCGGTTGTTGCGATTTTGTTGACTCCTGACTACCGGCTCCTGGCTCCTTTCTCCACATGTACGTAATCGTTTGGGAATTCACAATTCGGGAAGAGTGCACCGCCGAATTCGAAGCCGTCTATGGTTCACGAGGCGAGTGGGCGCAACTGTTTGCCCGCGCTGAGGGCTACCGTAACAGCCGCCTATTGCGGGATGTATCCGATCCTCTGCGCTACGTCACTCTGGATTATTGGGTATCGCAGGAAGTTTATGAGGAGTTCCGTCAGGCACGGGAGAGAGATTACGACGCCCTGGACGAGCGCTGTGAACGCCTGACGGTTAAGGAAACCAAGCTGGGAGAGTTAGTGACTGACTGAGCATGCGGGTGTGTGCACGGGCGCCCTCGCCTGTCCAGGCGCGCGGAGCGGGCCTCCTCACGGTAGTAGTACAAACATGTGATTGGCAACAATACTCGGGTTGCGATACCTTCTCCCGGCTTAATTCAAAGAGGATGGACAACTGATGACCTGGATTCGCACCATATCTCCGGAAGACGATCAGAAAGTGCGCGAGGCCATGGAGAGCCAGCGCTCCCTCTATCCCAAGGAGTACGCAACCCCCGTGCACCCCAGCGAAGATGGCGCGGCGCCCATTGTGGCTTCCCACAGCCTGATTCCGCAGGCGCTCTATCACGCCTTTTCCACCTTTGGGGCGCTGATGTCGCCTGACTTACCCCTTACCCGTCGCCAGCACGAAATGATCACCACCGTGGTATCGGTCACCAACCGGTGCGTGTATTGAATTGACTCGCACGCAGAGTTTCTGCGTAGAGTCACATTGGACGCTGGCCTGGTAAAAGCCCTCGAGCAGGACTACACGAGCGCCCCCATCACGCCGCAGGAGCGAGTCATGCTGGACTATGTGGTGAAGCTCACTAAGGATGCCACGCAGGTGCGCCGCGCCGACCACGACCGCCTGCGGCAGGCGGGCTTCGATGACAAAGGAATCCTGCAGATCACGCTGATTGCCTCCTGGTTCAACTACATCAACCGGGTGGCGGATTCGCTCGGCGTCGGCCGTGACGGCTAGTAAGGTGACGCCGCTGCGTGCAGCGTCTTTAACGCGCATCTTCTGCAGGCGCCAGGGCATCCCACTGGGGTCGAGTGCTGCGCCATGGCGTGATTGTAAAGATTCCGCACAGCCGCTCAGAATAATGGGCTCGACAGGAAGAAAACCGTGCCCCGACCTACCTTTCTGATGGCCGAACCCGAACCCGAACAGGCGCTCTCGACGCGCAAGCTGGTGCTGGAAACCGCGAAGTTCAACGTCATTACCGCCCACTCGGCACGAGAGGCATTAGATATTTGTGAGCAGTTTCCGGCTGTTGATGCGCTCATTGTTCATGCCGGCCTTCCAGGCGACTGCGCGAGAATAGTAGCCAACTTCAAGCGTAGGAATGAGAATAAACCGGCCATCCTGCTCGCCCCATCCGCTTCCAGTTCCTGCGACGGCGTGAATCACACCATCTCCAGCCACAGTCCCGAGGAACTGTTGGGCTTGTTGCGGGAGCTGTTTGGGGACCCGCGTAAGATCGATGGGCGCTGAGCCCATTGGCAACTGAGGCCGAGACGGTCTCAGGACAGTCAGCGAACCGCCGCCGCTTCGCTGGACAATTTCCTGCACTGCTGATAAAAAAATTACGGCGATGGAGTTCGCCATCAACCGCCCGGCTTAGCCGCCCGGCTGATAACTCCTACCAGATCGCGTGAGGAGAGCTCCATCGTGCAAGCGTTTCTTTGGATATCCCTGGGCGCCATAGCCGGCGCCAACCTCCGCTACCTGATCAGCAGCCTGCTCGCCCGCGTGACCGCGGAATTTCCCCTGGGCACGCTGGCCATCAACGTGACCGGCAGCTTCGTGCTGGGCTTCTTCATGGCCTGGACCACGGAGCGCGTGCTGGCCGACCCGCGCTGGCGGCTGCTCATCGCTGTCGGCTTCTGCGGGGGCTACACCACGTTTTCCAGTTATGCATTCGAGACCATGGGCTACTTCGAGCAAGGCCAGTGGGCGCTGTTCGGGGCCAACATCCTGGGCAACAACCTGCTGTCGCTGGCCGCGGTGCTGGGCGGGATTGCCCTGGCGCGGGTACTGTAAAATGCCAACGCGCATGGCGGTGCAAGTCACCATCTACCTGAACGAAGCCGACCAGTGGCATCACCGGCCGCTGCACGTGGAGATCCTCAACTACCTGCGCCAGGAAAATGTGGCTGGCGCCACCGCCCTGCACGCCGTCGCCGGCTTTACTGGCCGGCAGAAGCTGCAAACCACTCACCTGGTGGACGCCGGCGGCAAGCTCCCTGTGGTGATCACTTTCATTGACACCGATGAGCACGTAAGCCGGGTTCTGCCCCGCCTGCGCGAAATGGCGGCGCACCGGCTCATCGTGCGCGAAAACGTGGTCATTGAGCAGGGCAGCCTGGATTGAACATGAGCAGCTCCGCCCTCGACATTCTGGCCATTGCCGCTCATCGTGATGACGTGGAGCAGACCTGCGGCGGCACCCTGCTCAAGATGGCGCAGCGCGGCCACCGCACCGGAATCCTCGACCTGACCCAGGGCGAACTGGGGACGCGGGGCAGCGCCCAGGAGCGCGCCGCCGAAGCAGCCGAGGCAGCGCGCATCCTGCAAGTCTCCTGGCGGCAGGCGCTCGATATTCCTGACGGCCAGGTCGAGAACACCTGGCTAAACCGGCTCAAGGTGGCCCGTGTGATCCGCGAACAGCGCCCGCGCGTGGTCATTCTTCCCTACTGGCGGGGCCGGCACCCGGATCACTACACCGCGTCGGTGCTGGGCTACGAGGCGTGCTTTTTAGCGGGATTGTCGAAGCTAGGAAAACAAGGAGTCAGTAGTCAGGAGTCGGAAGTCAGCGTGGAAGCCCACGGCTTCAGCCGTGGGAAACCGGACGCAGCAGAACCAGCGGCTTTAGCCGCGGTAGCGGAACTACCGCCGCATCGGCCCTTCAAGATTATCTATGCCACGCTCTACTACGACGTCCGCCCCACCTTCGTGGTAGACATTACCGATCAATTCGAAGGTCGCCTGCAATCCATCTACGCCTACAAATCGCAATTCACCGACCAGGCCGCCGGTGCCGGCGACTTTCCCGCCCACGCCGAAATCCGCCAGCGCGTGGCCACCACGGCCGGCTTCTACGGGCTGCTCGCGGGCGTCAAATACGCCGAGCCCTTCCTGCAGAAGGAAGTCGGTTTAGTTGAAGATTTACTTCAAATTCCGATTAAATCCGTTTGAAAAAGATCGCCCAATAAGCGGCACTACTTTGCCTGGCGTTGCCTCTGGAACCAGCTACTGGGTACCGCTTACTGTTTCCACCCCACCGCCACGCCATCGCGCAAGGGAATGATGGTGGTCATGAAATCGGGTGAAGTGTAAAGCAGGCGGTTGAATTCCAGGATGGCCTTGGTCTCAGAGTCGGCCTTATCGGCGGGCTGGCCGACTTTGCCGCTCCACAACACGTTGTCGGTGACGAACAGGCCCCCTTTGCGCACTCGCTTGGCCGCCACCCGAAAGGCGCGCGGGTAGTCTTCCTTGTCCACATCGTTGAAGACGATGTCGAAGGGTTCTTTCTGCTCGGAGAGAAGCTCCAAGGCGTCGCCCACATGGAAAGTGACGCGCTCGAGCACGCCGGCGCGCTCCAGGTTGCGGCGCGCCTCATCTGCGTTCTTGCGGCTGCCGTCGGTGTAGATGACGCGCCCTCCTTCGCCCACCGCTCGCGCCCACCAGATAGTCGAGTAGCCGATGGCCGAGCCCATCTCGAAGACGGTGCGCGCCTTGATCATGCCGGCCAGTTGGTAAAGCAGGCGTCCCACCGCCGGCCCGACAATGGGTATGCTGCGCGCCGCCGCCTCGGCTTCCATGTCGCGCAGGGTGGCGTCGCGTTCCGGCAGGATGGAATAAAGATAATCTTCCACAGCGCCGTGGGTGATTCCTCCCATGCGCCAGTAAGCGCGAACATCAGTTTGGTCTGGCAAGCGTCTCCAATCGTCAATCGTAAATCTTAAATCGTCAATTAAAGCGTCTGCCCCGGCTTCATTTCTACTACTTCCACGTCCTTGACCAGCCGCTTGAACTCGGCCACGGTTCCGGTCAGCACCGGGAAGGTGCCGAAGTGCATGGGCACCACCGCCTTGGGCTTGAGCAGCTTGCACGCGTAGGCGGCCTCGCGCGGCGACATTACGTAGTGGTCGCCGATGGGCAGCAGGGCTATGTCGGGCGCGTACAGCTCGCGGATAATCTGCATGTCGCCGAACACGGCCGTGTCGCCGGCGTGATAAATCTTCAGCCCATTCTCGAATTCAATCACGAAGCCGCAGGCCTCGCCACCGTAAATGGTCTGCTCGCCATCCAGAATGCCGCAAGAATGGTCGGCATGCACCATGGTGACGCGAATGTCGCCCACCGCCTGAGTGCCGCCCTTATTCATGGGAGACGTGTTCTTGACTCCCTTTTTCTCCAGCCAGCCGCACAGCTCAAAAATGCCCACCACCTTTGGGTTGTGCCGTTTGCCGATCTCCACCGCGTCGGCGATGTGGTCGAAGTGGCCGTGGGTGCAGAGCATGGCGTCCACTTTACTGAGCTTCTTTTCCGCCTCTGGGCACAGGGGATTGCCCATCACCCAGGGGTCCACCACCACGGTTTTGCCGCCGGGAGTTTGCATGCGAAACGTAGCGTGTCCCAGCCAGCTCAGCTTAACGCCCTTCAGGTCCATAATTTTTCACTCTGCTTTCTTGTTCCGCGTTTCATTCCAGCCGCGGTAACCGCCGGCCAGAGAAATCACGTTCTTAAAACCCATCTTCTTGAGCATCCACGCGGCGAGCGCGGAGCGGCTGCCGCCTCCGCAGTAAAGCACTATCTTCTTGTCTTTCTCGGTCGTGACCTGGTCAATGTTGTGCTCCAGCATGCCCCGGGCAATGTGTACCGCGCCCGGAATCATACCCTTGGCGGCGTCGTCCTTCTCCCGCACGTCAATCAGGACGAAATCCTGCGCCTCGCTCTGCATGCGCCGCAAGTCTTCCGAACCAATCTCTCGGATCTCGCTTTTGGCTTCGTTCACTAATTGTTTGAACTCCGGCATGGGCATAGCTTTTCTCCACACAAAAATCGAAAGTTAGCATTTTATCGTTTATGCTATGCCCGTGTCAGAACTGCAGGTTTTGCTTTCCCGCGAACAGATTGCGCAGCGCGTCAGCGAAATGGCGGCGCAGATTACCCGCGACTTTGCCGGGCAGGCCGTCATCTTCGTAGGCGTGCTCAAGGGTGCGGCCATCTTCCTCAGCGACCTGGCGCGCCAGGTGCCGCTTGACTCCACCTTCGACTTTATCGGCGTCTGCAGTTACGGGCAACAGGCGGCGCCTGCGGGCGCTCCCAACGGCGGCTGGGACTCCACCGGCGAAGTGCGCCTCACCAAGGACGTGGAGCACTCCATGGCCGGCAAGAACGTGCTGCTGGTGGAAGATATTCTGGACACCGGTCTCACTCTCACCTACATCAAGAAGCTGCTGCTCAACCATCAGCCCAAGAGCCTGCGCGTGGTGGCGCTTCTAGACAAGCCTTCCCGCCGCAAGAAGCCCATGCAGGCGGATTACGTGGGCTTCACCATCCCCGACAAGTTCGTGGTCGGTTATGGCATGGACCATGCCGAGCGCTACCGCAACCTGCCTGATATCTGCATTCTTTCTGATGTCGTGCTAAGCTCAGAAAAATAGCCTTTCAGCCCCACGGTCAGTTCATGCACCCATCCATTAAATGGACCCTGGTGGTCCTGACTCCGTTCGCTTGTTGGATCCTGCTTTCCGCGGTGCGTTCTGGGCACCTGCGTCCGCTTTATGAAAAGCACGTGCGGCAGACACGGCGGGAACGTATCTTCCTCTCCTCGCTTTCGTTTTTTCTCGGCTTTGCCGCGGTGCGCCTGCTGACCCATGCCATTCGCGACGGCCTTGGGCCCTTCCACGATCTCTCCGTGCACGGCCGCCATATTCACCACCTGGTGTGGGGAATCCTGCTGCTGTTGCTGGTTGGTTATAGCTGGCTGCTTCAGGTCGGCACCGGCCAGGGCGGCTACACCTGGCTGGGAAGGCTGACCGCCATTCTCTATGGCCTGGGCGCAGCACTCACCCTGGATGAATACGCTCTGTGGCTGAACCTGCGCGACGTCTACTGGGAACGCGAAGGGCGAGCCAGCATTCACGCCGTCATATTCTTCGGCGGGCTGCTCTCGGTAGGCATCTGGGGTGGGCCCTTTCTGCGCGCTCTCACCCGCGACGCCGTGCGCCTCTTGCGTGGTCGTGCGCGGGAGGTGGCGGCGGGAAGATAACTTCAAGTCGCGCACGCACCAGCTACCCGCTACTGACTCAATGTGGATCGCTGGGGCCATCGCCCACTCCGCCCTTGGGCAGAGGCGCCTGGCCTTGCTGGTCTTCTCCAGGACGGCGCAGCGAGGGAGCTCCCGGAGCCCGCACTCCGGGCTCCTGTTGCGGCTGCTTCTCGGCTACGGTGGGCTGCTTGACGTCCACTTGCTTTTGGGTGTCCACCATCTTGGTGCCGTCCACCTTCATGGTTTCCACTCGCACTACCTCATCGCCCACAAAGCGCACGAACTCCACTTCCTGCGGCGGTTGCCCGTAAATCCACTCCTCGTAGTCAACATTGCCGTCGCGCTCGCGCACTTTCTGGGGCGGGCGCCCCTTGGCGTAGTTCACCATTTCATGATTCATTCCCACCAGCACCTTGTGATCCTTAATCGCATCTCGCACTTTGGGGGGCAGGGTGGCCATGTAGGCCTCGGCGGCGGAGTGCGCGCTGAAGTCCAGCACCGGCGACAACATCTGTTTCACCTGTTCTGGCGTGAGTGACGGGATGTGTCCGTCGAACGCCAGGTCCACGTAGGAGCCGCGCGGGTTGGTGTTGGGATTGGAACGCGACACCGGGGTCATCCCCCCCATGCCGCCGACTTCAATGTGCTGATACCATTTTTGCTTTTTGACTGGGCCGCCGTTGATCTCGAAGCGGATGAAATCTTTCTTGATGGCAACGTTTGTAATCTGCGCCCGGTCGCCGGGCTTTACCGCGGGCCCGAAATCCACCAGCATCTGGCGCATTTCTTCGGAAGTGGGCGAAACCACTCTGCCATCCTTCAGCACCAGCCCTTTCTTGCCCATGGGAAATAACACGCGCGCGAAGCACAACTCGGCGCTCAGTCCACGAATAATTTCCAGACGTGCTTCCTTGGTCAGGTGCTGCGAAGGCTGCGGACTCTGCGGCTTGCTCTTAGCCCAGGCATTTGCCAGCAGGAGGGGCACAATGAGAAGCAGAGCCGCGATACGCCGGGCAACCATGAAGAACCACTCCCCCATCGGGTCTGATGCGATTATAGACCCGGAGATGGCCGGAAGCAGCCCCTAAACCTGAGCCCGGGGAACGGTGGAAACGGTCAACCCTTCGCGTGCGACGCGGAACGGCAACAGGCGGCCGCCGCTGGTCCGCAAGGCCTCCGCCACCCGCTCTTTGGCCCCCTTCTCCACATAGAACACCACGCAACCGCCGCCGCCCGCGCCACATACTTTGGCCGCTATTCCGCCCCGGCGCAGCGCCGCCGCAATCAGCTTTTCAATCAGCGGAGTGGAAATGCCCGGAGCATTGGTGCGCCGCAGCTTCCATTCCTCCGCCAGCAACCGCCCCACTTCCCCCCAGTCGGGACGCGCCAGCGCCGCCCGCATGGCGCAGGCAATCTCGGTGATGCGGGCGAAGTTGCGGAACACCTTGCGCTCGCCATCAATGTGCGATTTGAACACCTCCCAGTTGTTGATGCCGGACTGCCGCGGCGCTCCCGTGTAAGCCAGCACAAAACGGGCTTCAATCTCCTGCGGCGGCACCGGCAAGGCGCAGCGGTGGATGCCGTCGGGCGCCAGTTCAATGGCGTTCACCCCGCCGTACAGCGCGGGATAGTAATCCTGGCAGCCGGTGGGAACATTGATAAGCTGCGCTTCCACATTCTGCGCCAGCACCCGCATCTCTTCACGCGAGAGCTTGCGCCCAGTGAAGCGGGCCAGTGCCGCGGTGGTGGCAATCATCAGAGCCGAGGAGCCGGCGATGCCCGCCCCGGCCGGCGACTCTGAGTTGGTCTCAATGGCCAGGCCTCCCTCCGGCTGAAAAAAACTTACCAGACGCGCCGCCAGCGGGTGGCGGTACTTCCTGGCACAGCACAACTGGTCGAGACCGGCAAAGCGTTCCTCCCGCCGCCCGTCCAAAGAGCGCAGATGAATCTCCTTGCCGCGCAGCGGAATGATGCGGCAAGTGGTCAGAATGCTGACCGCGAAGTTCACCGTGACCGCCCCCGGGTGGAACAGATACAGGGGCCACAGGTCCATGGTGCTGCCCGCCAGGTCGGCACGGCAGGGCGCCTGCGCCAGAATGCCTGCTAACTCACGCTTCCCTTCCGCCACTTTCACCTTCACCGTTACGTCCTTGGCCGCGCCCACAGCTGTGTTCGGCACCATGCAACCTCACTCCAGGAATTGGGCAGTCCGCCTCATCTGGGATGGCGTGTCTCTAAATTATTGGACCTCCGCGCCAGCCGCCAGTACCTCTTGCACTACCGCATCCACATCCGCATCACCCGCGCGATGGTTCACAAAACAGGCGCGCAGCGCGAACTTGCCGCGAATAGAGGCATTGGAAATGTAGACCCGGCCGCGCTCGATTACCCGCTTCAAAATAGCCCGGTTCAGGGGGTCCAGTTTGCCCTCGTCTCGGAGCTCGCCGCGATAGCGAAAGCACACGGCGCTGAGCTCCACCGGCGCCAGGCGCTCCATACGCCGGTCACCATCAACCGCGGCAGCCAGCCGCTGCGCGTGGCGCAGGTCCTCGGCTATGGCTTCGCGGAATGCGCCCAGGCCGTGATAGCGCAGCGAGAGCCACAGTTTCAACGCGCGAAAACGCCGGGAGAGCTCGATGGACTCTTCAAAAAACGAAAACGCCTCCACCGGGTCCTGGCTCAAAGCCCGCGTGTATTCACCGGTGTAGGCAAAAGCCGTGCGCGCAACCTGGGGGTCGCGAAAGAGCAGGCAGCCGCAATCCAGTGGCTGGTAGAGCCACTTGTGCGGATCGAGCGAGAGCGAATCCGCCTGGTTCAGGCCGCCGAATTTCTCCGGCACCGCAATGGCGGCCAGCGCTCCGTAGGCTCCATCCACGTGCAGCCACAGCCCGTGGCTGTGGGCGATTTCAGCGATTTGCGGCAACGGGTCAATGCTCCCGGTATTCACCGTTCCCGCGGAGGCCACAATCGCGATCCCCCGCTTCCCTGCCCGGCGGTCCTCGTGGATCGCGCGCTCCAGCCCAGGCACAGACATGCGGAAGTTCTCGTCGCTGGGGATCAGCCGCAAATTTTCCCGTCCCAGGCCCAGCAGCGCCACCGCCTTGGGAAGCGACATGTGCGCTTCGTCGGAGGCGTAAACCACGCCGGGTTGCGCGCCGCTCTCGTTGGCCGGCGCTTTGGCCTCGCGGGCCATGGCCAGACCCATAAGGTTGGCGGAGGAGCCGCCGCCCGTCAGGCTGCCGGTAAAACCTGGGCAGCCGATGGCCTGCGCCAGCCACTCCACCACCGCGCGCTCAATGGTCACGGCGGCGGGCGAGGAGCGCCATGCCGTCAGGTTCTGGTTGAGCACGCTGGCCAGCAGGTCGGCGGCGGCGGCCACCGGTTCGCCCGAGCCCAGCACATAGCCGAAAAATCGCGAAGTGGGCGGACGGGAGTGGCGGATCACCTCGGGGAGGATGTCGAGGGCGGACGCCCCCACTCCCTTTTCTGGCAACAAGCTATGAAACAGGCGTTCCGTTTCATCTCCCGATGTTTTGGGAAACGCCGCCTGCGAGTGCGCGTCCGCAACTACTTCCGACGCCAGCTCCACCATGCGTAGCGCTACCCGGCGGAATTCGTCCGGCGAAATTTCCAGGCGGCTCATGGGGAAAGGACATTGTACGACGAGGTCTATCCCCCCTTCGTGCGTTAGCCGAGAGCTTACGGTTGAATGAGCGCTTGCGAGGGCGGCTGCAGACCGGGGTCGGTCCCGGCCGGCCTGAGGATAAGCACTAGAGACCTGCCGTCGTGGCCGCTGGGCATGAGCAGCAGTTTGCGGTCGGGATCGTACACCAGGCCATGGCCACGCACCGTCAACTGCAACTGGTCCTTGCTGGCGAACTGGCCACCTTTCGTGCTAATGACGTCCACTTCGTTACTGGCTGCGGCGTACAATGTGCCGCTGCCCGGGTCCAGCCATAAACTGTCCACACCCATGGGCGCGGCCACTCGGCCCACTTCCCGCCCGCTGTCAGCCTCGAGAGCTACCACCGCATTACGCACCGCCACGTACAGCCGCCGCGCTTGCCCATCCAGCGCCAGGGCCGAAGGCTGCGATGCAATCAGCGGGTAGCGGCGCACTACCTTCAGTCCGGGATCGAGCACGGCCACCTGTGCCTGGTCTTCGAGGGTGGCATAGATGACGTTGCGCTCCCCGTCGTAGACCAGGGCGTCCACGTGCCCCAGCGGCGCCGTCGCTGCCGGCTTTGCTTTGGTCAGATCAATCGCGGAAACCGACTGCGCGGCGGAGTTGCCTACATAAAGCGTTCGGCCATCGGGAGAGAGCGCCAGCGGACCGGGCTGTACCTCCACCGGGACGGTGTTTTCCAGCTTCCAGCTTTTGGTGGAAATTACCGCGATGCTGTTCCCGCCCGCATCGGCAACGTAGAGCTTGCCGCTGCTTTCGTCCACCGCGATGCCGCGCGGCTTCTCAATTTTGATCTGCGCATCCACCCGCCGCATCTTCACGTTGAAGATGTCTACCGTGCTGTCGCCGGAGTGGGAGATGATCAGGCGCCCATCCACAAAGCCCACCGCCTGGAATCCCGGATTGCCTGGGATGTACACCATGGCCACCTGTCGAAGACTGGAGGTCTTGCCGAAGGCGGCGCCGCTGGCGAAAGGCTTCGCAAGCATAACCAGCGCAGCAATCAGCACCCAATGTTTTCCAGCACGCATAAGAATCCCGCAGCAGCTCCGGGCTGCTTCTCAGGTATGGGATGCGAGTGGAAGGTGTTCTGCTGCCTGCCAGCTAGTTAGCCATTCAGCCAATGTTCAGCGCCCGCTTGAAGGAGCCGTGGTCATTCATGATTTTTTGCTGCAGCACGGTGATGGCGTAAATAAGCTGTTCCGGCCTCGGCGGGCAGCCAGGCACGTACACGTCTACCGGAATGACCTGGTTCACGCCCTGCACCAGGGCGTAATTATTGAACACGCCGCCAGAGGTGGCGCAGGCGCCCATGGAGATCACCCACTTGGGTTCGGGCATCTGTTCCCAGAGCTGGCGGATGACGGGCGCCATTTTCTGCGAAACCCGCCCCGCAATGATCATCAGATCCGACTGCCGCGGCGAAGGCCGAAACACTTCCGCGCCGAAGCGGGCAATGTCGAAGCGCGACGCGCCCATGGCCATCATTTCAATGGCGCAGCAGGCCAGGCCGAACGTCATCGGCCAAATGGAGTTTTTGCGCACCCAGTTCACCGCGTGATCCAGGGTGGTCAGGATCAGGCCCTCGGGCTGGGCTTCCCCAAACGCCACCTCGCGGGTCTTGGCTTGGTCGTGCTCGCTGCCTACCAGGTTTTCGAAACGCTGTTCGCCATTCATGTCTTTTCCATTATAGGGGATGGCCGAGTACCGGGTCAGTCGCGACTAGGGCTTTAAAACGATCTTCCCGAACATCTCGCTCTTCTGCATGCGTTCGTGGGCGGCGCGCGCCTCCTTCAGTGGGAAGGTTGAATCCACCACCGGCTTGAGCCTGCCGCTGAACACGTGCGGCAGCACTTCGTGCAACTCGCCCATGGTGCCCATGTAGGAACCCAGAATTGAGAGCTGCCGCGAGTAAACGAAGCGCAGATCAATGCCCACATCGGGCCCGGTGGTGGCGCCGCAAGTGACCAGCGTGCCTGCCGGCTTCAGGCACTTCAGGCTCTCCTGCCATGTCGCCTTGCCCACGTGCTCCACCACAATGTCGACTCCTTCGCTGCCGGTGATGCGCTTCACTTCCTCGGAAATTTTCTGCTTGTAGTGGTCAATCACGTGGTCGGCGCCCAGGCCGCGCGCCCGCTCCAGTTTCTTTTCATTTCCGGCGCTGGCGATCACGGTGGTGTTGAACAACTTTGCGATCTGGGTGGCGGCTATGCCCACGCCCGAATTCCCCCCCAGCACCAGCACCGTCATTCCCGGCCGAATGGCAGCGCGGCCGGTGAGCATGTGCCACGCCGTCAGGAAAACCAGCGGCACGCTGGCTGCCTCTTCAAAGCTCAAGCTGTCGGGAATGGGAATCACGTTGACCGGCTGCGCCGCAATCAGCTCGCAGTCGCCGCCGTCGGTGGCATTGCCCAGCACGCTGAACTGCGGACACTGATTTTGCAGGCCGTGCGTGCACTTGGCGCAGTGATTGCAGAAGGTCATCGGCGTAAGCATCACCCGCTGGCCGGATTTCACGCCGTTGACGTACTCGCCCACTTCCACGATCTCGCCCGCTACATCGCTGCCGGGTATGTGCGGCAGCGGCGATTTGGTTACCCCCATGCGCACCCATATGTCGAGGTGGTTCATGGCGCAGGCCTTTACCCGCACCAGCACCTGGTCCTTGCGCGGCTTGGGATCCGGCACTTCTTCGTATTTCAGAACTTCGGGCCCGCCATATTGATGAAAGCGAATGGCATGCATACGTGCGTCCCTCCTGCGGAATTCGAAGCCAATCAAGCTAACACAGCCGGGAGTCGGGAGTCAGGACCCGGGAGTCAGCCCAAAGGTGAGCTTTATGGCTTCCCATGCATGACCTGCGTTTCGCGAGCAGGCGCCAACTGAATCGCTGCTGACTCCATAGCGGATGCGGCTTGCCTCGGACAGGCATCTCTGAGACAGCCGCGTGGGCGCTCTGGCTGCCATATGTTCGAGGTGCTCATTATTGAGGCCGTCGGAATTTGTTTCTCATTGAGTGAGTCGGCGATTTGACGCTCGCCGCGCGGGGGTCAGGGTTCGGAGACCAGGGAACAGAAATCTGGGCTCGCGAGAATACCAATTGACATTCAACAGAAATCCACTACCATATGGTTGTGGATCACCTGGGTACAACCTTTGCGGCTTTGTCTGATCCAACCCGGCGGGCGATGATCGAGCGGCTCTCCCGGGGGCCTGCCTCTGTGCACGGCTTGACGGAACCGTTTGCACTCTCGCAGCAGATGATTTCAAAA
>Ga0134128_10002919_pt1 | contig 20945 bp, 12 predicted proteins | sample KB31754_FD_96462 | JGI IMG/M metagenome (GOLD analysis project Ga0134128, IMG submission 96462) | Terrestrial soil microbial communities with excess Nitrogen fertilizer from Kellogg Biological Station, Michigan, USA - KB3-175-4 | ecosystem: Environmental > Terrestrial > Soil > Unclassified ...
AGGTCGATGCCGAGCACGTGTCCGCCCTCCGGGCTCAACTCGTACAGCACGGCAGTCCGTCCGACATTGCCGCTCGTCCGGCCGACGGGGCGAACCAGTCCCTGCTGCTCGAATGCGTCGATGACCTCTGAGGTGGTCTGTTTCGAAAGGCCGGTCACCTTTGCAAGGTCGGCCCGCGAGATGGGGCTGCGGTGCAGAAGGGCCTCGAACACGCTCCGTCGCGACAACTGACGGGTCACGCTGGCCATCGGCTGGGAAGGCATCAGTGTTCTTAGTTGATTCGTCATAGACCCGAACTATTATACCGACAGATCACCACAATGCCAGGAATATTGACACTAAAGACAGCTTAGCGCATTATTGATTCGTCAAGCGTCCGAATCAATAGGCCATGTAACGCACACATGTACGCGGCAATCGGCCATCGGGGTCGACAAACCGGTGTCTCGTCGGCGCCATTTTTGTCAGCGGATGTCAGTAGGACGCTCGCCCGTGTTGCGTTCATTCAAGTCTGGACAGGCCTCGGGCGTACGGTGAAACAGCGGATTCCGAATGCCGGGAAACGGCTCGCCGCGCTTGCTGTGGTGTGCCTGGCGACAAGGGGATTGGCAACAGCGGCGCCAACAGCATCCACCTGGTCGCTGTTGCCACAGCCCGCCCAGGCGCGCCTCACGGGGTCGCGCCTGGTGAGAATTGCGGATGGCGCCCTGATTGCCGTGCGCGGCGTGGATCGTCGGCAGGTTCAATCCGTAGCCGATCGGTTCGTGCAGCTGGTGGCAGATACGCGCGGACTCCAGTTGCGCGCGGCGGCTGCCGCTGACGCGCACCCCGCAATCGCGTTCGAAGTGGATCCTCGCGCGCGTGTCGTGGGGGATGCCGGGTATCGCATCGTGGTGAGCGCTCGAGGTGTAAGGGTCATTGCAAGCTCGCCGCGCGGTGCGTTCTACGGGGGTGTCACCCTGTGGCAGTTGCTGACGCCGCCTGGCTGGGTCCGCGGGACCCCGGCTGAGATTTCCGAGGGCGTCATCGACGATCACCCGCGTTTCGTGTGGCGCGCGCTGCTCCTCGATTCGGGACGGCATCTTCAGAGCGTGGCCGACATCAGGAAATTGATCGACTGGATGTCGCTCGCCAAGCTCAACGTGCTGCTCTGGCACCTGACAGAGGACCAGGGCTGGCGCCTCGAAGTCCCGAAGTACCCCGCACTCACGAAAACCGGCGCGTGCCGCAAGGCGGTTGGCCTCGACATCGAATTGGCCGGCGCTCCCGGGAAGCCCTACTGCGGCTTCTACACCGAAGCCGAGGTGCGCGACATCGTGCGCTATGCCGCCGCCCGGTTCATCACCATCGTGCCGGGAATCGACCTTCCCGGACACTCGCAGGCGGCGGTGGCCGCGTACCCGTGGCTTGGCGTCACCGGCAAGCGCCCGTCCGTCTGGACAGATTGGGGAGTCAGTCCATGGTTGCTGAAGCCGGATGAGAAGACCCTGCAGTTCGTCGACGACGTGCTCGACGAAGTCATGCGGCTCTTCCCCTCGCGATACATCTCGATCGGCGGCGACGAAGCCGACAAGCAGCAGTGGAATGCGTCACCCGAAGTGCGGGCCCGGATGCGGCGGCTCGGGCTCGCGAACATGGATCAGCTGCAGGGCTGGTTCACGAGCCGGGTCGCCGACTATCTCGTCAAGCACGGGCGCACGCCGCTCGGCTGGGATGACGAGTTGCTCGCGGGCGCAACGCTTCCGGCACCTGAAGTCGTAATGTCCTGGCATGGCACGGATGACGGACGTGTGGCTCTCGAAGCGATCAGGCAGGGCCACGACGTGGTCGTGGCGCCCCAGGAGTCGCTGTACTTCGATCACTATCAATCCGGGCTGCCCGACGAATGGCCCGGGCAGCCTCCCGCGATAACGCTGCGGCAGGCCTATGACACGACTGTTATCCCGCACGGTGCAAACGCTGCTGAAGCAGGGCGTGTCATCGGTGTGCAGGCCTGTCTTTGGACGGAGTTCATGCCGAGTTTCGCGCGCGACCAGCACGCGTTGTACCCGCGCGTTGCGGCGTTGTCGGAACTTGGGTGGTCGCCGGCGAGCGCGCATGACTGGAACGGCTTCCTGCAGCGCCTGTCCGCCGAGCTCGCGCGCTACCGCGCACTCGGCATCGGATATGCCGACACCGCATTTGCAACGGCGTTCGATGTAACTGCGGGCGGCAAGGGAACGCTGCGCGTGGCGCTTTCCAGCCAGATGAACTTCGGCAGGATCCGCTACACCACCGACGGCTCCACGCCGACTTCGACGTCTGCACAGTATGTCAGCCCGCTGGAATTTCCCATCCAGCGCAAAGTGACGCTGCGCGCGGCGACATTCGCGCCCGATGGCTTCGACCTTGCCGCGCCGCGCACACAGGCCCTCGATGCCTCCACCCTTTTCAGCCGCGGCGGCAGCGAGCTGGCCTCCTGCTCGAACCAGCCGGGAATGCGCGTGGGCGGCAATCGGCCGGCTCACGGCCCGAGGCCGGTCTACAAGATGGATGCCGGCAACATGTGCTGGCTGTGGCGGCGTGCGCCGCTCGAAGGCGTCGGGCGGGTCTCTCTGACTGTGGAGCGCGTGGCATGGCGCTTCGGGGACGAGGCCCAGGGAGCCGTCATACGCCCGAAGGAGAGCGCCGCCGGGGAGCTCGAGATCCATGCCGATTCCTGCAAGGGGCCATTGCTCGCCACGTTGTCGCTGGCGCCTGCGGCGCAGGCGAACGGGCAAACCGAGCTCAACGCAAGAGTGTCGAGTCAGGAGCGCAATGGCGTTCGCGACTTGTGCATTTTCGCCACTGGCGATCCGCGCGACGGCCAATGGGCGCTGGCACGAGTGGCTTTTTCCAACTAGGCAGCACGCGGAATTCGGATATCAATTAAGAGGTATAGCCCGTGTTCAACCTACACCGCAAACATCCCGTATCAATCGCCGTATCCATGGCGCTGCTGTCCGCGATGACGACTTCAGCCATGGCATCGCCGCGCTCGGGTGCTCCAGCGGATAGCCCGGGCGCGCAGGCTCCCGCAGCGCAGGATGTGCCGACGACGCCATCGTCCGACGCCAGGAAGTCCAAGGCCAAGGCCACCACCGGGACGGGCGACGAGAGCGAGCAGACGGTCGAGTTATCTACAGTCACTATCGTCGGCGTGCGTGCCTCGCAGATCCGAGCGATCGAGCTGAAGCGGCTGGCTCCTAATATCCAGGATAGCATCTCGGCGGAGAGCATCGGCCAATTGCCGGATACGACCATCACGGACGCACTGCAGCGCATCACCGGCGTAGAGATCAACCGCAACGCCGGCGAGGGTAGCCAGGTGGACGTGCGCGGCTTGCCCCAAGTCGGCAGCATGCTGAACGGGGAAGTATTCATCACGCCGGACCAGATCACATCGCAACAACCCGACTTCGAAACGCTACCCGCGACGCTGTTCAATCAGGTGGATGTCATCAAGTCCCCCACCGCAAGCCAGACCGTGGGTGGCATCAGCGGTTCGCTCGATCTGCATACCTTCCGACCCTGGAATCTGCCGCATGGATTCACGTTCAGCTACAACGCTGACGGAGAACGGGGGGACGTCAGTCGCAAGAACGGTCCTGAGGCAAGTGGCCTGGTTTCATTCAACGGCGATGGTCGCTGGGGCCTGCTCGTTGCCGGCGACTTCTCCGACACCACGCGGAATGGCCCAGAAAATGGAGGCGCGAACGCAGGCTCGAGCGAGGGCCTCGACCAGTATGGCGTCATTCTGGATGCTGAGAACGCCGAGAGTGCGGGCGCCTACAACGGGTTCGTGGGGGCATGGAACGGCTTGCCGATCCCTTCGCAGATCGTCCAGAACCCGGACGGTAGTGTCGACGTGAACGGCGACCGCAAGTCCAACGGCGTATTCATGGGAAGCCAGAACATCGGCCTCTACAATTCGAGCATTGAGCGCAAGCGCGAGGCCGGCAATGCTTCGTTCCAGATGGATCTGGGAGACGGGTTCACACTGACCAGCGACTACTTCTACGCGCACCAGAGGCAGTGGAACCGCAACGTCGGCCTCCAGTTCAATTCCACCGACTGGCAGGGTGCGACCTTCGTACCGCTGCATTCGGAGAACACCGGCGCCACCGCGCTGAGTCAGTACAATACGCCGCCGCAAGACCCGGCTTGGGCGGGTTCGCAGATCTACACCACCCAGGTGTACGAGAAGTGGCCGGGCGACGTCGAATCATTCTCGCAGATCGAGAACACGGGCTCCACGGCGCAGAACGCCAATCTCGAGGTGGATTTCAACAATGGCGGCAACTTCCGAGGGAGCGTGCGCGGCGTCCGCGAGACCGCGAACCAGGCATTTGTGGAAACCGACCTCAACATTTCCGATTCCGACGGCTGCCTGTGGCCCAACCAGTTGATGCCCGGTGTCGACCCCAATTCCGTGCCCTGCGGCACCTTCATCTTTCCGGCCCAACTGGGCGGAAACCGCGTATTCAACCCGATCGGCATTCCCGAGGACACGGTCCCGATCACCGCGAATTTCAACGGCCGCTACATCGCGATCGGCATGCCGGCATCGATGGCCAGCAATTTCGCCAATCCCAACGGCTGGGCGATGAAGACGATTGAATCCTCGGGTGATTTCAGTAGCGACGCCGCGATAACCGCGCTGCGCTTCGACGGACATTACGACCTTCAGCACGGCGTCCACCTCGACTTCGGCGTGCGCAACAGCATCCATACCGCCAATAACTACGGGTACACTCTGGTCACGCCAGTGTACGCCGGCATGGGCGCCAGCGACCCGAATGGATGCCTCGTGCGTTACGTTGGCGCCGACGTGATCATGGCCGGCGACGGTAACGGCGGCGGGTGCACCGCTGGCAACGCGCAGGGCTACTTCCGTGCGGGTCCGATATCGGCCATACAGATGACGAAGACTCCAGCGCCGCTGTCCGGCAACTGGCAGGAATACAGCAACCTCCTTGGGTCCGGGATCAACTTCTGGGCAGTCAATCCGGCCGCCATGGACAATCCCCTGGCGTACTGGAAGTCGCTCTATCCCCAGACCGAGACACAGGAGGATCCCGGAAATACATGGGCGGTGTGGATGAAGGAATCATCCGCCTATCTGCAAACCGACTTCGGCGAGCAGTTGGGCGACATGCCGTTGAGTGGCAACGTTGGCGTGCGCGTGATTCACACGAACCTGGAGGTCACGCAACATTTGTCCGGCGCGCCGGGATTATACGGCACGGAGTCCGCAGATATCGGCAACCAGCTCACCCGGCGCAGTTACTACGACGTGCTGCCGGCTTTGAACCTGGCATTGGACTTGACCCCCCAGCTGACGCTTCGCCTGGCCGCATCGAAGAACATGCAGCCGCTCGATCTGGCGACCTGGGGCGGCGGCCTGGAGCTGAACTACTCGCTGGCATATGTCCCCCCGAACAACACTCAATTGTTCGAGGTTGCGGCGGGCAGCTCGCAGGGCAATCCGAACCTCAGGCCGTGGCGCTCCACCAATTACGGCGCTTCGCTCGAGTACTACATCAATCCGGTGAGCATGGTCGGCATCGAGGTGTTCCGCATCAACGTGCAGAGCTTCATCGAGAGCGGCAACGTGCAGAATTGCACTCTCCCGGACGAGGACGGCGTCGTCCGGCATCGTTGCATCACGATCACGGAGCCGGTTCAAGGCAGTGGTAACAGCATCCAAGGTGCGGAGTTCGACTACCGCCAGGGATTCACGTTCCTTCCGGGGCTCCTGTCCAATACCGGCATGGAATTCAACGTCACGTACGCGCCGAGCAAGACGGGCCAGACCGATCTGGCCGGGCACGCGATTCCGTTCCAGGACAACTCGACGGAATCGGGGAATTTCATCCTGTGGTACCAGAGCAAGCGCTTCCAGGTCCGTGCGGCGTACAACTACCGCTCGAAGCGAGCGGTGGAGAATCAGGTGGGCAGCATCGCAGGCCTGGAAATGTACGAGGCGCCGCAGAAGTACCTCGATGCGTCGATCGCATACAAGATCGACAAGTACGCTGAGGTATACGTCAACGGCGAAAACCTCACCAACGAATATCAGCGGTTCTACCTCGTATGGCCCAGCCAGGAAGGGCATGCGAACTTCTCCGAACGGATGTATACGGTCGGCATCCGCGGGCAGTGGTGATCGGTGTCTCGGGAGAAGCGACTGAGGCCATGCGAATTCCGGGCAAGCCCGTAATCCGCGGGGTGACGGCGCTGGCGGCGCTGGTCTTGCTGGCGGCCATGCCGCCCGCCGGCGCCGAAGCGAGCTTCGCCCCCACGCGGGTGGATGGCGGCGCCGGCTCCGCTACCCCCATAGCGCAATGGCAGATTCAGTCCAGCGCCAAAGCGCAGGAGAGCGGCGCCGAGGTGTCCACCGCCGGCTTTGCCCCCCGGGGCTGGTACACGGTGAGCAGCCGCGCGACGGTGATGGCAGGGCTGCTGGAAAACGGCATTTACAGGAACGTGTTCTATGGTGACAACCTGCGTGCGATAGCGGAGCCCGACTCCAGCGGCGACCTGTTCGTGATTCCCTGGTGGTATCGCACCGAGTTCACCGTCGCCAAGGGAGCACAAGGAATACGCACGTTGCTGCGCATCAACGGCATGATCGCGAGCGCGGATGTATGGGTGAACGGGCACCAGGTGGCCGACCAGGCAGCCGTCGCAGGCGCCTATCCCGTGCATGAGCTCGACGTGACACGCTGGGTGCACGCCGGCACCAACGCCCTGGCGTTGCGTGTGCACCCGGCCGACCCGAGGACGAGCCTGTCGATCGGCTGGGTCGACTGGAACCCGACGCCACCAGACAACAACATGGGCCCGTGGCGGGGGGTGGACATCGTGCAGACCGGGCCGGTCGAGCTCCGTTTTCCGCAGGTGACCTCGACGCTCTCGCTGCCGGATCTTGCGCGCGCCGCACTGACCGTGAAGGCGCAGGCTCGGAACCTTGATGCGGTGGTACACGACGCGACGATCACGGGCCTGGTGGCCGGCGTTTCGTTGCGGCGAACGATCCACCTCGCTCCAGGCCAAGAGCAGTCGGTGTCGTTTTCACCCAAGACAGATCCAAGCCTCGACCTGAGCCACCCCAAGGTCTGGTGGCCGGTCGGCATGGGCGCGCAGCCGCTCTATGCTTTGCAGATGTCCGCTGCCGTCGATGGTGCGGCCTCCGACCGGGCCAGCGCGACGTTCGGCATCCGCAGCGTCAGCTCGCAGCTCACTAGGCAGGGCTATCGCCGCTTCATCATCAACGGCAAGCCGGTCCTGATTCGCGGAGCGGGCTGGGCGCCGGACATGTTCCTGCGCGAGGATCCCAAGCGCATGGAGGCCGAGTTCAGCTATGTCCTCGACCTGGGGCTCAATGCCATCCGCAGTGAGGGCAAGCTGGAGGACGCGCGCTTCTACGATCTCGCCGACCGAGAGGGCATCATGATCCTGGCCGGCTGGGAGTGCTGCGACAAATGGGAATCGGCGGCCAGGACGGGCGGCGAGCCCTGGGATGCCGCGGACGACAAAGTGGCCGCCGCCTCGATGGCGAGCGAGGCGCGCCTGCTGCGCAACCACCCCTCCGTGATCGGATTTCTGATCGGCAGCGACAACGCGCCGCCAGCGGCCATCGCCAGGATGTACGTTGACACTTTACGTGCCGAAAACTGGCCGATGCCCATCATCGCGGCGGCATCGGACCAGGCGACGGCCGAGACCGGGTCGTCCGGAATGAAGATGACGGGACCTTACGCGTGGGTTCCGCCGGCGTATTGGTACGCTGACAAGCTGGGCGGAGCGTTCGGGTTCAACTCCGAAACCAGCGCGGGCGCCAGCATCCCCCCGCTGGACGATCTGACCCACATGCTTTCCCCGCAGGAACTGGCAGCGCTGTGGAAATACCCGCAGGTACGGCAGTATCACGCCTCCGCCGCCTGGTCGATATTCGCGAGGATCGCGCCGTTCGACACCGCATTGTCCAGGCGTTATGGCGCGCCCAGGAGCCTCGCGGACTACGCCGCCAAAGCCCAACTCGAAAACTACGACGACGTCCGAGCGCAGTTCGAGGCGTTCAACGCGCACATGGATTCGGCCAACCCCTCGACCGGCGTGATCTACTGGATGCTCAACAACGCCTGGCCTTCACTGCACTGGCATCTGTACGATTATTTCCTGAACCCGGCCGGCGCTTACTTCGGCGCCAAAATAGCCAACGAGTCCGTGCACATCCAGTACTCATACGACACGCGCGCCATCATGCTGGTCAATCACACGCTCACCGATGAGCATGGCCTGCAGGCGCTCATCCGCGTACGTAACCTGGATGGCAGCGTGCGCTACACGCGGCGCCTACACGACATCGAGCTGGTCGGCAACAGCGCACGGCAATTGGCGACGTTGCCGGCGTTGGTAGGCCTGTCGCGCACTTACTTCATCGAGCTCGAGCTCTCTTCGGCCGACCGCAAACCGATCAGCCGCAACGTTTATTGGCTCTCCGCCCAACCCGATGAGCTCGACTGGGAGCATTCGAACTGGTATCTGACGCCCGTAACGCAATACGCGGATCTGACCGCGCTGCAGTCGTTGCCGGCCGCGACGACCCAGGTCCGAGCGACGTTGCGGCGCAAGGGGGCCGAGGACATTGTCGCGGTAACCCTGGCGGTAAGCGCATCGTCCAAGGCGGTGGCGCTGTTCCAGCACCTTTCGATCAAGGGGTCGGACGGCAACCTGGCGCTGCCCATTCTGTGGAGCGACAACGATGTCACGCTGTGGCCCGGCGAATCGCTCACCGTGACCGCGCATTTCGCCGCGCAGGGCGTGGCGACGCCGGTCGTCGAGATGAGCGGATGGAACGTTCCCAGGCAGAGTGTTCCGGTTGTCGTGGAAAGTCGGACGGCGGCACAATAAACCCCACCGATCCACAGGAGAGTCCCCCCATGCCTGCCGCACCCGCCCTCGCCAAGCCGGCCCGGAAGTTCCACTTCATTTCCGGGCTGCCCCGCGCGGGCAGCACACTCCTGGCCGCCATCCTCAACCAGAACCCGCGGTTTCGTGCCGGCATGACCAGCCCGCTTGCAGACATCATGGGGGTGGTGATCGCGGAGGCGAGCAGCAAGAACGATTTCTCGTTCGACGTCTCCGACGACCAGCGCGTTGCGATGCTGCGCGGCCTGGTTGAGAACTTCTACGCGGGACTGGCGGACGCCAGCGTGGTGTTCGATACCAGCCGGCTGTGGTGCAGCCGGATGCGCTTGCTCGACACGCTGTTTCCGGAGGCGAAGGTCATCGCGTGCGTTCGCCAGTTGTCCTGGGTGCTGGACAGCATGGAGCGGCTGGTGCGCAGGCAACCGGTCGGCGTCAGCAAGGTGTTCCGCTTCGACACCAATACCACAGTGTACTCGCGCGTCGAGGCGCTGACCGATCCGCGGGGCATGGTAGGGTTCTCCTTCCAGGCCACCAAGGATGCATTCTATGGCCAGTATGCCCCGGGCCACCTGTTGATGCTGACCTACGAGAGCCTGGTTCGCAACCCGTCGGCGGCCATGCGCGCCGTCTATCAGTTCATCGGCGAGCCCTGGTTCGAGCACGACTTCGATCACATCGCCTACAACGCGGACGAGTTCGACTCCCGGATCGGCATGCCCGGCCTGCATACGGTGCGGCCGAAGGTGGAGCCGGTCGAGCGCACCTCCATCCTGCCGCGCGAGATCTTCGGCCGCTTCGTGAACGAGTCGTTCTGGATGGACCCGAAGAACAACGTGAGCCAAGTACCTATCGTTTAGCAGCAGGACGGCGGAGCCGTCCTGGCGACTCGGGGATTTTGTGCAACTCCGCCTCCGCCTCATCGCGATGATGCCCCGCGGACTTCATTACCGGCCCAGGATGAGCGACATCCCGGAAATGCAAATGGGCATCCCCGATTTTCATATGATCTCCAGCCCGGTGGGCGAGGCCGGCGCTCGCTGTCGCACTCGAGAGTCGTCCCGGCGCTGTTGATGCCTGCCAGGCGATGCTCATACGCACAGAGATGAAATTGGCACGTTGCTTGCTGCTCAGGAGGGGTTACAGGAGATTTCGCGCGGCGTGATTCAGCTTACTTTCCATGACGCTTCAGGGGCCCCGGGCCCCGTGCTCGAGGCCACCGACTTCAGAATCACCGGCGGGGTGGTCTGGAGCCATGTCGAGCATGGCCTGATCGCATGTTTTACCGGCGGCTTCTGGAAGCACCACGGCGAATACTATCCCAGCTTCTCGATGGCGGGGGCCTGCTGCCTGGCTTTCGGCATTGCGCGCGATTCCATGATCTCGGAGCCGATATCCCTTTTTTCCGTGACCGGTACCACTTTCCGCGCCAACGGCGTAGCGGTCGCGGAGTACGACGAGAGGCAGGACCTCTGGCAAGGCCTCATTCGGCCGATCAGCTGGCAAGCCATGCGCCTCGTCAGCGCTGCGGCGGCGTCGGCTCTGGCGGATGCCGATAGGACGGCGACCCTGAATCCTTGGGACTATCCGGGTAGCGCCTCGCCAGCGCCGCGCTCTTCGTCGAAATACACCACATAGCGCTCGTGTGCGAGGCGGTATAGCGGGACCAGCCTGATCTCCGAGGGCCGCCCGGCTCCCCGCGTGTGCCAGACGAGGGGCTGGACAGGGTCGGGTTTCACCCATTCCTGCACGGGCCGCCCGCGAATCGCCAGGGTAGGGATGGTGACCGGGTCCGGCACCTTCTCCCACTGGTATTGATCGACTCTGGCGTAGGGAATGGGCGGCGACATCAGGGCATCACCCAGAGCGCCGGCCAACACGATCGGACCGGCCAGGATTGCGAGCTTCGAGGGGTGGTGGGCCATGCGCTCGATCCTGAGCGGCGTGCGCAGCTCGATCTCCAGCACATCGCCGCTGCGCCACTGCCGCCTGATGTCGAGGTAGGTGCCGGGCTCGCCGGCGCCGACCGGCTCGCCGTTGAGCCTCACCTGCATCGCCGGCGTCGACCAGTGGGGGTGGCGCAGTCTCAGGGTAGCCCGCACCGGCCGCGCGCACTCGAGCTCCATGCGTACGCTGTTGGATTCCGGAAAGCGAGTGTGCTGGCGGACCGTGAGCCCCTTCTCCCGCCAGTGCAGCTGCGATGCGAGGTAGAGATTCACCCAGAGCGTATCCGCGTCATGATAGTAAACGCCGCGGGAATATTTGGCGTGATTCTCCAGGCCCGTACCGTCGCAGCACCAGCACGAATCCCACCGTGAGGAGAACGTCTTGAAGTGCCCGGGCTTCATGGAATAGTAGTAAGTCATCATGCCCGTGGCCGGATCCTGAGAGCCGAGGATGTGGTTGATCACGGCCCGCTCGAAGAAATCGGCCGCCTCCATGGAGGCATTCCAGCTGAAGTAGTGGCTCGTGAGCTTCAGCATGTTATAGGTGCAGCAGGTCTCGGCCGAGCCGACCGAGAGCTGCTCCCAGGCGTCCCCGATCGGGAAGAAATTCTCGCGGTTGCCGTGGCCGCCGAAGACGAAGGTGCGCTCGCGGACGACGTTCTGCCAGAAGAACTCCGCGCCGGTCCGGTAGTCATCGCTGCCGGTGAGCTCGTACTGGCGTGCGATGCCGATGACGCGCGGAATGTATTGATTGGAGTGGACGCCATCGAGGATGTCCTGACGGCGCATGAGCGGCGCGAGCTGCGCCGCCTGATTGAATTGCGCCGCGAGCGTGCGATGGGCCTCGTTACCCGTCATGGAGTAGACGTCGGCCAGCACCTCGTTCATGCCGCCCTGCTCGCTGATCAGCATCGCCTGCATCTGCGCAACATCGAGCCGGCGCGGAAACTGGGCGGCCCATTCCGTCATGGCGAGCAGAATATCCTTCGCCTGAGCGCGGCCCATGTGCAGCCAGACATCACGCAGCCCCGCCATCACCTTGTGGATCGTGTACCAGGGAGACCAGAGGCCATTGATGTGAAAGCTGTAGAGCCCGTGTGATTGGCCGAAGTCCATGTGTCCGGCCAGGATCTGCCTGAAAGCCGGCTTGCTCTCGGGGATCCCGGCGCAGTAGCCGCGAAAGTCAGGATCATCATGCCCGTTGGCTTCCTGGCAGGCGGCGAGCCGCGGCAGCAGGTAATCGACCTTCTGCGCGAGCCGCGGATCGCGCGTATGGGCATGCATGATCGCCGCCGCGGAGAGGTAATGGCCACCGTAGTGACTCGCCAGGCCCTGGCTCTCCCAGCCGCCCAGGCTCGGCGCCCGCGCCGGGAGGCCCGCCACCTGCTGAAAGGGCGCGAGCAGCCGGTCGCAATCGAAGCTCGCCAGATACTCGAGGTCCCGCACCATCGCGTCACGGAACGGGCCCGGCAGCAGCGTCACATCGGCGAAGTCGAATTCGCGGCAGCTGAGCGGCACCGCCGCATCCAACCGTACACCGCGCTGCTTCGCCTCCGGCACGATGGCGATGGCGCGCTTGCCCGCCCATGCGGCGACGCCTGCCGCCGCCGACAACAACACACGGCGCCGTGTGGTGGATGGGCTCATGCTCGGATCCTCGCAATTCTCAGACAATAGCGCAAGCGCCGCAGCAGGCGCATGGCCCGAGAACGGTTGAGCCGCAGAGCGGTCAGCCGTTCGGGTTCGTGGGCAGGCGCTTGCCGCCGACGTAGGCGGTCAGCCAGTCGTTGCTCGGCAGGCCCACTACGGCGCCCCAATGGCCCCGCGCATCGCGGTAGAGCAGAGTGGGTGTGCCGACACCACCGACTGCATCCATGGCGGTGAGGTGCGCCTGCAGCACTCCCTCCAGTGCCTTGTCCTGTGCGCGTGCGGGCGCTACGCCGCCCGATTCATGGGCCGTATCGAAGCGATCCTCATCCGCATGCAGCGCGCTGAGCGGATTGGGCGAGGAAAGAATGGTGGTGGCGCGCGCGAGGCTGTCCGCATGGAGGAAACCCACCATCACCCAGCGGATCTGCAGCCGGCCGGCGGCGACCAGCGGCTCCACCATCCTGTAGAAGTGATAGCAGAAGATGCAGTTGGGATCGGCGAAGACGTAAAGGAGCGGCGCAGTTGCGCGACCCTCGTTGATGAGATGGCCGCCGCCGTCGAGCTTGCTCACGACCGACCCATAGTCGGGTTTCGGCGAATAGCGCTCACGATAGTTGTCGGTGAGGTCGGTGCCGTGCGGGGAGATCACATGGCCGACGATGAGGTAGCCGCCCTCGCCGTAGACCACCTGGGTGCCGTCATGATTGCGGACGATGTAGCCCGTGAGGCCGGGAACTTCCGTGCCGAACTGACTCACGACCTGCAGCTTGCCGGCGGCGACGAGCGAGGCCAGCATGGGCGGCAGAGGAGGGGACGACGGGCGAGTCGCGGCGAACGCAGGTAACGCGAGCAACGAGACGCAGAAGCCGACGAGACAACGGCGCAGGGAGCTGGGCTTCATGGAATCCTTGATGGGGAGGATCAGTCCGGCGAGTGTACCCCATCGGCAGAGGCGGGGCGGGAAGCACGTCCCGCCCCGCGCACCTGCCCGAAAGCCCCTACTCAGGCCGTGTGCGGGTGTCCCGCCGCATGGTCCACATGATCGTCATTGGGGCTGTGGGCCTCGCGTCCGAAGAGGATGACATCGGATGCGGAGATCATCGCGGCAATGATCGCGCTGATGAGCCCCAGATACCCGCTGATGAGCTGCAGCACGCGCAGATCCGTCCAGCCGTAGAGTGCCTTCGCGAGGAATGTCAGCGAGATGCCGAGCAGGAAGAGCTGGCGCGGCAACCCGGCGCGGAAGGAGCCCAACCAGAGGTAGGCGAGGGCCACCGTCCACACGATCCAGAACCAGCCGACATAGCTCATGGGCGCGCCTGCGCCGGTTGGCGTGGAGGTGATCAATGTATGCCCCGCGGTGAACAGGACGGCGAACGCGAAGAACACGATGGAATCCAGGCTGCGCCCATGCAGATAGGCGAGGATGCCGATGATCGTGAGCAGCAGCGCGAAGGGCAACATGAGCGAGCTTGCGGCGCTGTATATCTGGGCGTACCAACCTGCCGCCGTCATCGAGAGCATCCACGACGTCAGGGCGAGTGCCATGTATCCCACCGTGGAAGTGGTGACGCATCGATTGTTGAAGTCAGTGACATTGATAGCCATGAAGGCACCTCATTTTTCTCGAGTGGGTTGTGGTGAAGCACATCTCCATGTCGGATTACCAGCCGCCTTATCTTACTCCTGACTGTGGTCAACATCGTGGAGCAACATCCGACAGACCCGGAGCTCTGACGGAACGGGCGCCGGGGCCAGCTGAGCCGTCGCCGTGGCTGCCCGGCCGGCCGGCCGGCCAGGGCCGCAAATACGGGTGATTTCCATTAACGTCGCTGCTTCGGTATGTGACCCACGATGTTGTCGTGAGGCGACGAGCCGGGGAACTTCGAGGCTGCTCGGGCGTAGGATGGCTAAGCTACTGTGGAAGCCTGTCCCGGCGCCCGATCGGACTTCCGTGCATAGAAAATTCGGTCTCCTGCTATTCCTTGCCGCAGGCGCCGCCGCTGCCGTCGCGCTTACCGACTGTGGTGGAGGTGGGGGCGGAGGCGGGGGCACATCGGCGCCATCGGCGGGCTCCGGGCCGCCGTCGACGGCGCCGCAGCCGACGACGCATACGGACGTAGTGACCTATCGGGTCGATGCCGGCCGCACGGCAGCGAACCTGACCGAGTCCGTGCTCACTCCGGCGAACGTCAATTCCTCGTCATTCGGGCTGCTTCGGGTACTGCCGGTAGACGGCAAGGTCGATGCGCAGCCGCTTTACCTCGCCCAGGTCCCCATCGCAGGCGGCACGCACAACGTCGTCTACGTCGCGACCGAGCATGATTCGGTCTACGCATTCGATCCGCAGACGGGCGCCGCTCTGTGGCACGTGTCCGTTCTCGGCTCAGGGGAAATCCCAAGCGACGATCACTCCTGCGGCCAGATCACTCCGGAGATCGGCGTCACCTCCACCCCCGTCATCGATCGCAGTGCCGGGCCTCATGGGGCGATATTCGTCGTGGCAATGTCCAAAGACGCCTCATCCAATTACCACCAGCGCCTGCACGCGCTCGACATCACGACCGGCGCGGAGCTCTTCAATGGCCCGGTGACCATCAGTCCGAGCTTTACCGGGCCCGGCGGCGTGACCAAGGCCTTCTCGCCGGGACAGCATGCCGAGCGCGCGGCGCTCCTTCTCGAGAACCATACGATCTATACCAGCTGGACTTCACATTGCGACTTCCAGCCGTATTCCGGTTGGGTCATCGCATTCAGCGAGACCACGTTGGCGCAGGCGGCGGTGATCAACCTGGCGGCGGACAGCGATGCCGGACCCTCCATTTGGATGAGCGGAGACGGCCTCGCTGCCGATAGCTCGGGCAACATCTACCTGGCGACGGCAAACGGCGTTTTCGATACGACACTGAATTCGGGCGGCCTGCCCGAGAACGGTGACTACGGCAACTCTTTCATAAAGCTCTCGACCGCAGGGGGCCGCCTGGCGGTGGCGGATTATTTCTCACCCTCCAACGAGGTGGCGGAGTCCGCCGCCGACCAGGACCTGGGCTCGGGTGGCGTAATGCTGCTTCCGGACGTCAACGACTCAGGCGGCTTGGTCCGCCATCTGCTGATGGGTGCCGGCAAGGACGGTAATCTCTATGTCATCAACCGCGACAACATGGGGAAGTTCAACCCGTCGAGCGACATGACCTGGCAGCAGCTCAACGGCATATTTCCGAGCGGGGTCTTCTCCACGCCCGCGTACTTCAACGGAACGGTCTATTATGGGGATGTCTCGGACACGCTCAAGGCATTCCCGGTCGCGGCCGCGAAGCTCTCGAGCTCACCGTCCTCGGAGACCACCACCATCTTCCCGTACCCCGGGACCTCGCCCGCCGTATCGGCCAACGGCACCTCGAACGCAATCGTGTGGGCAGTGGAGAACGCCAGTCCGGCGGTGCTGCATGCGTACGATGCGACCAATCTGACGCATGAGCTCTACAACAGCACGCAGGCGCCTGGCGGGCGGGATCAGTTCGGCGCCGGCAACAAGTTCATTTCGCCGGCCATTGCCGACGGGATGGTATTCCTCGGCACTCCCAACAGCGTTGCGGTGTTCGGGATCCTGTAGATCGGCGCTGTCAGAGCTGCACGAGATCACCGAGCGCGCCGGAGGTGACGAGATCCCTCGCGGCCTCGATATCCGGGGCGAAGAACCGGTCGCGATCGTAGCGCGGCACGGCGCGGCGCAGCCGCCGCAGCGCGGTCTCGAGGGGGCGGGAGCTCGTGAGCGGGCGGTGAAACTCGATGCCCTGTGCCGCAGCGAGCAGCTCGATCGCGATGATACAGGCGGCGTTCGCCGCCATCTCGAGCAGCCGCCGTGCGCCGTGGGTCGCCATGGAGACGTGATCCTCCTGGCCGGCCGAGGTTGGAATGCTGTCGACGCTCGCGGGAGTGGCGAGTGTCTTGTTCTCGGCCACCAGCGCCGCGGCGGTGACCTGCGGCACCATGAACCCCGAATTGACCCCGCTCTCCTTGATGAGAAAGGCCGGCAGGCCGCTCATTTTCGGATCGATGAGCAAAGCCGTGCGCCGCTCGCTCAGGGAGCCGATCTCGGCGACCGCCAATGCGAGCTGGTCGGCTGCGAGCGCCACCGGCTCGGCGTGGAAGTTGCCGCCGGAGAGCACTTCGCCATCGGCGGCGAACACCAGCGGGTTGTCCGTCACCGCGTTCGCCTCGCGGAGCAGGGTCTGCCCGGCAGACTCGATGACATCGAGACACGCACCCATCACCTGGGGCTGGCAGCGCAGGGAGTAGGGGTCCTGCACCCGCTCACAGGTGAGGTGCGAAGCGCGGATGCGGCTGCCGGCGAGCAGGCGCGCCAGCGCCTTGGCGACGCGCCGTTGGCCGGGTTGCCGCCGAAGGACGTGGATCCGGTCATCGAAGGGCACATCGCTTCCCTTCAGCGCATCCACCGACAGCGCGCCGGCGACCAACGCCGCGCCAAACACGTCCTGGATTGCGAACAGACCCGCGAGGGCGAGGGCGGTCGATACCTGTGTGCCATTGAGCAGCGCGAGCCCCTCTTTGGGCGCCAGCTCGAGCGGCTGCAGGCCGATGCGCCGCAGTCCCTCGGCGGCCGGCATCACGCGCTCGCCGGCGCGTACCTGTCCGACACCGAGCAGTGCCGCCGCAAGGTGCGCGAGGGGCGCGAGGTCGCCCGAGGCGCCGACCGAGCCCTTGCTGGGAATGCACGGGTAAGTGCCGGAGTCCAGCATTCGCATGAGGGCGAGGAGGGTCTGCGGGCGCACGCCGGAGAACCCCTGGGCGAGGCTCCCGATCTTCAGCACCAATACGAGCCGCACTACCGCATCGGGCAGCGGCGGGCCGACCCCCGCGGAATGTGAGAGCACGAGATTGCGCTGCAGCTCGGCGAGTTGTCCGGGTGGGATGCGGGTTTGCGCGAGCAGACCGAAGCCCGTGTTGACACCGTACACGGCGCCCCCGCGGGCGATCATCCGATCCACTGTCGCCGCTGACCGGCGCACGCGCGCCATCTGCGCGCGGCTGAGGGTTACCGAGACCGGCTGGGAATAGGCGGTGCGCAGCGATGCCAGCGAGAAGGATTCCGTACGCACCGTCGGGCGCCGCGCCGTCGCGCGCGCTGCGCTCACTGCGCCGCTCCGCGCCGAGACCCGATCATGGGCAACTGCAGTCCATGCTCCGTGGCGCAGGCGAGCGCCTCGGGATAGCCTGCATCGGCGTGACGCATCACTCCGGTAGCCGGGTCGTTCCACAGCACGCGGCGGATGCGGCGCTCAGCCTCCTTGGTGCCGTCGCAGACGATCACGACGCCGGCATGTTGGGCAAAACCCATGCCGACGCCGCCGCCGTGGTGCAGCGACACCCAGGTGGCGCCGCTCGCAGTGTTGAGGAGGGCATTGAGCATCGGCCAGTCGGACACGGCGTCAGAGCCGTCGCGCATGCTCTCCGTTTCCCGGTTGGGGCTCGCCACGGAGCCGCCATCGAGATGGTCCCGCCCGATGACGATCGGTGCCGAGAGCTCGCCGGAGGCGACCATGTCGTTGAAAGCGACCCCGAGGCGATCCCGCTGCCCGAGACCTACCCAGCAGATGCGCGCGGGCAGGCCCTGGAAAGCGATGCGCGAGCCGGCCATGTCGAGCCATTGGTGCAGGTGGGGGTCGTCGGCGATGAGCTCCTTCACCCTGGCGTCGGTGCGGGCAATGTCCTGCGGATCACCGGAGAGCGCCGCCCAGCGGAAGGGGCCGATGCCGCGGCAGAAAAGAGGCCGGATGTATTCCGGAACGAACCCCGGCACCTCGAACGCGTCTTTGACGCCGTTCTCGCTCGCCATCTGGCGCAGATTGTTGCCGTAGTCGAAGGTGGGAATCCCGCGCCTGCGGAATTCGACGAGCGCACGCATGTGTGTCGCCATGGAAGGGCCGGCCTCGGCCGCCACACGCTGTGGGTCGCTCTTCTGCAGCCCCTCCCATTGCTCTACGGTCCATCCCATCGGGAGATACCCGTGCACTGGGTCGTGGGCGGACGTCTGGTCTGTCACTGCATCAGGACGCACACCGCGCCGCAGTATCTCCGGCACGAGCTCGGCGGCGTTACCGCACACGGCGACTGAAATGGGCTTCTGCGTTCGGGTGCTGTCCTCGATCATCGCCAGCGCTTCATCGAGTGAGCGCGCCTGGCGGTCCAGATAGCGGGTCGAGAGGCGCTTGTCGATGCGCGATTGCCGGCACTCGATCGCAAGTAACGAAGCGCCGGCCATGGTGGCCGCGAGCGGCTGCGCACCGCCCATGCCACCGAGTCCCGCGGTGAGGATCCAACGCCCGCGCAAGTCTCCCTGGTAGTGACGGCGTCCCAACTCGACGAAGGTCTCGTACGTGCCCTGCACGATTCCCTGGCTCCCAATGTAGATCCAGGAGCCAGCCGTCATCTGCCCGAACATCATGAGCCCCTTGCGATCGAGCTCGTTGAATTTCTCCCAACTCGCCCAGCGCGGCACCAGGTTGGAGTTGGCGAGCAGCACCCGCGGCGCATCCGCATGCGTAGTGAAGATGCCGACCGGCTTGCCCGACTGCACGAGCAGGGTCTCTTCGGGGCCGAGGCGGGTCAGGGCGGCGACGATCGCATCGAAGCACTCCCAATTGCGCGCGGCCTTGCCGATGCCGCCGTAGACGACGAGATCCTCGGGCCGCTCAGCCACCTCCGGGTCGAGGTTGTTCATCAGCATGCGCAGCGGCGCCTCGGTGAGCCAGGACCTGGCCGTGAGGCGGGAGCCGCGCGGTGCGCGGATCGTCCTGCGTGCGGAGGGGGAGAGCTCGGTCATGATAAAGTCACCTCGTGAAACCGCACGTTCGGCATGTGATCCTCGCGATCATCGTCGCACTCATTCTGTTGGCGGTGGCCACCGTGGTGGCGCGCTCCGTCCGTTAGCCCAAAAGCGACTAAGTGAGCGGCCCAGGGCCGTATCAATGCGCGAGTCGCACCAGTCGCGCCACGGCCTGTGCGTCCACGGCGTTGCGCTCGCGGGCGAGATCATACGCGGCCGCGATCAGCGCCGAGCGCTTCGCTGGAGAGAGGTCGAGGGTGGTGGCCCGCACTTGCTCGTCGACGGCAGTCATCACCTCTTCGAGAAGCGGCAGATCGAGTGTTCCGTGCGACGGCTGCCGATAGAGTGGCGCGCCCTCCCGCACCCAGGTATCCGCGTCCGATTCGGGCAGGGCTTCGCGCGGCCCCTCGCCCGACACGAGCCATTCGACGCGAGTCTGCGTCACCTGACAAACCGTACGCAGGTCCGTGACATTCGGCTCCGATTCCCCGCGCAACCATTTGCGCACCGCACCTTCCGAACGCGCGATGGCCTTCGCCAGGCCGCTCGCACTGCCGTGCGTCTTGAGGACTTGCCGCAGGCGTGCAGCAAACCCTCCTGCCTCCTGTCTTTCGCGCCGTCCGGTGTTCACGTCCGCTGAGCCACGCAGAATGAGAGGTTGCAGCACAAATGTAGTCTCAAGTGAGCGCGCCGCCAAGTCCACCAGCATAAAAGTATTGACATACCGTATTAATATAACGTAACGTCCTCAGGATGGTGCAACGGGCGTCCCGTCGTGCTGCTCGCAACCGTCCTCGCGGGGCGCGCGGCTTCCCGCATGCCAGGAGAGCTGCCGGGGTCCGCACCTTGGCGAGCACGCTCAACGGCACCATCCTTCGCTTGCGACACGTTCAATCGGCCGCAAGAGTGGCGGCTGCTGCATTGCGGCAGCAGAACTGCGAGCTGGACGAGGACATCGCCGTCCTGCTGCGGCGCAGTGTCTGCGATCGCATCGAGGATCAGATCGTCGAGCTGGAAGCTGCCTGCCAGGTTCTCGGCACGCGCCTGCGTCGCGTCTGATCCCGCTATAATTCTCACTCTCCTGCCCGCTGCCCCGCGAAAGTGGCGGAACTGGTAGACGCGCTGGACTTAGAATCCAGTGGGGAGACCCGTGAGGGTTCGAGTCCCTCCTTTCGCATTCCCAGCTTAGATTCCGAGGATATTCGTTGATGCAAGTTTCAGTGTCCGCCACCTCCGGCCTCGAGCGACGGATGGAAGTGGCCGTGCCCGCTGCTTCCGTCACCACGGCGGTCGAGCAGCGGCTGAAGGAGATTTCCCGCACCGCGCGCCTGAAGGGCTTTCGGCCCGGCAAGGCGCCGCTGCCCGTCGTGCGCAAGCAGTTCGGGGAGCAGGTGCGCGCCGAGGTCCTGGGCGATCTGATGCGCAGGTCCCTCGCCGAGGCCCTCAGCGAGCAGAAGCTGACGCCCGCGGCTGGCCCGCGCATCGAGCCGATCGCGATGGATCCCGGGGCGGACCTCAAGTTCGCCGCGACCTTCGAGGTTCTGCCTGAG
>Ga0134128_10002921_pt1 | contig 20945 bp, 18 predicted proteins | sample KB31754_FD_96462 | JGI IMG/M metagenome (GOLD analysis project Ga0134128, IMG submission 96462) | Terrestrial soil microbial communities with excess Nitrogen fertilizer from Kellogg Biological Station, Michigan, USA - KB3-175-4 | ecosystem: Environmental > Terrestrial > Soil > Unclassified ...
CGCGCCGGAGGAGCTCGTCTTCGACGCGCACGCCGCGCCTTTACTCCGCGAAGGGCGCGTCGGCGGCGCCCTGCTCGTGCTTCACGACATCACCCGGATCCGCCGCCTCGAGCAGATGCGGCGCGATTTCGTGGCCAATGTGAGCCACGAGCTGCGCACGCCGCTGTCCTCCATCCGCGGGTTCGCCGAGACGCTGAGCGCGGGCGCGATCGACGACAAGGAGCACCGCCTCGACTTCCTCAAGACCATCGAGGAGCACGCGGGGCGCCTGACCAAGCTCGTCGACGACCTGCTGGACCTTTCGGCCATCGAGTCGGGCCACCGCGCGCCGCGCCTGGCGCCGACGGACTTGGCCGCCGCGCTCTCCGCCGCCGCGCGCGCGTTCGCTCCCGTCGCGGAGGAGCGGGGCGTGCGCGTCGCGATCGCGACGGCGGACGCCCTGCCGCGCGTCTTGGCGGACCCCGATCAACTGGGGCAGATCCTGGCGAACCTCCTCGACAACGCCATCAAGTACACCGAGCGCGGCGGAAGAGTCGACTTGTCGGCCGAGCGGTGGATGGACGGAGTGCGCGTGACCGTCCGCGACACCGGCGTCGGCATCCCCGAGGCCGACCTCCCGCGGGTCTTCGAGCGCTTCTACCGCGTCGACAAGGCGCGGGCGCGCGAGGCCGGCGGCACCGGCCTGGGCCTCTCCATCGTGAAGCACCTCGTCGAGGCGCACGGCGGCGAGGTCTCCGTCGAGAGCCGCCAGCCCGGCGGCGCCTCCTTCCGCTTCACGCTCCGCGCGTCGTAGCCCGCCGCGTCACGCGTTCGTGACGCCGAGTTGACCCGCGCCGCATGGTCGCGCGCCCGAGACTTCCCTAACATCTTCCCGCAATGCGCCGCTCGTCGCCGCCGTCACGCACAGTTGGGATCGCCGTCACGCGTTCGTCAAACGCCGAGATTAAAGTCTTTCCAGGAGAAAACATGAAGCGAAACCTGCTCGCCGTCCTCGCCGCCGCGACGCTCGCGGCTCCCGCCTTCGCCCAGGTCGCCACGCTGACCGGCGCCGGCGCGACGTTCCCGTTTCCCGTGTACTCGAAGTGGTTCGACGAATACCATAAGGTCAAGCCCGACCTGCAGATCAACTACCAGTCCATCGGCTCGGGCGGCGGCATCCGCCAGCTCACCGAGAAGACGGTGGACTTCGGCGCCTCCGACGGGCCGATGACCGACGAGCAGATCCAGAAGGCCGGCGGCGCGGTCCTGCACCTGCCCACCGTGCTCGGCGCGGACGTCCCCGCCTTCAACGTCGAGGGCGTGAGCGAGCTCAAGCTCGACGGCCCGACGCTGGCCGGCATCTTCCTCGGCACGATCGCGAAGTGGAACGACCCGGCGCTCGTCAAGCTGAACCCGGGCGCGAAGCTCCCGGACGCGGCGATCACCGTCGTGCACCGCTCCGACGGCTCGGGCACCACTTACTGCTTCACCGACTACCTCTCCAAGGTCAGCAAGGAGTGGGCGACGAAGGTCGGCAAGGGCACGTCGGTCAATTGGCCGGTCGGCCTGGGCGGCAAGGGCAACGAGGGCGTCATGGGCCTCGTCAAGCAGAACCCGAACTCCATCGGCTACGTCGAGCTCATCTACGCGATGCAGAACGGCGTCCCGTACGCGGCCGTGAAGAACAAGGCCGGCAAGTTCCTCAAGGCCAGCGTCGAGGGCGTCACCGCGGCCGCGGCCGGCGTGAAGATGCCGAAGGACTACCGCGTCTCCATCACGGACGCGTCCGGCCCGAAGGCGTACCCGATCTCGACCTTCACGTGGCTCCTGGTCTACCCCAAGAACCCCGACGCGAAGGGCGAGCAGATCAAGGCCTTCCTGCGCTGGATGCTGAAGGACGGCCAGCGTATGGCCCCGGCGCTCGGCTACGCGCCGCTGCCGGCCGTGGTCAAGGCGAAGGTCGCCAAGACCGTCGAGACGATTCAATAAGATGAGCGCCGCCGCCGCGCCGGCCCGGACGTCCCCGGTCGAGCGCGGCGGTATTCCGGTCGCCGGCCCTCGCGAGAGGGCCGGCGACCGCCTTTTCCGGCTGACGGTGACCGGCTTCGCGGGCGTGATCCTGCTCGCGGCCTTCGCGCTGGCGTGGCAGCTCACGCGCGGCTCGCTGCAGACGTGGAAGGCGTTCGGCTTCTCCTTCCTCACGAGGACCGTCTGGGACCCGGTCTCCAACGACTTCGGCGCGCTCCCGTTCCTGTACGGCACGGTCGTCTCGTCGCTGATCGCCCTGCTGATCGCCGTGCCGCTCGGCGTCGGCTCGGCGGTGTTCCTCGCGGAGCTGGCGCCGCGGCGCGTCTCCGACGCCGTCAGCTTCGCCGTCGAGCTCCTCGCGGCCGTGCCGAGCGTGATCCTCGGCCTCATGGGCATCTTCGTGCTGGTGCCCGCCGTCCGCGCGTGCGAGCCGTTCCTTTCCAAATGGCTCGGCTTCCTTCCGCTCTTCCGCGGCGCGCCGTACGGCATCGGCCTGCTCTCCGCGGGACTGATCCTGGCGCTCATGATCCTCCCCTACATCACGTCGATCGCGCGCGAGGTCCTGCTCACGGTCCCGCGGCCTCTCAAGGAGGGCATGTACGCCCTGGGCGCCACGCGCTGGGAGATGGTGCGGTCCGTGAGCCTGCCGTACGCGCGCTCCGGCATCGTCGGCGCGGCGTTCCTCGCGCTGGGCCGCGCGCTCGGCGAGACGATGGCGGTCACCATGGTCATCGGCAACACGCCGCAGATCTCGGCTTCCCTGTTCAATCCGGCGTACAGCATGGCCTCGGTCATCGCCAACGAGCTGGCCGAGGCGGCGGGCGACAAGCACCTGTCCGCGTTGATCGCGATCGGCCTCGTGCTGTTCGGCGTGACGATCGTCGTCAACGGGGCGGCGCGACTGCTCATCTATAAGACGGAGGGCCGCAAGTGAACGACGCCGCCTACGCCCGCCGCAAGCGCGTCAACGCGCTGATGCTCGGCCTCACGGCCGTCTGCGCGGCGCTGTCGGCCGGGGTGCTGTTCGCGATCCTGGGCTACATCGCGTGGAAGGGCGCGTCGTCCCTGAGCCTCTCCTTCCTCACGAACCTCCCGAAGCCCGTCGGCGAGAGCGGCGGCGGCATCGCCAACTCGATCGTCGGCTCGGCGAAGGTCGTCGGGCTCGCGGGCCTCATGGGCATCCCGGTGGGCGTGCTCGCCGGCGTCTACCTGACCGAGTACGGCAAAGGCAGCCGGTTCGCGTTCCTGGTCCGCTACGCGGCCGACGTGATGAACGGCGTGCCCTCCATCGTGATCGGGCTCTTCGCCTATGCGCTCGTCGTGATGCCGCTCAAGCGCTTCAGCGCGCTCTCGGGCTCGGTCGCCTTGGCGCTGATCATGATCCCGATCGTCCTGCGCAACACCGAGGAGTTCCTGCGCCTGGTCCCCGGCACGATCCGCGAGGCGGCGCTCGCGCTGGGCATCCCGCGCTGGAAGGTCGTCCTTTTCGTGATCCTGCCGACCGCGGGCCGCGGCATCATGACCGGCGCCCTCCTCGCGCTCTCCCGCGTCGCCGGCGAGACGGCCCCTCTTGTCTTCACGGCCTTCGGCAACCGCTTCTGGAACCAGGGCTGGCTGAACCCGATCGCGACCCTGCCCCTGACGCTGTACAACGACGCGATCTCGCCGTACGAGGACTGGCACCGGCAAGCCTGGGCCGCGGCCCTCATTTTGATGATGTTCGTGCTCGCGATCAACCTGACCGCGAGGCTCTGGCTCAGGCCGAGCGCGCCCGCGCATTGAACTCATGAACCCGATCATGGACACCAACCCGATCCCCCCGGTCCCGTCCGTCCCCGCGGCCCCAGCCGCTCCTCTGCTCCCGTCGGCGCCGCCGCGCGTCGAGGCGAGGGCGAGCGCCGTCGTGCTGTCCGTCCGCGATCTGAAGGCCGGCTACGCCGGAGGCGCGCGCGTGCTGAAGGGCGTGAGCATGGAGGTCCGCGAGAAGGCGGTCACCGCGATCATCGGGCCGTCGGGCTGCGGCAAGTCCACCATGATCCGCTGCCTCAATCGCCTGCACGAGTCCCTGCCCGGCGCCTACTGCGAGGGCGAGATCTCGCTCGGCGGGCGCAACGTGCTGGACTGGGACCCGGTCCTGCTGCGCCGCGAGGTCGGCATGGTCTTCCAGCGCCCGAACCCGTTCCCGACGATGAGCATCTTCGAGAACGTCGCCTCCGGGCTCACGCTCAACGGGGAGCGCGACCGCGCCAAGATCGCCGAGCGCGTCGAGACCTCGCTGCGGCGCGCGGCGCTGTGGGACGAGGTCAAGGACAAGCTCTCCTCCCCGGGCGTCGGGCTCTCGGGCGGGCAGCAGCAGCGGCTCTGCATCGCGCGCGCGCTCGCGGTCGAGCCGCGCATCCTGCTCATGGACGAGCCGTGCTCGGCGCTGGACCCGATCGCGACGGGCCGCATCGAGGAGCTCCTCCTCGAGATCAAGGACCAGCTCACGGTCGTGATCGTGACGCACAACATGCAGCAGGCGGCCCGCGTTTCCGAGTATACTGCCTTCATGCTGATGGGCGAGCTGGTCGAGTTCGACCGGACTCAGCAGCTCTTCACCAAGCCCTCCGACAAGCGCACCGAGGACTACATCACCGGGAGGTTCGGCTGACCATGAAACGGCACTTCGACACGGACCTCGACGACCTGCGCGCGCGCCTGCTGCGCATGGGCAGCCTCTGCGAGGAGATGATCCATTACGCGGTCAAGGTCGTCGTCGAGCGCGACGAGGCGCACCAGGAGGCCGTCGAGGAGTGGGAGAAGCAGGTCAACCAGGCCCACATCGAGATCGACGACGTGTGCCTGAAGCTGATCGCCCTGCACCAGCCCACGGCCGGCGACCTGCGCTTCATCGCCGCCGCCATCAAGATCAACTCGGACCTCGAGCGCGTGGGCGACCAGGCGGTCAACATCGCCGAGACGGGCGGCTACCTCTGCAAAGAGCCCAAGATCAAGCTCGGCGACATCCCGCGCATGGTCGAGGTCGCCGTCGGCATGCTCAAGGACTCGCTCGACGCGTTCTCCCGCGGCGACGTGGACCTCGCCCGCGACGTGATCCGCCGCGACGACGAGGAGGACCGCCTCAAGAGCCAGACCTTCAACGAGCTAGTCCACCTGATGCAGCGCGACGCCTCGTCCATCCAGCGCGGCATGGACGTGATCCTGATCGCCCGGAACCTGGAGCGCATCGCCGATCACGCGACCAACGTGGCCGAGGACGTGGTGTTCATGGTCCTGGGCAAGGACATCCGGCACGGCGCGGAGCACCGCGAGGCCGAGGGTCCGACCGCGACGGCCTAGGCAGTCCGGGCGGCGGCGTGCCGCAGGTAATGCCAGGCGAGCTGGGCGAACGCCGCGTGGTAGGCGACGGCGGCGAGCGTGCCGGCGAGCCCGAGGACGCAGAGCAGTCCGTCCCCCTCGAGCAGCGCCAGGCCGAGCAGCGCCAGCGGCGCCGCGGTGAGCGGGTTGCCGAACGGGACGAACACCGGGATGATCATGATGCAGCCCAGGACGACGATGGCCGTTCCGATCAGCCGCGGGGAGTTCGCGATCGCGGCCCAGCGGGGCCGCGTGAAGCGCTCGGTGAAGCCGAGAAGCTTCTCCGCCGCCGAGAGCATCCGGCTCACCGTCGGCGCCTCGAGGCGGCGCTCGGCGGCGAAGCGCGGAAGGTAAGGCGTCTCGTGGCCGCGCGCCAGCTGGACGCCGATCGCGAACAGGAAGAGGCCGATGGGCGTGCCCAGGCCGGCGAGCGGGATCGGCTGGAGGAACGGGAGCGCGCAGAGGAACGCCAGCAGGCCGATGCCCTCGCGGCCGAGCCTCTTCGAGAGCTCGCCCAGCGTCACCGGTCCGGAGAGGTGCTCGCGCAGGCGGCGCAGGTGCGCGGCCGCGGCCATGGCGCTACTTCGCGGCCGGGCGGACGCGGATCGAGTCGGCGTTCTTCCCGTCGGTGGAGCGCACCTCGACGGGATCGCCGACGGAGACGTTCTCGAAGCCGATCTCCTGCGTCTGGCCCTCTGCCTTCACGCGCAGGACCTTCGTCGCCTCGGTGACGATGAAATCGCGCGTGCGGCCGGGCCCTTGCCGCACGGAGAGCGTCCCCTTGATCGCGTCGGCGAACGCCACCTCGCCGGTCACGTACGCCGCCTCGGGCTTGGCCGGCGACTTCGCGGGCTTGGCCTCGCCCGAGGACTTCAGGTCGAGCACGGTCAGCACCTTCGTCTTGGGATCGTACTTGGCCCGCACGACCATGTCGCCGACCAGGGCGCTGTCGAAGGTGGCGGGCTTTCCGTCGCGGGTCACTCGCGTCGTGTCGGCGACCTCGTAGCGCGCGGTGCGGCCCCCCTTGTCGACGATGACGAGGTCCCCCGCGCCGTTCTCGGAGTCGGGCGCGACTTCCGCGGTGAGAACCTTGCCGGCGACCCGCGTCGCGCCCAAGGCGGGCGCGACGGCGGCCGCCAGGAGCGCGATCAGCGCCGCGGCGGCCGGGCGACTCACGACGGGCGACCTCCGGAGCCTCCCCGTCGGCGGAGCCGCCCTCGGCGGCGGGCTTGACCTTCGCGACCGTGACGCGGCCCTGGGCGTCGACCTTCACGCCGTGATGGCGCTTGAGCTCCTCGAGGACCTCCTCGGGGTTGAAGCCTTGCGAGCCGGCGCGGTTCTTGATGTCGTTGAGCAACGTCTTCAGCCGCGACGGCACGTCCTTGATGCGCTGCAGGCGCGCCGCGTACGTCCAGGCGACCTCGGAGAGCGTCTTGCCCCCCGGCTTGCGCGGCTCGTCGGAAACCGGCGCCGGCGGCGGCGTCGGGGCCGCCTCCGCCGCGCGCGACGGCGCCGAGGAACGCGACGACGAGCGTCCGCGGCTGGAGCCGCCGCGGCGCGACGACGCCCGACCTCCGCGGCTGCGTCCGCCGCGGCTGCGGCTGCGCGGTCGCGGCTCCTCGAACGTCTCCTCGGACTCCGAGCGGGCCTCGATGGACATGCCCAGCGCGTCGGGGTGCGAGGTCCAGATCGTGGCCACGCGCCCCAGCCTCTGCAGCTCGGCCGCCATCGCCTGCAGCGTCGCGTCGTTGGTGACCATCAGGAAGTGGATGTGCTGGGGCAGGATCGCGTGCAGCATGCCTGCGTGCAGGGACATCACGAAGTCGGCCGCGTTGGCGCCGCCGCGCGGCGAGACGACCGTCGTGCAGTGGGGCAGGTGGCTCAGCTTCTTCTCGAGCGTGCGCGGCATCTTGGCGCCGGGCCGCAGGAAGACGCGGACGAGCGTGTGGCGGGTCGGGCGCACGTCCGGCGGGACGTGCGGGTCGTTGTCGCCGTCGATCAGCAGGACGGAGTCGACCGGGAAGCGAGGCGGGATCGAGTCGTCGGGGTTGCCGGCGGTCATGGCGTCGATCTCGGCCTGCGACAGCTCGGGTTGAGGGGTGTTTTCCGCCGAATCGGCGGTGGGATCTTCTTTCATTTGAACGAAATATAGCAGTTACGCGTGACGCGAAGCCATCCAAGCGGCGTAGTAGCGCGGCGCGTCATCGGAAAAGCCCGCGAAGCGCGGGATCCAGCCCAGGCGGCGCAGGGCCTTGGACGAATCGACGTGCTGGTCCAGCGCGAGGCCCTGGGCCATGCCGCCGTATCTCTTCTCCGCCTCCGTCGCGTCCAGCTCGGCCAGCCGGCCGTTCTTCCCGGCCGCTCGCGAGGCCGCGGAAGCCATCTCCCGGACCGTCGAGCGCGAGCGGTCGGTCGCGTTGAAGAGCTCCCCCTTCAAGCCGCTCTCCGCCGCGAGCGCGAACAGCTCGCCGCAGTCGTCGGCGTGCACCGTCGCCCAGCGGTTCCCGCCTTCGCCGACGATCGGGGCCGCGCCGTCTTTTTCCGCCCCGGCGAACCACTCGCCCGTCAATCCGCCGGAGCGGCCGTACACGCAGCCCGGCCGGATCACGAGCCCCCCGGACGCGAGCACCAGCTTCTCGTGCTCGCCGCGCCACGGAGCGAGCGGCTTGCCTTCTCCGGCGGACGTCTCGTCGACGGGCCCGTCGCCGGTCGGGCCGTACTGCCAGACGCCCGACGTGTAAAGGACGAGGCGCGTCCTCGATCCCTGGGTCAGCGCGAGGAAGGCGTCGACCGTCCGGCGGTCGAGGGCTTGATAATCGGCGGTGTACTCGGCGGCGCAGTGGACCAGGACGTCGGCCTCTCGCGCGGCGGCGGCGTACGACGCGGGGTCCTTCATGTCTCCCAGGGCCGGCGCGATCTCGCGCGCGGCGAGCGCGCGTCCCTTCGCCTCCGAGCGCGCCAAGCCCGTCACGCGATGCCCCCGCCGCCGGAACGCCTCCGCCACGGCTCCGCCCACGTAGCCGGTCGCGCCCGTGACGAAGACCCTCATCAGGGCTTGCCTTGCAGGCGCGCCGCGCCCTCGGCGGAGGCCTTCTTCCTGCGCATCGGCGCGAGCCGCGACGCCAAGCGGTCGTAGACGAAGCCGGGCATGTTGCCGAGGAGGTACTTCGTCGCGTAGGACAGCTGCCACGGGAAATGAACGATGCGGCGGCGCGCGTCGATCCCGCGGAGCATCGCCGCCGCCCCGGCCGGCGTCTCCATGATGAAGGGCATCGTGCCCGGCTTGTTCCGGTCGGTCATCGGGCTCTTCACGAAGCCGGGGCAGACCGTGACCACGTCGACGCCGGTCCCGCGCAGATCCACCCGCGTGGACTCGAGCAAGGAGACCAGGGCCGCCTTGCTCGCGCTGTAGGGTCCCGAGCCCGGCAGCCCGCGGAACGCCGCCAGGCTCGCGACGCCCGCGATCACGCCGGAGCGCTGGGCGACCATGTCGGGGATGATCGCCTCGAGCCAGCGGCAGACGCCCAAGACGTTCGTGTCGAAGGTCCAGCGGTACGCCTCGGCCCGGAACTCCAGGGCGTGCATGGAGTCGCCGACGCCCGCGTTGAGCACCGCGTAGTCGAGGCCGCCCCAGGCGGCCTTGATCATGCGGTAATGCCCCTTCACCGTCTCGTCGTCGGTGACCGAGCCGCCGAGGATCATCGGCTCGCCGCCGGCTTCCTGCACGAGCCGCGAGGTCTCGCGCAGCTCGTCGGCGCGGCGTCCGGTGATCGCGACGCGCCAGCCGCGCCGCGCGAGCTGGGCGGCGAGCTCGCGGCCGAGGCCCGACGTCGCCCCGGTGACGACGGCGCGCGTCGGACCGCTCACGCGGCGGCGGGGACGGGCTTGACCAGCGCGTGCAGGCCCGCGGCGCGGATGTGCAGGTCCAGCGCGTCGACGTCGGCCGGCGCCAGGGCCAGGCGCCGCTCGAGGCAGGCGAGGAGGAGCTCGATCTTGCGGAGGGAGCGCGGATGGCGCTTGGCCTGGGAGATGAACGCGGCGTGCTCCGACGGCGACGCCTCCTTGAGGAGGTAGCGCCAGTTGGTCGCGTCGGACACCGTCAGCGCGTCGTCGGAGGCGACGGCGGCGAGCTCGGCGCGGTGCGTCTCGGGGGCGAGATACGTGCCGAACAGGCGGTCCATCAGCGGGTGCACGATCGTGAAGTTGTTGGCCTGGTCCCAGTGGTGCAGGTGGTGGATGTCCTCGAGCCAGTGGAAGTACTCCGAGTTCATCCACGGGTGCTTGGCGAGGTGGAAGCGCGAGTGGGTCAGGTCGACGACGAGCTTCGCGTACGCGGCGATGCCCGCGATGAAGGAGAACGTCGCCAGGGTCGCGCCGTGCTCCCAGATCGCCAGTCCGGCGAGGATGAAGCCCGGCACGCTCCACGACAGCGCGAGGCCGGTCTCGGACGCGACGTAGCCCGTGTCGCGCTTGTAGAAGCGGCCGATCGGGTAGATCACCATGTGGTGCAGCCAGTGGAACATCTGGTTGCGCCGCACGGTGCCGGAGCGGCGCGTGAGCCAGCCCACGTGCTGGAAGAAGCGGTGGTACGCGTAGCCGAAGGACTCGACGAGGAGGACGCCGCGCAGGACCATCACGAGCGGCTTGAGGACGTAGGCGATCAGCGCCGCCGGAGCGCCGCCCGCGAGCAGGCGCGCGAAAAGGCGCCCGCTCAGCGGCTCGGCCCAGGCGAAGGCGATCAGCGCGGCGATGCCCGCGGCGGTCCAGACCTCGAGGAGGCGGCGGCGCAGGGAGTGGTCGGGGCGGCGCAGCAGCGCGGCCCACAGCGAGGCGTCGAGATTCGTGCTCATGGCGGGATTATACCACTCACCGGGTGCCCCGCGCGTCACGGTTTCTGGACGGCCGCCGCCCCCTGGCGGAACGCGGGAATCCCGGTTATGATTAGCCGACGGCGCGACCCCGTCAACAGGCCCGAAACGCGCTGGGCCTTACGGCCCAGGCGGCCGCGAGGCCTCCTCGATATAATGCGTATAATAAGGAAATAATGAGGCAACGCCCGAAGACGCTTCTCGCCCTCGCGCTCGCGCTCGCTGCCGGCTCCGCCGCGGCTCAGACCGTGACTGCTCCGGTCGCTCCGGAAGGCATCTCCGGGACCGGAGCTGGCGCCTCCGTGACCGGCGGCGCCTCCGCCTCTCCGATGGCGGCGCCGAGCATGGCTCCGGGGCTCGCCGCCTCGCCCGGCTTGGGCTCCGTTTCCCCTTCCGCGCCGGCACCGTCGATGAGCGCGGCCGCGAACATGCCCGCCAACGCCGCGGGCGGCCAGGCCGGCGGCGTGCCCGCGCTTTCGGCGAACGGCGCGCCGTCGACTTCTCGCTCGATCCCGGCGGCCGGGGTCTCCGCCGCGTCCGCGGAGCTCGCGCCGAACGGACCCGTATCGAGCCAAACGTCGGCCCTGCCCTCCGGCTCGCGCGCTCCCGCCGCGCTGTCGGGTCCTCGTGCCGCGGCCGCGCCGTCCGCCGCGCGCGCCGGCGCCGCCGCGCCGGCCGCCGGCGCCGCGCTCGAGGGCACCGCGAAGAAGCTCGGGGAGGCGCGCCTGGCCGACGGCGAGTTCGGCGGGCTCTCCGTGTCCCGCGCCCTCGACCGCGCGTTCGACGCGTCGGCCGGGGCCGCGGCCCTGCGCGCGAGCCCCGGGGCCCAGGGCCGCTTCCAGGACGTGCGCGGCGCCATCGCGCAGAAAGTCAGCATCGCCAATACCGCTTCCCCCGCCGACGCGCCGAGCCTGTACCAGGACGCGATCCAGACCGCCAAGGACGCCCTCCCCGCTCCCGCGGCGTCCGGCGTCGCCCGAGTCGTGCGCTCTTTCGCTTCCCGGAAAGCGGACGTTTCATTGGGGGATCTCGCCACGGCGGCGTTCACCGCGGCCGCCGCCGGCTCGAAGGCCGAGACGGGCCGCCTGCTCTCCGCGTTCGACAAGTGGGAGACCTTGCTCGGATCGCAGGGACGTCCGCTCGTCACCAACGCGCGCGAGCTGAAGAGCAGCGCGAACGAGCTCCTCGACAGCGCGGCCGCCGGCGCCGGACGTTCCGCGCCGCACGTCTGGTTCGCGAAGAAAGACGGCGCGTTCACCGCGGTGCTCCCGGGCGCGCGCGTCGCGCCGGTGCCCGCGCTCGCCGCGACGTTCGCGATCGCGCCGTCGGCGCTCGCGCCCGAGACCGCTCTCGGCGACGCGTACCGCGCGTTCTCGGCCGACCCGCGCGCCTCGACCGGCGCGGGACTCGTCTACCGCGCGCGCCGCGCGCTCGGCTCGTCGGTGCCGGCGGCGCTGACGTCGGCCGCCCGTTTCTGGCTGCGCGCGGCGCTCGAATCGCTGTGGAAGCGGATCGTCGCGTTCTTCCAAGGCGGCGACGCGTACGCTCTCTCCGCGAAGTCGGGGCAGGACGCCTTGCGCCGCGACGCCGGACTCTCCGCGACGGCGCGCGCCGCGGCCGCTTCCGCTCGTCGCCGCCTCGCGGACCCGCGTCTGACCGTCGCCGGGACGCGCGCCGCGTTCGCGGACTTGGCGCGCTCCGCCGACGCCTATCGCGCGCTGACCGGCGAGGGCGACGCGGGCGCGGCCGTCGACGCCCTGCGGCGTTCTTTCGAATCGGCCGCGGCCTGGAACCATCTGCAAGCATCCGACGAATTGCCTCCGGGCCTGTCCGAGCTTGTGTCCGGGCCGGGCGCCGTGGATCACTGGGCCCAGCGGCTCGAGGACGCGGCCGCGGAGTCGGTGAACGGACGCTTCTGGCGCGCGCGCGGCGCCTCCGAGTTCGTGAACTTGGGCGCCCCCGACGGCTCCGCGGTCTCGGCCGCGGCCGCCGTGAAGGCCGCCGCCGGTTCCCCTCTCGCGATCGTGACGCTCGACGATCAATTCTGGGCGCGCGGCGGAGGAGCGCACGGCGAGGCGCGCCTGTCGGCCGAGCTCCGACCGACCTCTTCCGGCGGTGACATCTCGCTCTTCGTCGAGCGCTCCGACGCGGCGCTCGCGCGGCGGCTCGAGGACATGGGCCTGACGGTGTTCCCGGACGGCGCCGGCCTGCGCGCTGTCGCCGGCCCCGAGGATTTCGCCCGCGGTCCGGCGGAGCTCGGCGCGCTCGCCTCGCGCGCGCTGGCGGCCGCGCTCGGCCGGGCGTCCGAGGAGACCTCCGACGCGTCTTTGCGCGCGCTCGCGTCCGAGACGCGGCGCGATCCCGCCGCCGCGGCCCGGCTCGCGGCGCTGCTGGACGGACGCGAGGCGTTCGCGCGCGCGCCGGTCATCGGCTGGGTCGGCGAGTACGAGGCGCTGGCGCCCACGACGGTCAGCATCGAGGGCCGGCCGCTGCTCGTGAGCGCCCTGCGCGACCCCGACACCGGCCTGCTCGCCTACGCCCGGGCCGCCCGCCCCGACGGCGCGCCCATCGGCGCGGCCGAGACGCGCGCTCTGCTCCGCGTGAAATGAGCGCGGCCGCCGCCGCGGTCCTCGTCCTCCTTCTCGCCCTCCCCTCTCGAGCTCTCGACTCGCGCCTGTCGGCCGCGCCGGAGACGGAGCCGGGCTCCTTTCCCGGCCTGACGCTGTCGCTCGGGCCCTCGCGTCCGGCGTGCGCCCGCCTCACCTTCGACCGCCGCAAGGCCGCCGCCGGCGGCATGATCTTCGCGACGGACGCGGGCGAGCCCGGCGACGAGGACGCGATCCGCCTCTCGGACGCGGTTCTCGCGCGCCGCGGCGGCTTGCTGAGCCGGGCGGCGATCTCGGCCCGGCTTCACGGGGTCCCGGCGGTGGCGGTCGGGCGCGGCGGATGGGACGCGGCCGCCCCCTCCCTGACTTTGCGCGAGAGCGCGCCCGGTCCCGAGACGTCCGTCGACGGGCTCGCGGTGCGCGCGGCGCGTCCCGAGCGGGACGTCGTCCTGCGCGAAGGCGACGCGGTCTGCGTCGACGCGGGCGCGGGCCGCGTGCTCGTGCCGCCCGCGGCCGAGGCCGGCGCGCGCGTCGACGCGGCGCAGGCGGCCCGCGCGTACGACGGCCTCCTCGACGAGGGCGCGCTCGAGCGCTGGCTCGAGGCCGAGCCCGGCGACGCGCGCGCGCAGGCGCTGATGCGCGAGCTCGCCCCCCGCGCGTTGGACGGGACGATGCCGTCCGCCGATCTCGCCCGCGTCGAGGCGGCCGCCCGGAGGGCGGCGGGCCCGGCCGGACGCGACGCGCTCGCCAAGGCGGAGCGCCGCGCCTGGTCCAAGGCCCTGCGCGCCGAGCGCGGGCGGCTGGCCGACTGCGCCGCGGAGGCGGCCGACGCCCCGGCTTCCGACGTGCTCGAGCGGCTGACGCGCGAGGCGAAGGCCGAGGCCGACCGCGCCGCGGCGGCCGGCAAGGTCCTGGGCGGCGGCGACGGCGGCTTCGGCGCGCTCGCGCGCGCGTGCTCGGCCGCGGCGGGCAAGCGCCGCAAGTCCGTCCCGCCCGCTTCCCCTTCCCTCGCCGCCGCGGCCGAGGCGGCGGGCGCGTCGCGCCCCGAGTCGACGCCGCTGCGGGCCGACGCCTGGAAGCTGTTCGTCGCGGAGAACGGCGTCGGCGACTTCCTGTCGACGACGCTCGACGACGCGTCGCTCGGCCTGCGCCGCAAGTCCGAGCGCGTGCGCGCGAGGATCCTGCAGGGGCGTCTCGACGAGTCGACGGACGCGGGCCGCTGGGTCATCGCGGCGGCCTCGTCGTGCCCGTGCCTGGTCGTCGGCGAGGACGCGACGGTCCCGGCCCGGGACGCGCGCGCGGCGCTCGCGGCGGTGCGCGAGGCTTGGGCGGCGTCGTGGGGGCCAGGACCGCTCGGCGCGCGCCTGCGCGCGGGCCGCGCCGCGGACTACGACGGGACGATCCGCTTCGCGAAGGCGCCCAAGGCCGACGTCTCCGGCCTGCTGTTCTCCCGCGTCCCCGGCTCCGGCGCCCGCCGCGTGCTGGTCGAGGCGGCGAGCGGGTCCTCTCCGGACGTCCTGTCGGGCGGGGCCGCCGCGGACCGCTACGCGCTCGAGCCGCGCTCCGGGCGCGCGCTGGAGGCCGTCGCCGTCTCGGCCGGCGGGAAGCCTCTGCTCTCTCCGGAGCGCCTCAAGCGCCTCGCGCGCCTGGCGCGCGGTCTCGACGCGTGGCGCGGCGGCGCGATCGAGGCGGCGTTCTCGTTCGACGGCGGCGAGCTCGAGGTCACGTCGGCGCGCGCGCTCGAGGGTCCCCGCCCGCTGAGGCCGCTCTCCGACCCGTTCAGCCCGCGGCCGGCGCCCGAGGGCTTGAGCGTGAAGCCCGTCCGCTGAACATCGCCTTCAGCTCGGCGAGCTCCTCGTCGTGCAGGAAGCCGGAGACGCGCAGGCCGACGGGATAGGCGAGCAGGAGCAGCGCCCGCCCGGCGAGGCCGAGGCGGATCCCGGGCGCCCACAGGACCAGCGTCCAGAGCGCGATCATGGCCATGCGGCCCCACTCGTAGGGGGTCTCGCGCGTGCGGCGGCCCAGGAGCCAGACGCAGCCGGACATCGCGACATAGGCGGCGCACGTGGCCCACGCGGCGCCGATCATGCCCCAGAGCGGGATGACCGCGACGTTCATGCCGATGTTGATCGCCGCGCCGATCCACGTCGCGACGCCGACCGAGGTCATCCGCTTGTCGATCATCAGCGGGGCCAGCATGACGTAATAGAGCCCGTTGAACAAGTAGCCGAGCGTGATGATCGGCACGATCGGCAGGCCGCTCCAATACGCGGGGCCGAACAGGCTGCGGCCGTGGAAAAGCGGGCTCTTGACGAGGACGTCGACGAAGAACGCCACGGCGAGGAACGCCCAGGAGGAGAGCACGGCGAAGTAGGTCAGCACGCGCGCGATCAGGCGGTCGACGCCCTGGCGGTCCGCGCGCTCCAGGACGAAGGGCTTCCACGCCTGGTCGAACATGTTCACGAGGAGCATCATGAAGATCCCGAGCTTGTAGCAGCTGCCGTAGATGCCGGACATCGTCAGCCCGTTCGGGCCGCCCAGGCGCGACATCAGGGGACGGTCGGCGACCTGCACCACCATCGAGCCGATGCCGGCCACGGCCAAGGGCAGGCCGAAGGCGAGCAGGCCGCGCAGGCGGTCGCGGTCCGGCGCGCCCAAGCGCGACAGGAGGACCGGGGACAGCATGGCGAGGCTCGCGCAGGACGCGAGCAGATTGGCGAGGAATACGCCGCGCACGCCCATCTGCATGCGGGCGATGAAGATCCAGGAGAGGACCAGGGTCATCGAGATGTTGACGATCTTGATGAAGGCGTAGGTGCCGGCGTAGTGGGCCCCGCGCAACTCGGTGTAGGGGATCAGCGCGGCCGCGTCGATCGCGAGGATCCAGGCGGCGTAGCGCACGACGACCGCGAGCTCGACGGGCACGCCGATCGCGGCCGCCACGCGGCCCGCGAACAGGTGCAGCAGGCCCGAGGCGGCGAAGGCCAAGATGACGACCGCCCCCCAGGCGCCGGTGAAGGCTCCCCGGTCGACCTGACCGCCGGGGCGTCCGAGCCGGAGATAGGCGACGTCGAGGCCCATGCCGTAGACGACCGTGAAGAAGCCGACGCACGAGTAAACGGTCTGGACGACGCCGCTCTCCGCGGGCAGGAGGAGGTGGGTGAACAGCGGCGTGAGGAGGAAGCCGAGCATCCGTCCGAGGACGGTGGACAGCCCGTAGATCGCCGTCTCCTTCGCCAGCCCCCTCAGCTCGCGCAGCATTCTCGCATGGAGAATACCAAATCCGCGCGGCGGGCCTTGCCTCGGGTCCCTCATGCTAGAATCGGGAATGGCGATCCGAGCCCTGATCCTGGCCTTCGGCCTTCTCTGGAGCGCGCCGTCGCAGGCGGCCCTCCCGGACTGCGCCTCCGCCTACGCCGCCGCTTACTCCTGGGACTGGGGCATCTCCCAAGCCGATTGGGACGCGGCCTGCCGGGACGGCGCGAAGCCCGAGGAGATTCTCCGCCGCCGGCAAGCCGAGAGCATCAAGGCCTGCGCGGCGCGCTTTCACAGCAAGGCTCCCGACTACAAGGCGACGGCGTTCTGCGCGCGCGGGCGTTCCGGCGAGGCGGCGCTGGCCGCGGAGCTCGGCCTGCCGAAGGGCGAGGAAAAGAGCGAGTCCGAGGCGGCCCCCCTCCGGCCGGGTCCCGAGTTCTATCGCCTCGTCGTCGCCAAAGGCTCGATCTTCCCGAAGGACCTGGGCTCCCCGTACCCGGAGGTTCGCGCTCTCGCGAGCTGGACCTACCGTCATATCAATCTCGGCTCCGCCGATTTCTTCGTGCCGGTCCAAGGGGCCGGCGCCGGAAGCTGCGTGGTCCGCCCGGAGTTCTCGTCCTGCCGGCGGCTCGAGCCCTACCGCGCGTCTTCCAGCCTCTGGCCCGTCGCGCTGATCGACGCCGGCTGCACGGGGCTCGTCTCGACGCAGCGCGTCGTCTGGAAAGAGGGCGGCACCCCGTTCCTCCACGCTCCGGAAAAGGACCGGTGGTCCCAGGCCAAGTCGGACGAGATGTTCACCATTCTCGCCTACGTCGTCGACAAGGGCTGCGACTAGCCGGACGCCGGACGTACCAGACGCAGCCGGCGAAAATGGCGAGAGCGAGTACGCCGGAGAAGAAGTCCGCCACCGTCAGATCTTCACGAGCAAGGCGAGCGCGATGCGGTTCTCGCTTCTCCGCAAGTCGGGCGTGAAGCCCGGAACCGAGGTTCCGGGAGCCCCCGTGTTGCCGCCGATCGGAGTCATGCCCCCCGCCCCCGCGAAGTACGGCGTGTTCGCCGCGCGGTGGTTGCCCTCCAGCCGCCAGGTCACCCAGTCGTCGGGCATGTAGTCGAACGTGATCGAGAAGTCCCAAGCGTCGAACTTCTGCCCGGGGTTCGTCGTGAAGTACGGCGAGCCGGTGGACGCCGTCGCGCCGTTGACGGGCGGCAGCAGCACGAGGTAGCGCCCCGGGTTCGTGATCGCGCCGCCGCCGAGCGTCAGCGCGAAGCGATCGCGCGCGAACCAGTTCCGGTTGTAGAGCATGAAGCCCAGGAAATCCTGCTGGGGTCCCTTGGCCGGCGAGCTCCGGAAGCAGCTCACGCCGCCGGCGTCCTCGCAGCCCGCGTCGAGCGTGAGCGAGAAGGCGCCCTTGTCCACGAAGCGGCGGGGCGCGTCGTAGTACTTGATCTGCAGGCTGTTGTCGGTGTGCCAGCGCTGGCGCGCGGGGTTGTTCGGCGTGTCGTAGCCCCAATAATCGTTGGAGAGCACCGACAGCCATCCGGTCGGCCGCCACAGCTGCTGGGTGCCGAGCCCCGGCATCTCGTTGAACTGGTTGTACGACTGCCAGCCGTTGACGAGCCAGAATTCCGCCTTCCAGCGGTCTGTCGGAAAAAGCTGAAGGCGCAGGCCGTTGAAGAACCACGGCGTGTTGGCCGAGACGTACGACGGCTGGTAGGCCCAGTTGTCGGCGTTGTAGTAGCTGAAGAGGCCGACGTAGCTCATGAAGATGCCGGCGTCGAGGTTCACGCCGTGCAGGGCGTCCCAGTGGTAGCCGGCGTTGGCTTCGGAGATATACTTGTAGGCGTCGCCGGTGCTCCACTGGCCGCGCGACGTGCTGGCGTCGTTGCGCGGGGTCATCTGCGAGTAGAGGCCGAACTGGGTCATGACGCGGCCGCGGACGTGCTCGTAGTAGAGGTCGCCGCCGACGCCGAGCTGCTGGACTTGGAGCTCGTTCGTGCGGCCGACCTCGCAGGAGCCGTCGAGAGTGTGATCCCTGGGATGATTGAAGGAGTAGGTCTCGTTCGCGTCGAGGCGAAGCTCGGGAGTGAAATACTTGGTGTCGAGAGGATTCACGCGCTCGCGGCTGCTGCCGTTGATCCAGGTGAAGTCCGCGAAGTCGAAAGGCTGGGCGGCGGTCGGGACAGCCGGCGTCGCCGGCGGCGCCATGCCTTTTTCGAGCTCGGCGAGGCGCTTCTCGAGAGATTGGACCTGACGGCGGAGGTCGGAGTCGGACTCGGCGGGCGCGGTCTGCGCGGCGGCGATCGTCGAGAGCGAAGCGATCGCGGCGAGGCCCAGGACGATCAGGACCGGAAGGAGGAGCGAGGGGCGTGGTCTCATCCCTCCACGATAACCGCGGAGGCCGTTGAGACTCCATTGGCGCGGCGTTGCGGCGCCGTTAGCGCCGGCGGCTACTCGTCCGGGGACTCGAGGCGGTAGCCGACGGCGGGCTCGGTCTTGAGATGCCGCGGACGAACGGGCTCCCTCTCGATGCGGTGCCGCGTCTGGTGCACGAGGATGCGCAGGGCCTCGGGCGTGCTCCCTCCCTCGGGCCAGAGCTCCTTGAGCAGCTGCTTCTGCGGGACGACGCGGCCCGCCTGCCGGACCAGAGCCGCCAAGAGCGTGTACTGGAGGGGCGACAGGCGCACCTCCTTCCTCGCGAGCCACACGCGGCGGGCGCCGAGGTCGATCTTGAGGTCGCCGTGCTCGTAGACGGGCTCGGGGTCGCGCGCGGCGCGCTCGGCGTGGCGCAGGGCCACGCGGATGCGCGCGAGCAGTTCCTCGACGCCGAAGGGCTTGATCAGGTAGTCGTCGGCCCCGCGGTCGAGACCGGCGATCTTGTCGGACTCCTCGCCGCGCGCGGAGACCACGATCACCGGCGCCGAGCTCCACTCGCGCAGGCGCTTGAGCACGTCGAGGCCGTCCATGTCGGGCAAAGTCAGGTCGAGCAGGACGACGTCGGGCTTGCGCGAGACGGCGAGGTCGAGGGCGGCATTGCCCGTGGACGCGTCGATCACGGCGAACCCGTTCTCCTCCAGCGACGCGCGCAGGAAGCGCTGGATCGCGCGCTCGTCGTCCACGACGAGGACCGTCTTCGCCGTCACCGGCGCTCTCCGCGCGGCAAGGTCAGGCGGAACGACGCGCCGCCGCCCGGGCGGTTCTCGGCGCGGATGGTCCCGCCGTGCGCCTCCACGACGGCCTTGGCGATGGCGAGGCCGAGGCCCGCCCCCGGAGCCGCGCTCGCGCGGTAGAACTTCTCGAACACGCGGTCGAGGTCCTCCGGCTTGAGGCCGGGGCCGCGGTCGGAGACCGAGATCTCGAGCGCGTCCATGCGCTCGCGCGCCATGATGTCGAGCGGACCCTCCGGGGCGTGGCGCGCCGCGTTCTCGAGCAGGTTCACGAAGACGAGCTCCATCAGCACCGGGTCGACGGGAACCACGGGCAGGTTGTCCGGCAGGTCGCTCTCGACGGGGCGCCCCGCGAGCAGCTTGTCCACGCGCGCGAGCGCCGTGCCGATCACGTCCTCGATGGGGTAGGGCTCTTTCTTGAGGCTCGCCCCGCTCTCCAGACGCGTGGTCTCGATCAGGTTGTGGACGAGGCGCGCGAGACGCTCCCCCTCGTCGCGCACGTTTTCCAGCAGTTCGCGGCGCGCCGGGCCACCGCCCGGCGGCTCCGCCAGAAGGGCGCTCGCCGAGCCGATGATCGCGGCCAGCGGCGTGCGCAGCTCGTGCGAGACGGCGCTGAGGAGCGAGCTGCGCAGGCGCTCGGTCTCCGCCTTGAGCTCCGCGCTCTTTGCCGCCTCGGCCTGGAGCCGCACGCGCACGGCGAGATGGCTGATCAGCAGGGCCACGCCGAACATGACCGCGAACGTCACCAGATACTGGGGACGCTCCACGTGCAGCGTGAAGCGCGGCGGCACGAAGAAGAAGTCGAAGGCCGCGACGCCGAGCAGCGACGCGAACAGCGCGGGACCGCGGCCGCCCCGGAGGGCGACGGCGAGGATGCCCACGAGGTAGACCATGACGACGTCCGTCAGGGTCAGGAACCGGAAGAGCGCGAAGCACGCGCCCGTGCAGAGCGCGATCGCGGCGACGGCCAGGCCGTACTCCCGGGGTGACTCGGACATCGCGCTATCCTACCACCCGTGTCCCGCCTCCGCTCAGTAGACCCGGACGGGCAGGACGACGGCCTGCACGCCGTTGAACTGGAGGCGGCGCTGGATCGCGTTGGCCGTCTCGCTGTGCAGGAACGACTGGTACCAGCGCTCCTCCTTGAAGATCAGCTTGCCGGTGAAGACGATCATGCGCGGGAACTCGCGCGAGAGGGCGATCAGCGCGTTCTCGAGCGTGGCGACCGTCTCCGTGCCGACCACGAGCCGGGAGTCGGCCTCCAGGCCGTGCTGGCGGCACCACGCGACGTAGCGGCCGAGATGGGCGCGCTTGTCCAGCTCCAGCTGTCCGACCGCCTCGCCGCCCTTGAAGTTGCCGGAGTCGACGACGCCGACCGAGACGAAGACGAAGTTCTTGAAGTAGCCGGGCAGGAGCCGCTGGATCGCGAGTATGTGATGCAGGCCGTAGCCCGAGAAGTCGGAGACCGTGAGGACCGCGGTCGGGGCCTTCGGGTCGAGGTCGCTGGGTCCGGCGTTCTCGCCGGTGAGCGGCGAAGCCTCGAGGATCTTCTCGAGGCCCTTGAGGCTGCGGCCGACCTCCCGGTAGTGGCCGCGCACCCAGAAGCAGAGCGCGATCGTCAGCAGCGTGATGACGGCCGTGATCCAGCCGCCCTCCAGGAACTTCTCGTACAGCGTGATGCCGAGGA
>Ga0134128_10002922_pt1 | contig 20933 bp, 16 predicted proteins | sample KB31754_FD_96462 | JGI IMG/M metagenome (GOLD analysis project Ga0134128, IMG submission 96462) | Terrestrial soil microbial communities with excess Nitrogen fertilizer from Kellogg Biological Station, Michigan, USA - KB3-175-4 | ecosystem: Environmental > Terrestrial > Soil > Unclassified ...
GCGGGCGCGGCCGGCGCGCTCTGGGGCGCGGCCGGCGCCGGAGCCGGGTGTTGTTGCGGAACCAGCTTGCTCCAGACAAGCATGAACGCGACGCAGAGGGCGATCGCGACGATGAGCCGCTTCTCCATGTTTTTTACTCCGCGTGCCGAGGCGATCCCGGCCGGGGAACCGGGTCTATACCACCCCGGGCGAACGGTTGGCAGCGGAGAAGCCGCCTCAATGCCAACCAGCCCCCGCGGACCGCGCCGTGCGTCCGGATCGCCTCCTCGGCGTACACCGAGCAGGAAGGCTCGAACCGGCAGCGCGGCGCCAGCACCGGCGAGATCGCGCGCCGGTAGATCCAGAGCAGGCCGAGGAGGACCGCCTTCACGGCGCGCCTCGCAGGCGGCGGGCGAGCGAGGCCAGCTCGCCGCAGACGGCGGCGTGGTCGGCGCGCGCCGCGGGCGGACGCGCCACCACGACCAGATCGAAACCTGCCGGAAACTCGGGACGGCGGCGCCGGTAACAGTCGCGAATCCAGCGCTTCACGCGGTTGCGCAACACGGCTCCGCCCACCTTCTTGCTGACGGTGATTCCGATCCGACCCCCGCCGGGAACCGCGAACAACAACAGATGGGGGCCGACCAGCCGCCGGCCCCGGTTCTGGATCGCCAGGTACTCGGGGCGCCGCCGAACGCGCGCCGAGCGCGGAAACCGCTCGCCGACGGCCGCGCCGCCCATGCTGCCTACTTCTTCGCGACCGTGACGGTGAGCTGGCGGCGCCCCTTGCGCCTCCGGCGGCGGATCACCTCGCGGCCCGCGCGCGTCTTCATACGCTTGCGAAATCCGTGCGTACGCTTTCGGCTCTTGCGGTGCGGCTGAAACGTCCTCTTCACGACATCCTCCGAGATCGGTCTTGCGGCGCCGGTCGCGCCGGCAAAGGTCGAAGTTGATAGCACCGAGGATCCGGCGTGTCAACGAGGCGCCGGTCCACTCCCCCCGTCTCTTGCCCGTCTCTTGCCCGCCTCTTGCCCGTCTCCGTCGGTGACGCAGCACCTCGGCACACGCGGCCATCGATGAGTCGCGCAATCTCCGACGGAGGATGCGGCGAACGGCGATCGCGGCGTGCGCCAAGGCCCATGACATGGGAGTTTCCGCCATTGATCGCGGGGAAGTGCCGTGAAATCCGAGACGCCCCGGATTCCAGCTCTGCCGGAGTTCAAAAACGCGCGCCCGTACGCCGGGTTATGCACCCATCCGCCGGTCTCGATTCGCTTCCTGCTTCGGATCGGCAACAACCCTGAAAAAATTATCCCACCGGTTTTCGCGGCCTTGCCGGGGGGTGTCCGGTTTGCCGCTTGAAGGCCTTGGTCGCGGTTGATACAGAACGCTCCACCGCGCAGTGAACCCGTCGCGCGGTGAAGGCCGACGAAAGCCCGAGGTCCAATGTTCAGTTGGGGGGACGATCTCGCTGGGCTCGTGCGGGTTGGTTTCGCTTGGCCAAAGCTTTTGTGGACAAAGAGAGGGAACCCGCGTGTCAGAGCCGGAAATCATGAAGGATTTTCTGTTGCCTGGGCTGTGGACAAGTGAGCGCGATGTTTGATCTATGGACCGAAGCGGTCCGGTCGATCGAGCCGTTGGTCAAACCGGCGCATCGCGACCTCTGGCTGCGTCCGATCGAGTGCGTCGCGATCGACGACGGCTGCATCCGGCTCCGCGCGCCGAACCGCTACCACAAGGAGTGGTTCGAGGACAATTTCCTCCCCTCCATCTTGAAGGACCTCGAGGCGCGCGCCCAGCGGGCGTTCAGAGTGGATTTCGAGGTGACCGAGGAGAACGAGCCCCGCCGGGCGCCGATCGCTCCCAGCTCCCAGCCCGGTTCATCGTACGCCGGCGAACGCCGACCCTCTTCAAGCGCTCCGATCGCGGCGCGACCGCCCGAGCTCGTCGATCGCTACACCTTCGACAAGTTCGTCGTCGGTCCCACCAACCAGTTCGCCCACGCGGCCGCGCGGATGGTGGCCGAGGCGCCCGCCTCCCGCTGGAACCCGCTGTTTATTTACGGAGGAGTTGGGCTCGGCAAGACGCACCTCCTGCAAGCGATCGGCCACGAGATCCACGGCCAGCACCCGGACTGGGCGGTCGCCTTCATCACCTGCGAAAAGTTCGTCACCGACTTCATCGGCTCGATGATGAGCCAAAAGCGTGCCGTCGGCGGTAGCTCGATGGAGGAATTTCGCGCCCGCTACCGGAACGCACCCGACGTGCTGCTCGTCGACGACATTCAGTTCCTGTCGAACAAGGACAGCTCGCAGGACGAGTTCTTCCACACCTTCAACGCCCTGCACTACGCGCACAAGCAGATCGTCCTCGCGTCGGACAAGCTCCCCGCGGAGCTCCCGGGCGTCGAGGACCGGCTGCGCAGCCGCTTCACCTGGGGTCTCATCGCCGAGGTGGACACGCCGGACCTCGAGACGCGCGTCGCCATCTTGAAGCGCAAGGCGGAGGCGGAGCGGGTGGTCCTTCCCGACGAGGCGGCGCTCTACATCGCGGCGCACATCAAGAGCAACGTGCGCGAGCTCGAGGGGGCGCTCTTGCGCCTGGCGGCCCGCGCATCCTTCCAGGGGCAAGCCATCACCGTCGAGGTGGCGCGCGAAGCCATCGCCAAGCTGGTCGCCAATGCACCCGCCGGGCTCACCATCGAGGCCGTGCAGCGCGAGGTGGCCGCCTACTTCGACGTCAAGCTGCACGACCTCAAGGGACCGAAGCGGCACCGCGCCGTCGCCCACCCGCGCATGGTGGCCATGTACCTGGCACGCAAGCTGACCAACATGAGCTACCCGGAGATCGGCAGCCGGTTCGGAGGCAAGGACCACTCGACGGTCATCAGCGCCGTCCGCAAGATCGAACGCCTGTGCGGCGAAGATCCCTCGGTGCGCAGCGTGGTCAGCACGCTCGAGAGCCACCTCCGCCAGCCCTGAGCTTTCTTCACAGGCAGCTGTGGAGAGCCCTGTGGAGCACCGCGCGAACAACGCTCCGGTCACATCTTCCCACTGCAGGCCCGGATCTGGATCCCCGACCTATTCACACCCACAACCACCACACTCACCGACGGAGAAACTGCTCCGTCCACATTTCCCACACCCCCTACTGCTACCTCTTCTTTTTAATCTTTTAATTTAAAGATAGAAGAGACCGGGAAAACCCAAGGAGCGAAGGATGGAGTTCAAGATTCGGAAGGAGGAGTTCCTGCGGGGGCTCTACTTGGCGCACGGGATCGCCGATCGGAAGAGCACGCTCCCCATCCTCGCCAACGTCCTCCTGCGCACCGACGGCAAGGACAAGCTCCTCTGTGGCGCGACCGACCTGAACGTCACCACCCAGGTCACGCTCTCGGCCAAGGTCGAGAAGGAAGGCGGCCTCACCGTGGCGGCGCGCCAGCTCTACGAGATCGTGAAGGGCCTCCCCGACGAGGAGGTGCGCGTCCGCCGGACCGAGCAGAGCTGGGCCGAGATCAAGAGCGGCAAGGTCGAGTTCAAGGTGGTCGGCCTGCCCGACCGCGACTACCCGAAGCTGCCCGCCATCGCCGAGGCGGAAACGTTCCCGGTCGACACGGCCGCGCTGCGCGACATGATCGCCAAGACGATCTTCTCCGTCTCGCTCGACGAGACGCGCCAGCATCTGGCCGGTGTCCTGTTCGAGTCGGACGGCGCCACCGCCCGGATGGTCTCCACCGACGGTCACCGGCTGTCGAAGGCCGGCCACGCGCTGGCGGGCGGCCCCAAGCTGGCGGCCGGCGTGCTCATCCCGCGCAAGGGGATCGTCGAGCTGCGGCGGGCGATCGAGACGCGTGAAGCCCCCACCGCGATCGGCGTCCACGACGGGAACTTCGTGCTCAAGGCTGACGACGTCGGCATCTCGGTGAAGTTGATCGACGGCCAGTTCCCCCCCTACGACCAGGTGATCCCCAAGGACAACGAGCGGGCGTTCACCGTGTCGCGGCTGGCGCTGCTCGACGCCCTCCGGCGCGTGTCGTTGATGTCGTCGGACAAGACCCAGGGCGTGCGCCTGGCGCTGGAGAAGGGGAAGCTGCGCATCGAGAGCGACAACCCCGATCTCGGCGCCGCCAAAGAGGAGATCGAGATCGGCTTCAAGGGGACCCCGGTCCAGATCGGCTTCAACGCCCGCTACTTCATCGACCTCCTGGCCGAGATGGGGACCTCGGACGTGCGCGTGGAGCTGGCCGGCGAGCTCGATCCGGCGGTCGTCCGTCCCGCCGACGGCAGCGACTACGTCTGCGTCGTGATGCCGATGAGGCTTTAGTTTTAATGGGAACCCTGGGAGGGTTCCCAAACCCTCCCGCGACGGGCTGCGGCGAGCGAAGCTCGCCTTCGCCCACGCGATCCTGGGAACGCGCTCGATTGTCACCGTCATGAGGATTTTGGAGTTGGCGGTAGAGGGGTGGCGGAACCTGGCGCCGCTGAAGCTGATGCCGGCCGAGCGGCTCTCGGTGCTGTTCGGCGACAACGGGCAGGGGAAGACCAACGTTCTCGAAGCCGCCTACTACCTGGCGGCTCTGCGTTCGTTTCGAACGACCCATGCCGAGGACCTGATCCAGCGGGGGGCGCCGAGCGGCCGGGCGCGGCTACGGGCCGAGCTCGTGCATCGGGGACTCCAGCGCCGGTTCGAGATCGAGGTCGGCCCCGGTGGGCGGACGGCACGACTCGACGGCAAGCTGGTCCGCAGCACGGCGGCGGCGCTCGGCTCGATGAGCGTGGTCCTGTTCGTCCCCGAGGATCTCCTGCTGCCCCGCGCGGCGCCGGCCGCGCGCCGGCGCTTCCTCGACCTGGCTACCTTCAATGTGGAGCGGACCTACTACGCCGAGGCGAGCGCGTTCCAGAAGGTCCTGCGCAACCGAAATGCTCTCCTCAAGCGGCGCGACTGGGACTCCACGCTGCTCGACGCCTTCGACGACGAGCTGGCCCGCACCGGCGCGCGGGTGGTGATGCGCCGGCGCGCGCTGGCCTCCGCCCTGGCCCCGCGGTTCGCCGAGCATTTCCGGGCGCTGCACGGCGACCTCCCGGTCTCGCTCGCCTACCGGAGCGACCCCACGGTCGAGGCGGCCGCGGACGAGGAAGGGGTGCGCGGCGCCCTCCTGCGCGGCCTCATCGAGCGCCGGCCGCTCGATGAGCGCCGCCGGTTCACGGGCTTCGGCCCGCAGGCCGACGACCTGGAGATCGGGCTCTCGGGCCTCCTGGCGCGCACGCACGCCTCCCAGGGACAGCTCCGGTCGCTCATGCTCGCGCTCAAGCTGGCGGAGCTCACCGAGGTGAGCGCGCGGCTCGGCGATCCCCCGATCCTCCTCCTCGACGACGTGCCGAGCGAGCTCGATCCCTCGCGCCGGTCGCTGCTCTTCGAGGTGATTACCAAGCTCGACTGCCAGACGCTGATCTCGGTCACCGAGCGCGAGATCGTCCCCGCCCGAACCGACCGCCTCGACTTCCAGGTCCGGGCGGGGAAATTGGCCGCCGTTGGCTGACGAACGTTTCCCTTTACAGGTGCCCATACAAATGCTAGATACCTGGAAACGTTCAGGTTTGTAGCCAGTCGGCGATCAGCTTGGCTCACCTCGACACCTGGCCCATCCAAGTGCGATTTCTCTGTCCATGACCACCTCCGAACCACCGACCAACGGAGGCGGGTACACCGAAGAGAGCATCCAGGTCCTCAAGGGCCTCGACGCCGTTCGCAAGCGTCCCGGCATGTACATCGGCGACACCGATGACGGCAGCGGGCTGCACCACATGGTGTACGAGGTCGTCGACAACTCGGTCGACGAGGCGCTGGCCGGGTTCTGCGATCGCATCGACGTGGTGATCCACTTCGACGGCTCGGTCTCCGTCGAGGACAACGGCCGCGGAATCCCCGTCGGCGAGCACCCCATCGAGAAGCGCCCGACGGCCGAGCTGGTGATGACCCAGCTCCACGCCGGCGGCAAATTCAACCACAACAGCTACAAGGTCTCGGGCGGTCTGCACGGCGTCGGTGTCTCCGTCGTCAATGCGCTCTCCGAGTGGCTGAAGCTCGAGATCAAGCGCGACGGGAAGACCTACTACCAGGAGTACCGGCGCGGCGATCCCGCCACCGAGCTGGCGGCCATCGGCGTCTCGGAGAAGAGCGGCACCAAGGTGACGTTCAAGCCCGACGCCGAGATCTTCAAGGGAACCGAGTTCAGCTTCGAGATCCTGACCCAGCGTCTGCGGGAGCTGTCGTACCTCAACCGCGGGCTCACCATCACCATCCGCGACGAGCGCTCCGACAAGGCACACGAGTTCAAGTTCGAAGGCGGCATCTCGCAGTTCGTCGCCGACCTCAACACCTCGAAGACGCCTGTGCACGACAAGCCCATCCCCGTCCAGGGCGAGGTGGACGGCACCCAGGTCGACATCGCCCTGCAGTGGAACGACTCCTACCAGGACGCGATCTACTGCTTCACCAACAACATCAAGAACAAGGACGGCGGGACCCACCTCACCGGATTCCGCGCCGCCCTGACCCGCACGGTGAACGCCTACGCGCAGGCGGCCGGCTTGCTCAAGGATCTCAAGAATGGTCTCGGCGGCGACGACATCAGCGAGGGGCTGACGGCGATCGTCTCGATCAAGCACCCCGATCCCAAGTTCAGCAACCAGCCGAAGGACAAGCTCGTCTCGTCGGAGGTGAAAGGGATCGTCGAGCGCGTGGTCAATGAAAAGCTGGCCCGGTTCCTGGAGGAGAACCCGCGCGTCGCCAAGCAGATCATCGAGAAGGCGGTGCTGGCCGCGCGCGCCCGCGACGCCGCCCGCAAGGCGCGGGAGATGGTGCAGCGCAAAGGCGCGCTCGACTCGTCGTCATTGCCGGGCAAGCTGGCCGACTGCCAGGAGCGCGACCCCGCGCTCGCCGAGCTCTACATCGTCGAGGGGGACAGCGCCGGTGGCTCCGCCAAGCAGGGGCGCAACCGGAAGGACCAGGCGATCCTCCCCCTGCGGGGCAAGATCCTGAACGTCGAGAAGGCGCGCCTCGAGAAGATGCTGTCGTCGCAGGAGATCGTCACCCTCATCACCGCGCTCGGCTGCGGCGTCGAGAAGGAGAAGGACGTCGCCAAGCTCCGTTACCACCGCATCATCATCATGACGGACGCCGACGTCGACGGGAGCCACATCCGCACGCTGCTGCTCACCTTCTTCTATCGCCACTTCCCCGAGATCGTGCAGCACGGCTACCTCTACATCGCGCAGCCGCCGCTCTACCGGGTCAAGAAGGGCAAGAAGGAGCTGTACCTCAAGAACGAGCAGTCGCTCGAGGACTACCTGCTGGAGAGCGCGGCAGAGAATCTCAGACTGCGCTCCGCCAGCAACGCCGAGGGGATCGCCGGCGACGAGCTGCGCAAGCGCGCGCGCCAGGCCGCCAAGTACAAGCGCCTCCTCGGGGTCATTGATCGGAAGGGCGACGCGCGGATCGTGGATGCCTTCGTCAAGGCGGTTCGGCTGACCAAGGAAGACCTGCGAGATCAGGGCAAGCTGGTCCGCAGCCTCGCGAATCTACAGAAGCAGAACTACTTCGAGCGCTTCGCCTCAGAGCTGCAAGAGACTGAGTTCAAGATCGACGTGGACAGCGAGCACGGCGGCTTCAAGATCGTCGCCCCGGCCAAGGGCGGAGGCGTCCGTCGGACGACCACCATCGATTTCGAGCTGATGAATTCGCCGGAGTTCACCGACCTGCAGGCGCTCTATGCCGAGCTCTCCGCCGTCGGCAATGCGCCGTACGCGCTCGAACACGGCAGCGAGACCGTGGAGTTCGATCGGATCGAGGTGCTCGGGGATCGCATCAACGAGATCGGCAAGAAGGGCCTGGCCATCAACCGCTACAAGGGCCTCGGCGAGATGAACCCCGAGCAGCTCTGGGAGACGACGATGGATCCGGCGCGTCGCACGCTCCTCCAGGTCCGCGTCGAGGACGCCTACGAGGCCGACGGCCTCTTCTCCACGCTGATGGGCGACCTCGTCGAACCACGCCGGGCGTTCATCGAAATGAACGCCCTGAACGTCCGCAACCTCGACGTCTAACACCTGGACGCGCGACCGCGAGAGGCGGGAGGCCCCTCGCGATCGCGGGGTCGAAGGTGCTTCAGCAGCGGATGTTTTGGATGATGGACATCTGCATCTGGTGTGCAGCCGCCATCATCGAGGTCACCAGTTGATTCATCTGGGTGATCTGGTTCATGCGCGCCTGCACCTGCATCATCGCGCTCTGGTCGTTGGCGACGTCCGGCGGAATCTTCCCGCTGGTCACCGCCTGCATGAACTGATCGGGCGACAGCGCCATCAGACTGGCCAGGTCCGCGGGCGCCGCCGCGCTGGCGCTCGTTCCGCTCGCACTTGTGCTCGTGCTCCCCGAGCTCGCCGTCGGCGCCGCCGAGGCGCTTCCCGAGGAGCTAGCACTGGCGGTCGCCCCGCCGGAGGCAGGCTGAGCACTTCCCGTTGCCGACGTGGCGGCCGCCGGTGCTCCCGGGGAAGCAGCCGAGGGCGCTCCCGCCGCGCTAGCGGAATGCGCGGCCTTTTCCATTGCGAGGTACTGCTGCCACGTAACGTCCTTGTAGACGCCGACAGTCGCCTGAGCGCCGTTCTGCCCGACCGTCACCGTATTGGTTCCATTGTCGATCGCGGTGAACGTCTGTCCGTTTTTGCTGATCGTGACATGCTCCCCGGCGACGGAGATATTCGACGCAGAACCGGTGTAACTACCCACCAGCTTGCCGGTCGAGTCGTTGGTGACACGCACGGTGTTGGTGCCGTTCGCCGCCTCGGCGACCGAGGTGGTGTTCGTTCCGTCGTCGACCCTGGTGACGGTCGCTCCCCACGCCTGTGTCACCGTGACTGTGGGCGGCGGCTTCGTACTTGCCGTCGAGGGCGCCGCGGCGGGAGCGGGCGTCGACGAAGGGGTGCTCGTCGTCGTCGGCGTGCTGCTCGTCGTTGGGGTCGCAGGCGTGCTGGTCGACGTCGCTCGCGCCTGGGGAGGCGCCGGTTCGGCGCCCGCTGTTCCAGCCGGCTTGGCGGCGTTGGCGTTCGCGCCGGCGGCACCGCCCAGGGCCTGCAGGAGTTGCGGCAGGTCCTTGAGCGCGTCTTGCAGGTGACTTAGGGCGGCGAGCGGGTTGCCGCTTTGGATGTCGGTGATCCCCCCCAGGATGTCGCCGACCGCCTTCATGTTGCTGGGGAGGACGGCGTTGGCGGCGTCCGCGACGAGCTTGCCGGGGTCTTTGGCGAGCGAAGTGACGTCCGAAACGATGCTTCCGATGAGGCTCATGACTCTCTCCTTCGAGGTGGCGTGCGGTTAGGCCGCGACGCGGGGGTTGGGGGTTGAGGTAGCCGGCGTCGGCGCCGACTTCTCCTGCTGGGCGAGCGCCTCGCGGATCTCGCCGCGCATGAAGAGCAGCTTCGGTTCGTTGGGCTCGTAGGTGAGGCCCTTCTCCAGCTCGACGAGCGCCTCGCGCAGCTGGCCGAGGCGGTGCAGCGTCGCCGCGTAGAGCGAGTACGACCACCAATACCGGTGGTCGGCCGCGATGAGGCCGCGGCAGAGGACCTCGGCCTCCGCGTAGCGACCCACCTGATAGAGCTGGTAGGCGAGCGCCATCACGGCGTCGAGCGCCTCGTCGCTGATCCCGAAGATCGACTTCATGGTCGTCTCCTCGAGGAACTTGCGCGCGGCGGGCGAGAGCTGGGAATCGATCGGGCTGGTGTTGGTCCGGGCGTCCATGGGCGCCTCCTTTTTGGGTCCGTTGGTTGGACGAGGAGGGTTTCGGCCCCGGTCGGCGCCGGTTGCGCAGAAAACAAAAAACCCCGGCGGGGAATCACCCAGCCGGGGTCTCGTTGGGGGGCGCGCGGGGCGCCACCACTTCAGACGCTGAGCGCGTCAGCAGGCGAAGATACGATCGAGCTTCTCCTCGATCTTCACTTCCTTCGACTTGGTCGCCACCGCGATCTCCTTGATCAGCAGCGTGCGCGCGGTGTCCAGCATCTTGCGCTCGCCGAACGACAGCTCCTTGTCGCCCTTGAGCCGCTGCAGATCGCGCAGCACCTCGGCGATCTCGAACACCGAGCCGGTCTTGATCTTCTCCATGTACTCGCGGTAGCGGCGGTTCCAGGTTTGCCCCTCGACCGCCACCTCGCGGCTCTTGAGGATCTCGAACACCTCGTCGACCTCGTCGGCGCGGATCAACTCGCGCAAACCGACCGCGCCCGCATTGCGCGTGGGGATCATGATCTTCATCCCGTTCTCGAGAATCTTGAGGATATAAAACGTCTGCTTGTTGCCGGAGATCTCACGCGTCTCGATGCCGACGATCTGTGCAACGCCGTGGGCCGGATACACGGCCAAATCACCCACTCTGAAAGTCGGCTCCATGACTACGTTCGCTCCTTGTTGAGGACGGTTTTCAAGGCCCGCGAACTCTATCACGCCAAGCCCCTCAGTTCAACGCATTCTCATCCGTTCTTCCGTCGAATTGCGACGGGGGAATTGCCGCGCCGCGCACGCCAAATTGCTGTCAGGTCGCGGCGCGGCGGAGGTAGCTCAGGATGGCGGCGACACCAAATCCTGTGCCCCCTTTTGCAACGTGTCCATGTTCTTTGTTCGAGCTGGACGGCCCCGCGATGTCGACGTGCACCCAGGGGATTTCGCCGACGAACTCCTGCAGAAACAGCCCGGCCGTGAGCGCGCCGCCCCAACGTTCACCGGTGTTCTTCAAATCGGCGATCTCCGATTTCAGCTGTTCCGAAAGACGCGGCGGAAGAGGCAACCGCCACATCTCCTCGCCCGACTGCTGGGCCGCCGAGAGGAACGCGCCGGCCAGCGTGTCGTCGTTGCTCATCACGCCGGCGATGTGCGGTCCGAGCGCGACCACGCAAGCGCCGGTCAGCGTGGCGAAGTCGAGCAGCGCTTCCGGTCGCAGCCGCAAGCCAAAGGTGATCGCGTCGGCCAACGTCAGACGTCCTTCGGCGTCCGTGTTGTTGATCTCGACCGTCTTGCCGTTGAGCGACCGCAGAATGTCGCCGAGCTTGTAGGAGGTGCCCGACGGCATGTTCTCCGCGCAGGCGCACAGCGCATGCACCTCGAGCGGGAGCTTCTCTTCGCCGGCCGCGACGGTCGCGGCGAGGACGGCGGCCGCCCCGGCCATGTCCGTCTTCATGTCCAGCATTCCCTCGTTGGTCTTGAGCGACAGACCGCCCGAGTCGAAGGTGACGCCTTTGCCGACGAGCACGATCCGCTTTCGCGCCTGTGGTGGCTTCCAGGTGAGGTGCACGAAGCGAGGCTCCTGCGCGCTCCCCTGCGCGACGGCCAGAAACAGGCCCATCCCCAGCTGCGCGCACGCGGCGCGGTCCAGCACCTCGGCAGAGAGCCCTGCGCGTTCAGCCCACTCGGTCGCCAGCGCGGCGATTCGGGCCGGCGTCAAGAGGCCGGCCGGCTCGTTCACCAGATCGCGCGCCCGCGCCACGGCCCGCGCGGTGATCGCGGCTCGAGCGAGGGCGGCGCGCCCGACGCCTTGCTCGACCGGCGCGGGGGGATAGAGCGCCAGCGCGACCAGCGACGAGGGCCGATTTCGTTCGTCGGTGAGATATTTGTCGAACCGATAGGCGCCAAGCGCGGCTCCTTCTGCAGCCGCCTCGAGGGTCGAAGCGACCTCGCCCGAGGGCCAGGCGAACACGGCCCGCGCGGCGCCGACGGCGGCGGCCAAGCGTGTCGCGGCTCCCGCGACGATGCGCAGCGCCCTCGGCGTGTCCGTCCCCGGCGCTCCCCATCCGAGCAGGGCGACCCGACGCGCGGGCAGTCCTCCGCCGGTGTGGGCCAGCAACGACTGTCCCGGCTTCCCCCGGAATCGCTCCTCGGTCGCCGCGCGCCGGAGAAGTCCGCCCGTGGCGGTGTCGGCCCGGCCGGCCAGCGTCTCGCCGTTCTCGAGATCGGCCTCGCCACAGGCGACGACCAGCAGGTCGGTGGCCGCGGCGAGCGCGTCCCCGGTGGCGAAGGTGAGCTCGAGCATTGGAGGAGACGGCGCGAAAGAAGATAGTGGGCACTCCCCGTGGGAGCAAGACGGTCGACGACGAGGCGGTCGCCGGCGGCGCGCCGCCAGCGAGTTGACAGGGAACGGGGTAAGCCAGTAGCGTGAGCGGCTCGAATGGCGAAGGCCCGATCATTGCGGAAGGCAGGCGGGAAGGCGGCCAGCAAGCCCGGAAAGGCCCGACGTCCCGCGTCCGTCAAACGGGCTTCTGCCAAGCCGCCCGCCAAACCAGCGACGAAGTCGGCACCAAGGAAGTCCGTGTCGCAGCAGCAGGCAGGGCGGAAGCCGGCGCTCCCCGCGGCCCGATCCCCTGAGCGGCAGGTACAGGTTCCGGAAACCCCGCCTCCCTTGCCGGCGCCGATCGCCAGCTTCACGTTCTGATCACCAACAGAGGCAGCAGAATGTCAGAAACGACCACGGCGGCCCTCTCCGAGAAGCGCGAGGCGGCGGCGAAGGCACTTCGTGAAATTTTGGACCGGATGGGAATCGAGGCGGAGGTGAGCGCGTTTGATGACGGGGAGCGCATCTTCCTGGACGCCCACGGCGCCGAGTCCGGATTGATTATCGGAAAGAAGGGTGCGACGTTGGACGCACTGCAGTACGTCGTGAACCGTATCATCAGCAAGAAGCCAAACGACGGTCCCGGCGTGGTCGTCGACGCCGAAGGGTATCGGGGACGGCGCGAGGATTCGCTCGTCGACCTGGCCCGCCGTCTGGCCGACAAGGCGATCAAGACCGGGCGGCCAGTCCCGGTCGAGCCGATGAGCCCGCACGATCGGCGGATCGTTCACGTCACGTTGGCCGAGCATCCGGGCGTCACGACGGAGTCCGACGGTGAGGGGCTGTTCCGGCGCGTCGTGATCTATCCCAAGGATCGCCCGGCCCCGGGCGCGTGAGGGGATCGCCCGGCTCCGGGCGCGTGAGGCACGCGTCAGCGCGCCGCGAGGAGCTCGCCCAGCGCGGGGTGGCCGAGGCTCGACTCGAGCATGTCCGCCAGCCGCTCGGGGTCCTCGGCAGAGCCGCGGGGCGTCCAGGGAAACGGACCCAGCGGCCGGCTCCCCGTGAGCGAGGCGATGAGGTCGGCGTTGCCCGCCTCGTGCGGGTCGAGCGCCGCGGACGTCCGGTTGAGGATGGTCGCCGCCACTGTCAGACCGGAGCGCGCCGCCTCGCGGAGGGTGAGCGCGGTGTGATTGACGGTTCCGAGCGCCGTTCGCGCCACGACCAGCAGCGGAAGCCCCAACCGTCTCGCGAGGTCCGCGCCGGTCACCCCGTCCGCATATGGAACCAGCAACCCGCCGGCCCCCTCGACCAGTAAGAAATCTCCTCGGCCGGCGAGGCGGCCCGCGTGGTCGACGATCCGCTCGACATCGATCTGGGCGCGCGCCGCGGCCGCCGCCTGGAAAGGGGCGGCGGGCAGCGGAAAGGCGTAGAGGCAGACCTCGCTCTTGGCGACCGGGGGCTCGGCCGCGCTCCACAGGAGGTGGGCGTCGGAGGGGTCGGGCGCGCACCCGGTCTCGGCCGGTTTGAAGGGGATCGGTCGCAGCCCCACGCGACGCGCGTGGCGCAGCAGCGCTACCGAAACAGTCGTTTTTCCAACGCCGGTGTCCGTCCCCGTCACGAACAGACCGCGGGGGAACTGGGTCAAGCGACAGCCTCGCCCAGCGCCTGTAGCAGCGCCTCGAGGTCGCGCTGCTCGTGCGCAGCCGAGAGGGTGATCCGCAGGCGCGCAGTCCCGACGGGGACGGTTGGGGGCCGGATGGCAGGAACGAAGATGCCGCGGTCGGCGAGGGCGGCGGAGACGGACAGGGCGCGGGCTTCGCTCCCCAAAACGAACGGCAGGATGGGGCTTCCGGGGCAGTCGGCGAACCCGGGGAGGGTGACGGGGCGGAGCGCGGCGAGCCGTTCGGTCAGCCAGGCCCGACGCTCGGCGAGGCGCGCGCGGCGCTGGTCACCCTCGGGGCCGTCGAGCAGCCGGACCGCGGCCGTCGCAGCGGCGGCGACGGGCGGTGGCAGGGCCGTGGTGAAGATGAACGTCCGGGCGCGGTTGACCAACAGCTCGCGGAGAGGGGACGACCCGGCGGCGAATCCGCCGGCGGCGCCCACCGCCTTCCCGAGCGTTCCGATGAGAACGTCGGGTTCGATGCCGGCGGCCGCCGCGAGGCCCCGCCCGCGCGGCCCCAGGACGCCGAAGGCGTGCGCTTCGTCGACGATCAAGATGGCCTCGTGCCGCTCGGCGAGGTCGGCGAGGTCGGCGAGGGGGGCCGCGTCGCCGTCCATGCTGAAGATGGACTCGGTCACCAGCAGGCGGCGGCGGGCGCCCTGGGCCTCGGCGAGGAGCTGGGCGGCGGTTCGGGCATCGGCGTGCGGGTAGATCGCCACGCGTGCCCGGGAGAGGCGACAACCGTCGATGAGGCTCGCGTGGTTGAGGGCGTCCGAAACGATCACGTCCTCCGGGCCTGCCAGGGCCGTGAGGATGCCGAGGTTGGTCTGATAGCCCGAGGGGAAAACCAGGGCGGCAGCGCGGTTGCAGAAGGCCGCCAGCTGCGCCTCGAGCTGGCGATGGGCCGGCAGGTCGCCGGAAACGAGGCGAGCAGCCGAGGCGCCGAAGCCCTGTTCCGAGGCGGCCGTTGCGGCGGCTTCGGCCAGGGCCGGGTGGCTGGCCAGGCCCAAGTAGTCGTTGGAACAGAAAGCAAGGTGAGGCCGGTTGGCGACCTCGGGTCGGGTGCGCGAGGCGCCCGAGACGGGCGGACAGGCTCGCCGCCGGTTGACGGTGGCGAGCGCGGCCAGCTCGGCCTCCAGCAGTGCCTCGAACGCGCGCACGGGACGCTTATATCAAGATCACTGACCCGACGATGTTCCACGTGGAACGCAGACGGAGGGGGTGCGCGCATGATGTTCCACGTGGAACCCTCAGCCGCCGGAGCCGACCGGCACGTCGACCAGGAGACGTCGCCCGCCGGCATAGGGCCGTGTCGTACCTGCGGTGGCGACGGTCGAGCCGGGTACCGTCAAGATGATGACGCGCCCACCCGGGCGCACCAGCTGGCGCCCGAGAGCGAGCCACGCTTGCGGCTCCAGCGTGGCCCGGGAGATGGCGACGTCGAACTCGCCCATCGGAAGGTCCTCGCCCCGAGCCACGTCCAGGCTGACCCTCTCTGACAGGCCGAGGTCGCGGATCGCGGTCCGGAGAAACGCCGCCTTCTTGGCGATCGGCTCGCAAAGCCGAACGCTCAGCTCGGGCCGAAGGAGCGCCAGCGGAACCGCCGGCAGGCCGCCGCCACTCCCGACGTCCACCAGCCGCGCCGGGCGGACGAGGCGACTGGCCAAGGCGAAAGCGTCGGGGTAGTGCTCGGAAATCACCGCGGCGGTCGACCGGGCGCCCGTCAGGTTGATCCGCCGGCTCCAGTGGATGAGGAGCCGGGCATAGTCGAGGAGCCGCTCGCTCTGAAGGTCGTCGAGCGGGACGTCCCACTCGGCGGAAAAGGCCCGCAGCTCCGCCGCCTCTGTTCTGGGCATGCGCGGCCAAGTATTATCATGTTGATGCTGGAGAGGCCGCGGCTCGACGAGGTCCTGGTTCCATTTGTGCGTGAGCTCGTCGGCGGCCGACCGGGGCCCGGCGGATCGGTCGAAACGATGGCCGGGGACGCCTCGACCCGCCGGTACCACCGGGTGCGGATCCCGGGGAGCAATCCCGCCAGTCTGGTCGTCATGGAGCTCCCGGACGAGCCGATGAAATCCGACGAGGCGACGGCTCCCGATTCCGCACCCCCGGAATTGCCCTTCCTCAACATGCAGCGCTACCTCGCCGCCGGCGGGATCCCGGTGCCCCGGGTCTTCCGCGCGGACATGCGGCGGGGCCTCGTGGCGCTGGAGGATCTGGGCGACCGCACGTTCGAGGCGGCCGTGCGCGACGCGCCTGCGGCCGAGCGCCGGCGGTACTATCGGGCGGCCATTTCCCACATCGTCGCGCTCCAGCGGCTCGGGGACCGCGGCGCCGACCCAAGCTGTGTCGCCTTCTCGCGCCGGTTCGACGAGAAGCTGCTCCGCTGGGAGCTCGACCACTTCAAGGAGTGGTACCTGGAAGCAGAGCGGGGGGTCAAGCTGGAGGCGCCCGAGCAGGCGGCGCTGGCCGCGGCGTTCGACTGGTTGGCGCGCGAGCTCGCCGCAGCGCCGCTCACCCTGGTCCATCGTGACTTCCAGAGCCGCAACTTGATGGTCGTCGGGGATCGCGGGCCCGATCTCAAGGTCATCGACTTTCAGGACGCGCTGCTGGGGACGCGCGCCTACGATCTGGTCGCCCTGCTGCGCGACTCGTACGTGGTGCTTTCGAGCGCCGAGGTCGCGCAGCTGACGGGCGACTTCATCACCGAAGCCGGGATCGCCGACGGGCCGGCGTTTCGGCGTCTCTTCCTGCTGCAGACCCTCCAGCGCAAGCTCAAGGACGTGGGACGCTTCGTCTTCATCGACCGGGTTCGACAGAACCCGTCCTTCCTGCGCTGGATCCCGGCAACCGTCGGCTACCTGCGGGAGGCGGTGGCTGCGGCGCCGGACGAGCTGCGGGCGCTCCCGGAGATTTTCGCGCGTCGCTTGCCCGAGCTTGCCAATTAGCGATTAATATTTTGTATAAGTGGAAATGACCGTGCCTGGTGGCGCATATATTGCGGGGCGATAGCGCGTAATGGAGTCCAATCGGCCAGAGGAGCGGACGGCGCAGGCGATCCTGATCGTCGAGGCGGACGAGTCCATCCGGCGCATCCTGGACCTCAGCTTGCGTCACGCGGGGTTCGCGGTCGGCCTCGCCAGCACCAACGAGGAGGGAATCAAGCGTCTCGCCGACGGCCCCGACCTGGTGATCGCCGGGGCGACCGACACCGACGGGTTGGCTTTTTGTCGCAGGGCCAAGCAGACGGGGGATCGCCTGCCGCCCGCGGTGGTTCTGATCTCCGAGCCGGGCCTGGAGAGCAAGACGCGCGGCCTCGAGGCGGGCGCGGACGACTTCGTCGTCAAACCGATCTACGTGCAGGAGGTGGTGGCGCGGGCGCGCGCGCTCCTGCAACGGCGCGAGCGGGAGCGCCTGGAGATGTCGGCCCACACCGTGGCGCCCGCTGAAGCGCCCGACCATCCGGCGCTGCGGATGGATCGCTTCGTCAGCGACATCGCCGACGTGCCGCTCGTCGATCTCTTGCGCGCCATCGCGGCGCACGGCAAATCGGGCGTCGCGGTCGTCACCGCCGACGGCGGCACGCGCGGCGAGATCTTCTTCCGCCAGGGGAACGTGGTCGACGCCGAGGTGGGGCGCCTCTCCGGGCGCGACGCGATCTATCGCCTGTTCTGCTGGACGGCGGGGCGGCTGGAGGTCGAGTGGAAGAGCATCCGTCGAAAAGATACGATCGAGATGCGTCCGCAGGACCTTCTCATGGAGGCGCTGCGACGGGTCGACGAATGGCGCCGGCTCCTGTCGGGGCTGCCGCCGCTGGACACCATCTTCGAGGTTGATTACCGCACTCTGGCGGAGCGGCTGGCCGACATCCCGGACGAGGTGAACCGGATCCTTCGGCTGTTCGACGGAGTGCGGACGTTCCTGCAGGTGATCGACGATTGCGGCCTGCCGGACCTGGACGCGGCTGCGGCGATCGGCAAGCTCTGTCAGGAGCGGATCATTCACGACGTCCGCGTCGCCTCGCCCGAGGAGGAGAGCGTCGGGGCCGACATGGAGGGGTGGCTGTCGGAGGCGGCGGGACCCTTCCGTTCGCCGGCCCGGCGGGATCGGGATCTGTTCGGGGCCTCGCCCGAGGGCGGGATCGGCGTGCACGGCCGGCCGACTGCGCCGCTCGAGCCGCTCGACGGCGCGACTGACCCCATCGACGACGATCGGCGCGCGCGGTTCACCGATCGGCTGGTCGCCGAGGGGCACGCCCCCGAGGGCGGGACGGCGCCGCCTCCGCTCGCGCCCGCGCCGCCGACCAGGCCCGGGATGCCGGTGCCCGGCGCCTCCGCGCCGCCCGGCTTCCCGAGCACGGTGCCGGGTTTCGGCGCCGTGACCTCCGATTCGGGGCGGGCCGCGACGGCCATGGCGGTGGTCCCGGGTGTCCTCGAAAGCTCGCTGGAGGCGGCCGCGTCGGGGAAGGTGGGCGGCGGCGGTGCGGTGGCCGAAGCCATGAGGCCCGAGGTCTCCGCGGCCAACGCCGAGGACGCCATCGTCAGCTCGGAGGACGACACGCCCATCGCCTTCGATGAGGCGCCGCCAGCCTCGACGGGCATCGAGTTTCCGCCCGCGGTCGCCGCGGCGCTGCCGACCGGACCCGAGACGCGCTCGGCATCCGGCGAGATCATCGTGCGCCCCTCCAAGGCGAAGACCCAGGTGTCGCCGGCGGCGGAGATCCGTCTGGCGCACCTGCGCGAGGAGACGGCGCGCGCGCAGGCGCGGCCGCCTTATCTCCGGCCGTCGCAGACGGTGACGCCGCCCGGGAGCGCGCGGGCCCTCGACGAGCCGCCCCCGTTGGTGGACGGCCCGGCGCCCGAGCCGCCGCCTCGGGCCAGCACCCACCTGGTGCGGGCGACCGAGGTCGAGGCGGCGGTGAACGCCTCTGCCGCGCCCGAGGCGCCGGCGCCGTCACGCCATCGCGGCCTGCTCATCTCCGCGACGGCCGCGCTCGTCGTGGTGGTGGCCGGCGCCTGGTGGCTGGCGTCGCGGCACCACGAATCGTCCGGCGAGGCCGCGGCTCCGGCGCCGCCGCGATCAGCGGCGCCGGCCGCCACGCCCGCGCCCGCGGTGGTTCCCCTCGGCGGCGGCGCGACTGGCGCGGCGGCCAAGCCGGCGGTGGCGCACGGTTCGGCCGCGGCGGCGTCGCTCGACGAGGCGGAGGAGCGGAACGCCGATCCGAAGCTGGCGCGGGCGCGCGCGGCTGAATCGGGAGCGCTGCTGGTGGCCTGTCGGACGGCCTACCAGGAGGCGCGAATGAAGGACGCCGAGGCGATCTGCACGGCGGCGCGCGATGCCAATCCGCTGTCGGCCGAGGCGAATGGCTATCTCGCGCACGCGCTCCTGAACCGCAATCGGCGTCGCGAGGCGCTCAGCGCGGCCGAGCGGGCGGTCAAGCTGAACCCCAAGTGGGCCGACGCCTACGTCGTCATCGGCGGCATCCACCAGGACGCGGGCGAGATGGCCGACGCGCGGAAGGCCTACCAGCGCTACCTCGAGCTCGAGCCGCACGGGCAGTTCGCCGGCGAGTTGCGCGCGATCGTCGACCGCCTCGGGAAGCTCTGAGCGGTGCTGGTCCTCGGAATCGAGACCTCCTGCGACGAGACGGCCGCCGCCGTCGTCGAGGACGGGCGTCGCGTGCGGGCCGACGTGGTGGCCTCGCAGATCCTGGTCCACGCGCCCTACGGCGGCGTGGTGCCAGAGGTGGCCTCGCGCCAGCACGTCGCCACCATCGTGCCGGTGATTCAGCGAACGATCGCCGAGGCGGGGATCGGGTTCTCCGATCTCGACGCCGTCGCTGTCACCTGCGGCCCCGGTCTGGTGGGCGCGCTCCTGGTCGGGGTCGAGACGGCCAAGTCGCTGGCCTTCGCGCTCGGCAAGCCGCTCATCGGCGTCAATCACCTGGCCGGGCACTTGGCGGCCATCTTCCTCGGCGAAGACGCCACGCCGCCGTTCCCGCACCTGGCGCTGCTGGTGTCGGGCGGGCACACGGCGCTCATCCGCGTCGACGAGCCGGGCAAGACCTCGTTGCTCGGCGCCACGCGCGACGACGCCGCCGGCGAGGCGTTCGACAAGGTCGGTAAGCTGCTCGGCCTCGGCTACCCGGGCGGGGTGAAGATCGACAAGCTGGCGGCGACCGGCGATCCGCGGGCCGTCGAGCTTCCGCGGGCGCTGCCGGGGCGCGACGATCTCGATTTCAGCTTCTCGGGGCTCAAGACGGCGGTGGCCACGCGGCTGGCCAAGACGGGGGTCCCCGAGGGGGCGGCGCTGGCCGATTTTTGCGCCAGCTTCCAGTCGGCAGTGGTCGACGTGCTGGTGCGCAAGTCGCGGCGGGCGCTGGCGCGCGAGGGGTTGGGCGCGCTGGTCGTCTGCGGTGGCGTGGCGGCCAACCGCGGGCTGCGCGCGGCGCTGGCCGAGGCGGCGCGCGAGGACGGGTTCGGTCTCTTCATCCCGCCGCCCAAGCGCTGCACGGACAACGCCGCCATGATCGCCGCCGAGGGGAGCGCGCTTTACCTGCGGGGGGCGCGGGCGGGGCTGGACCTGTCCGTCGATCCCGGCCTGCCGCTGGCGCCCGGCCTGCCGCTAGCGCCGTCTTGACGGCGTTGTCGGACGACCCGCGCCGCGTGCTGGCGCGCCACGGCCTGACGGCCAAGAAATCCTGGGGGCAAAACTTCCTGCGCGATCGGGCGGTCCTGGCGCGCATCGCAGCGGCGACGGCCGCGACGGCGGACGACGTGGTGGTCGAGATCGGCGCCGGCCTCGGCGCGCTCACCACCGCGCTGGCCGCCCTGGAGCCGCCGCCGGCGCGCATCGTGGCGATCGAGCGCGATCCCGACATGCTGCGCGTGCTCGGCGCCGAGCTCGGGGGCGAGCCGCGCGTCGAGGTCGCGGCCGCCGACGCCGCGCGCTTCGATTATACCGAGGCCGCGCGCGCGGCCGGCCGCCCGGTCGTCGTGGTCGGCAACCTGCCGTACCAGATCGCGAGCGCCCTGGTCCTGGCTCTGGTCGAAGCGGGGCGGGCGGGCACCGTCGCGCGGGCGGTGGTCATGGTCCAGCGCGAGATGGCCAAGCGGATCACGGCGCCTCCGGGGAGCCGGATTTACGGCCGCCTCACGGTCGCCGTCGGCCAGCACGCGGAGGCGCGCATCCTGTTCGACGTCA
>Ga0134128_10002923_pt1 | contig 20932 bp, 26 predicted proteins | sample KB31754_FD_96462 | JGI IMG/M metagenome (GOLD analysis project Ga0134128, IMG submission 96462) | Terrestrial soil microbial communities with excess Nitrogen fertilizer from Kellogg Biological Station, Michigan, USA - KB3-175-4 | ecosystem: Environmental > Terrestrial > Soil > Unclassified ...
GCTTCTCCTCTGGGTGCGCCAGCGCGGCATCATCGTCCGCTGCATCGACTTCATCGAGACCCTCGTCACCCTCAACATCCTCTGCGGCCTGCTCGAAATCGGCGCCAATCGCAGCCCTCTCCTCGCCGCCGACGCCGGTCCGCGCTCCTTCGCCGACTGGTTCCACCTCGGCGCCGTCGCCGCTCTCGGCATCCTGATCGTCGCCAACCTGCTTCGCCGCCGTTCCGTCCGCCCCGTCCGCGGGGACGATCATTTCTCCGCTGCCGTCACCATCGGCGGAGCTGTCTTCGCCTTCCACACTCTGCAAACCTCTTTCCACCTGCAGAGCTGGCTGTTCCCCTGGATCAGCTCGCCCCTGTTCGACTCCGCCTGGTCGCGCGCCCTCGGCATCGCCTTCATGGGTGCCGGCATTCTCGTCATCGCCCTCTGTTATCTCGTGATGGGTCATTCGTGGCGCATCGCCATTGACCACGCCGGTTCCGCTGAACTCATCCAGTCAGGGCCATTCCGTACATCCCGCAACCCCATCTATCTCGCCGCCGATGCCTTCGTCGTTGGCTCCTTTTCGATCTGCCCCACCCTGGGCGGCCTCGCCTACCTCCTCATCACGCCGGCCATCCTCCACGCACAGATTCGCCGCGAAGAGAAGTTCCTCTCCGCGCGCTTCTCCGCGGAGTACCGGCAATACGCCGCCGCAACTCCGCGCTATCTCTTCCGCTGGTAATTGGATCAGATCTCTGCCCGGCCAGGGGCCTCTGCCCCGGCTTTAGATATTCGCCTTGGCCCGGCTCGCCCAAAGAATCAGGGCCATCACGAAGACCACCGAGAACGCCATGCCGGTGCCCAACGCCCAAGGCGCGAAGCCCGTCCATGGCTTCCGCAGCCATCGCTTTAGTGCCAGGTCCACCGCCCACCCGCACGTGTACCAGATGTTTGCCGGAATCAGAAAAATCAGCACCGAGATGGCCACAATCGAAGCCATCGACCTAGCATCCCCCTGCGACACTGGCCACAACGCGATTCCGCAGGCCAGCAAAATACTGGCGAACACAACCAGGTTGTAGTAAAGCCTTCTCGCTTCCCACCAGCGGATGATCTGCCCAACCGTCTGCCCAGCCGGTGCCTCGGCGAAGATGTGCCGCATCCCCAACATACGTTTGGTTCTCCTGTGACGGGAAACATAGCACGATCCATCGGCGCGCACCGCCGCGCTTCGCCTTATACCCCGGCCATGGCGCTCGCCATCAGGATCAGCAAAACCACAAACAGGATCGAGAACACCACGCCGGCTCCCAGCGCCCAGGGTGCAAACCCCGCCCACCGCATCCTGAGCCCCCGCTTGAGCCCCAGATCAACCACCCAGCCAAACGTGTACCAGAGGTTCGCCGGGACCATGAAGAGGAGAACCCACATTCCTATCGATCCCGCTGCTGACCTCCACGGGGAGTCGAACTCGATCACCCGCCGCGATGTGATCGCCCACGCCAGCAGGATACTGGCGAACACAATGGCGTTGTAATGGAGTCGCCTCGCCTCCCACCAGCGGACGATCTGGCCGGCACTCTGCCCGATTGGCGGACTGCTGAATAGCTGGCGCACTCCCACCATGGCGGATCTCTCCTGTGAGGGGCCCTGTGAGGGGAAACATAGCACGATTCGCGAAGGCCTCCGATAATAAACTCGGGATCGACGACTCACGATCCACTGGGGGCAGCCCATGCGCTTCCAAAATCGCACCCACGCCGGCCAACTCCTCGCCGCCCAGCTCACCGCCTACGCCAACCAGCCCGGCGTCCGCGTGCTCGCTCTCCCTCGCGGCGGCGTTCCTGTCGCCTTCGAGATTGCCCAGGCACTCCACGCGCCCCTCGACGTCTGGGTCGTCCGCAAAATCGGCGCGCCCGAGATTCCCGAGTTCGCCCTCGGCGCTATCGCTCCCGGCGGCATCGGCCGCGCCGCAATCGAGCTTATCGATGAAGCGTCCGTCGCGCACACCCGCACCACACCCGAACAACTCCGCGGCATCCTCGCCCGCGAGCGCGCCGAACTCGAACGCCGCGAACAGGCCTACCGCCGCAACCGGCTGCCCATCGACGTCGCCGGCTGCACCGTCATCCTGGTCGACGACGGACTCGCCACCGGATCCACCATGCGTGCCGCCATTGCCGCCCTCCGCCAGCGCAACCCTGCCCGCATCGTTGTCGCCGTCCCTGTCGCCGCTTCTTCGGTTTGTCAGTTGCTCTCCCAGCAAGCCGATCAGGTCGTCTGCCTGTTCACCCCACCGTCGCTGGATTCGGTCGGCCAGTGGTACGACGACTTCTCCCAGACCACTGACAGCGAAGTCTGCGAGCTCCTCCGCCAGGCCGCGGGCACCGGCGCCTCCCAGGCCACCTGAACAGCCATTACCTGGATTGGGCATACCCGCCCGCCTCGTCCTGCGGATACAATGACCCCAATTCCGCCGAGGTTCCCATGTCCGAAGTCCCCGTGCCCGAAGCTCCCCTGTCTGAAGCGGTCATGATCGAAACCACCGAGAGCTCCGGCGAGTCAGCCGTCCCCGCCATTCCTCTGTCCCAGGGCCCGCCCGTCGCCGTACCCCTTGATGCCGTCATGCAGCCCGACACCCGCCGCATCCCCCACTTCGGCCACGTGGCCCTCCTGGGAGCCCTGCTCGCCGGCGGCCTTCTCTGCACCATCTTCGTCATCTTCGGAGCCCTGCTGCTCCATCTCTTCGGCGTGACCCGCATCCAGGATGCGCAGCACAGCATCGCCTACGCCATCGGCACCATGGTGATCTGGTACGGCATCGCCTTCGCGCCCGCCGCGCCCGTCTTCTCCTCCCTCTGGCGCAGAAAATTCTCCGCCGGAATCCAGTGGCATGCCGCCTACCTGCGCCGCCTCTGGCCCGTCCTCATGGGAACCGGTTTCGCCTGCTTTGTCCTCGCAGTGTCCGCCCGCTCCTTCCTTCACCTCCCGGAAAAATCTCCCATTGCCGGCATGCTCACCTCGCCTGCCGCAGCATGGATTATGTTCGCCTTCGGCGTCACCGTCGCCCCGCTCTGCGAAGAAATCATCTTCCGCGCATTCCTGCTGCCCGCCTTTGCCACCGCATGGGATTGGCTCGGCGAAAAATTCGCAGGCCGCGCCCGCCTCCCACTCGCCGAAAACGGCCACCCCCGCTGGTCCATTCCCGCCATGATCGCGGGCTCCATCCTCACCAGCGTCCTCTTCGCCCTCATCCACGCCGGCCAGATAGGCGGCGCGATCGGTCCCATTCTCCTCATCTTCGCCATCAGCCTGGTCCTGTGCACGGTGCGCCTGCTCAGCCGCTCGGTTGCTGCCTCCGCCCTCACCCACGCCACCTACAATTTCAGCCTCTTCGCCTCCATGGCCGTCGCCACCCACGCCTTCCACCACCTGCACCCGTAGTACAAATCCCAATGCGGTGTCATTCTGAACGGAGCGGCTTGGGCCCCGCTCACAGCTTTACCGTGAGTGGGGTAAGCGGAGTGAAGAACCCGCAGTTGTTTTTCCTTCCCTGTCCGAATTGGCCGAGCGGCAGAAACTTTCCCCCACCTTCCGCTGAAGACATACACTTGGTCCCATGGGCCTGCTTCCTAAACCGCGAGGATTCTGGGATTACGGCCTGTTTGCTATCTTTCTGGCCGGGCTATTAACGCTCCTGTTCTGGGTAGAAAGCGGCACCCTCGGCTGGGCGGACGCCCTATTCGCATTCCTTACAGCGCTATTCGTCGTCTTCGCAATCATCCTCGTTCGCCGAAACGAAACGGCGGCGTGGATCAGGCAGCCGAGTTCGCCGCTTGGCTTGTGGGTATCGCTCGGAATGGCGCCTTTCGTTTTCGGGGCTATCTACCTCGACGCATTCCTTCTTCATCTAAACCAGATGCCCGCTGGTCGATTCCGGATCAATGCCGTAGTTGGGCTCGTGTTGGTTTTTGCCATGTTGTTGCAATTCCGTCGATCAAAGCGTGCACTGCGTCAGCGCAAATAACGCGACACACGCAATGTGTTCCCGGGCGAGCCGGAATCCTGCGCACAGAAATCGATCTAACCCGATCAAGTGACCTCTGGACCACCTGACCACTCGACCACTGGCCACCTTCCTTTCTGCACCGCCATCCGTGCGCCAGCCACCCTGTGGAAAACTCCTTGTCAAGGGGTATTTCGAAAAATAGTTTCTAAGCCGCTGATTCTAAAGAGCAAAAAGCTTCGCCAGAATTGCCGGTTTTCCGTTTGAAAAGAGTACGCTTTTTCTTAGAGGGAAAAGTAGTGCCTGGCGTGCACTGCTTTCTTCTCCAGGACAGGTTTCCTTTCCTTTCGCAGCCCCTGGATTGGCCGGCTCATCCGGCCCAATCCGGGGGCTGCTTTTTTGCGCTCATTTCCGCCCTGCCGGGCCAACTGAAAGGCAAACACCATGGCAAATATCCTCGTCAACATTGAAAAAGGAATCGAAATAGGCGCCCAGGACGCGCTCCGCTGGCTCACCGGCGCCGACCGCGCCCTCAAAGCCGCTCCCGCGGTCATTGCCGGCCTCGCGACCCTCCTCGCCGCAGTCGACAAGCCCATCACCGAGGCCGTCGCCGCGTCGGCCAATCCCCTCAACATCGCCCTCGACCTCCCGACTGCGCGCGACATCCACGCCGTCTGGCCCGAACTCAAGCAATTCCTCTCCACCCTCGGCGTCAAGTTCTAGCCAATCTCCACCAGGCTTCCTTGCAAACTGCGAGTATTCAAGCCCTTTGGCAGTTCCAAACCGAAACGGACGGGGGGGCCACGGGTACCCCCACCCCCTACCCCCACCCTGAAGGAGTCCATCATGAACCCGCTTTTGAACATCTGGCAGCACCCGCGCACCTCGCTGGCGGGCCTGCTGATCTCCGCAGCCACCCTGGCCGGCGTGCTCTCCCAGCAGGGAATCACCCTGGGCAAATCCGGAACCGGCACCGTAGTCACGCTTGTGGGATCGCTCGCCACCGCGTTACTCGGCCTCATCGCCCGCGATCCCGCACCCCAACCCGCCGCCGCGCCGGAGCCCACGCTGCAAAACCAGCGCTGATCCACTAACGCAGCAAAGCCCGGCTGCCAAAAGGTAGCCGGGCCCAAACTGTGAACTACGAACTGTGAACTACGAACTGTGAACTAAGAACTGTACCCTGACCTTCAGCTCTGCTCGTGCGCTTCGCCCAGAATCAGCTTCAGCGTCATTTCGCGGCGGCCGCGCACGATCGTGACGGACACCGTGTCGCCGGCCTGGTGCTTGTCCATCAGCTCGCTGATGTCCTGCGGATCGGTCACCTTCTGCCCGTCAATGGCGATAATCAAATCGCCGCCGATCATGATGGGCTGGTTCCCCAGGTAAGCCTGCTCGTTCCCGCCGCGCAACCCGGCCCGCTCTGCCGCGCCGCCCGGGATCACCTTCTGAATCAGCACCCCGTAGTCGGCGGAAAGACCCATCTGCTGCGCCAGGTCCGGCCCGATGGCAAACGACACAATGCCCAGCGACGGCCTGCGCACCTTGCCGTAGCGCGTCAAATCGGCAAGCACCGCCTTGGCCGTGTTGATGGGAATGGCGAACCCGATCCCCGAGCTCTGTTCCGCGCCATTCGACGCGATCATGGTGTTGATCCCGATCACCTCGCCGCGCGAGTTCAGCAGCGGCCCGCCGGAATTGCCCGGGTTGATCGCCGCGTCCGTCTGGATCGCATCTTCGATCGGCGCGCCCTCGGCTCCGCGAATCGACCGGATCGAGCTGATAATCCCTCGTGTCATGGTCCCGGCCAGGCCGAAGGGATTGCCGATGGCGTACACCTTCTGCCCCACGGCCAGGTTGTTCGAGTCCGCCAGCGTCACCGGCTGCAGATTGGGCGCTTCAATCTGCAGCAGGGCAAGGTCGTGCACGCGGTCCGTCCCAATCACCTTGGCCGTGTACTTGTGCTTGTTCGAGAGTTGCACTTCGATGCCGCGATTGGCGTTCTCCACCACGTGGTAGTTGGTCAACACGTGCCCGGCCTTGTCGAGGATGAAGCCCGATCCCTGCCCCTGCTGCGGAACCGTTCCGTAAAAGAAGTTGAACACCAGCGACGTGGACGTGATATTCACCACCGAAGGCAGCACGCGTTTATAAACCGCAATGTTGTTCTGCTCCTCGGCGTCGAACTCCGGCGCGGCGTGCGCCTCCGTCAGATCGAGCGGCGAGTTCACCCCGTGCGCGCCAATCAGCGATAGATGCCGCAGGTCCTCCGGCCAATGGGCCGTCACAAACCAGAATCCACCCACCAGCAAAACAATCAACAGCAACCGTCGCATCGTCATTCCTTTCAAGAATCTTTCGGGGGAGCAGAACTATACCCCACCCCCACCCCCTCCCCCCTGGACTGCCGGAGCGTGCGGGGTTGGGTCAACGCAGTTTCGCTCAAGCCTATTCTAATGAACCGGAATTCAGCATGAATGTTGCGTGCGGCAGTGGCCGGCTCCTACATCGGGTCGCGCAGCGCCGGAGTGAATGCCACTCCCACCAGGATTGCCTCCGGCGAGAGGAACCGGCTGACCACCTGTCCCCATGGCTCTCTCTGGTTCTTCACAATCAGACGATACCCAGCGGACTCGAGAACGGCGGTGGCTTCTTCCACGTTCTCCACGTCGAATTCAAGCCACGACTGCGGAGTGGGCAGGTCTGAAGGCCACTCATCGCTGCCGAAGCAGGATTGTGCTGCGTGCGCCAGCGGCCACAATGCGAATGTCTTTGCGCCCGGAACCGCCTCCGAGTGCAGATAACCACCACTCTCCTCTTTGAACGGAATGCCCAGCACGCCTGCATACAACCGGCGGCTCTCTTCGGGATCCTTTACCACCGGCCCGAATCCCGCGATAAAGAGCACTTTCAAACCCGCCAACGCCACGCCGCCTCCTCGATCCTGGGATGCTAAAAGCTAGCCGCCAGACGCCTTTTCGCTCTCGGTCTTCAGGCGAGCCCAGATCTCAACCACGCGCTGCCGCAGCGCCGCCAGGTCGCCGGTATTCTCGATCACGAAATCCGCCCGCGCAGCTTTTTCGGCGTCGGGCATCTGCCGCGCCAGCCGCACGCGCGCGTCGGCCAGCGCCGCTTCGCGCTTCGCGGGATCGGTGCACACGCGATCTACATAGCGCGCCACTTTCACCTCCTCCGGAGCCGTGAGCACAATGACCCGATCGAACCGGTTACGCCAATCCGCCAGCACTCCCTCGCTTTCGCCGCGCCGGCGGGCATCGCGCTCCACCTCGAAGATGAGCGCCGACTCCACCACCGCCACGGCCTGGGGATCGCGCCGGAACACCTCGTCCATCCACCGCTGCTGCGCGGCAATCACCGCCGGATGCACAATCGCATTCAGCTCATCGAGCCTGCCTTCGGTGAACGCCATCTGCGCCAGCCGCCCGCGATCCAAGCGACCTTCGCCCGGCCGCGCGTCCGGCTCTACGACCTCCGGCCCAAACACACGCACGATTTGCTGATACACGTTCTGGCCCGGCTCCATCAGCTCGCGGCCCAGCTCATCGGCCTCGATCACGTGCGCGCCAAGCGCCCGCAACGCCGCCGCCACGGTGCTCTTGCCGCTGCCCAGCCCGCCCGTAAGTCCGACCCTCAGCATTCGACCTCTCGCGCTTTGTAACAGGGCACGACTTCAGTCGTGCCGATAAGCCGACAACAGAACGATTCGGGCTTTAGCCCTTGCGTTGCCCTTGATGCTTGCCCTTCTTCGCGAGCCTCATCGATCGTTTCGCACACGAGCAACAAGGATCACCACAGACGCAATCAGCCCGACCGCCGCCAGGATCGCCATCGTGTAATCCGGCTTTTGCATTGCGTTGATGACGAGATAGAGGTTGCAAGCACACGCAATCACATATGCAATGAGAGACAATCCTCTCTTGAAATCGCTTTCGTCATCTACTCCCATACGTCGCGCTACATCCCTCGCCGCATCTTCGCAGCGCGCACCGTGTTTGCCATCAGCATCGCAATCGTCAGCAAGCCCACGCCGCCGGGCACCGGCGTGTATGCTCCGGCCACCTCAAACGCCTTGGGATGTACATCGCCCACAATCACCGACCCGCGCTTGGCAAACGCTGCCTCGCGTTTTTCGTTGCCGGCAAAGAACTTGTCGAACTCCTCGCGCGTCTCGATGCGGTTGATGCCGACGTCGATTACCGTCGCGCCCGACTTCACCATCTCCGGCGTAATGAACCCCGGCCGCCCGATCGCCGCCACCAATATGTCCGCCTGCCGCGTCACGGCGCCCAGATCGCGCGTCTTCGAATGGCAGATCGTCACCGTCGCGTTCTCATGCAGCAGCAGCATTGCTGCGGGCTTGCCCACGATGTCGCTGCGGCCCACCACCACCGCGTTCGCACCGGCAATGGAGATCCCGCTGCGTTTCAAAATCTCGATCACGCCCGCCGGCGTGCACGGCGCCAGCGCCGGCCTTCCCGCCTGCAGCCGGCCTGCATTCACCGGGTGAAATCCGTCCACGTCTTTAGCCGGATCAATCGCATCCAGCAGCAGCTTCGCATCCACCTGCTTCGGCAGGGGCAACTGCACCAGGATGCCGTCGATATCATCGCGCGCATTCAGTGTGGCGATGAGGGCCAGCATCTCTTCGGTGGTAACCGTCTCGGCCGGCGTGATGAGGTCGCTGAAGAGCCCCAGGTCGGCGCACGCCTGCACCTTGCTCTTGACGTAAATCTGTGACGCCGGCACCTGGCCCACCAGCACCGCCGCCAGTCCCGGGCGTACGCCCCTGGCCGCGAGCCGCTTCACCTCTGCTGCAACTTCCTGCTTGATCTCACTTGCAATCACTGCGCCATCAAGTACTTTCGGCATCCCAGCCCCCTCAACGTCATCCTACCGCGCCGGCATCGCTACCATAGAGAATGAGCACGAACAGGAGCACACCATGCGCATGGGAATTCAAATTGGAGCCAGGCCGGATGCGGGATTTGATGATCCGCTGGGCATGCTGCACGACTGCCACCGCCGCATCGAGCACTTTCTCAATATCGTCTGCGTCGTTGCGGACCGGGCGCCAGGGCGTGCCCTGAGCGAAGAAGAAACTGGCGCAATCCAGGCCGCACTCAGCTACTTCAGGACCGGCGGCCAGCGGCACAACGCCGATGAGGAGCAATCGCTCTTCCCTCGCATGCGCGCCGGCGGCGCTGAACAAGTCCCAGAAATCGGCGGCCTTGAACACGACCATCGCGACGCGGAACTGCTGCACGCGAAGGTGGATACGATCTACTCCGCGTGGATTGCCAATCAGGCCATCCCGCCGCAACAGCAGGGTGAATTGAAGTTGGCAACAGACAAGCTAAAGAAGCTTTATGAGCAGCACATCGCAATTGAAGAGAAGGTGGTGTTTCCCCGCGCGGCGCAGACGCTGACACCGGAAGCCATTGCCGCCATCGGTCAGGAATTCCGGGATCGCCGTTCCTGAACAGGCGGCTCCACTTCAACCCCTGAGCGATGGATGCGCGTCAGAGGCCTTTTGACGTCGCACCGCGCGGATGACTTGAACGCCCTGGAACAAGCCGATTATTCCGACCACCAGGCTGAGCGGAGCCATGTAAAGGTAGAACGAGTCTCCGCGATTGTTATCGAGAGCCCACAACTGGACAAGCCCGATTCCTATGAGAACCACGTAGGTGGACGTATAGGCGAACGCGACCCGAAGCGAGAATCCCTTTCGCTCCGCGAACCGATCGTAATAGCCACTCAGCCGGCTCATGCAGGCAGTATAGCGCGCATCCGGATCGGGTCATAGATACCTTTGATCTCATGATCGTTACTCAACAGACAACCGACAATCGGCAACTGAAAACTCATCCTCAGTGCGCATGCCCGTGATGGTGCTCGTGCGCCTGCTCGGCTGACATCTGGTCAATCGGCACCACGCACCCGTGAAGCTCAGGGCAGTTCTCGTGTTCGAACTGGATCGTCGTGTGGCAGATGTTGAAGTGGTCCTTGAGCACGTGATTGAGCTGGGTCAGGATGTCGCTGCTCTCCGAAGGCGGAATATCGGCAATGGTCACATGACAGGCCAGCGCTCGCGATTGCGACCCCAGCGACCATACGTGCAGATCGTGCACGTTCACCACGCCGCCCACTTCCTCCATGCCCGCGCGGATCTGTTTTAGATCGACGCCCCGCGGCGTGCCCTCGAGAAGAATATTCAGTGTCTCGCGCACGATGCCCCACGACGACCACAGAATGAGCGCCGCAATCAGCAGCGACAGCACAGGATCGATCCAGTTCTGGCCGGTGAACAGAATGATTGCGCCTCCGACAATGACCGCCGCCGTCGAGAGCGTATCCCCGGCCATGTGCAGGAAGGCCGAGCGCATATTCACATCTCGCGCTACGCCCCACAGCAGTGCCGCAATGGCGCCGTTCATCACCACGCCTGCCGCGGCTACGTACATCATGATGCGCGGGTGCACTCCCACCGGCGCATAAAGCCGATGCACCGCAGCCACGCCGATCCAGGCGGATATCACCACCAGGCTGGCCGCGTTCACAAACGCCGCCAGTACTCCGGCGCGCTGATAGCCGAAGGTGCGGGCGGGGTCGGCCGGGCGCGTTTGAAAGTAGACGGCGACAAAGCTGAGCAGCAGGGCCAGGAAGTCGCTGACGTTGTGCCCGGCTTCCGACAGCAGTGCAAGGGAGTGGGCGCGAAGGCCGGCGAGGAACGTAACCGCAACGTAAAGTGCCGTCGCCACCAGCGAAACGCGCAGCACGGCCTGCATCCTCCGGGCGCCCGGGCCGGCGGATTGGGTTACGGGTGCTGCGTGGACGTGCATCTGCCTAGTATACCGGGGGTGGGTATGAAACAACAGCGGTCGAGACGGCAGGAAGCGGGTCTTTCCGATCACGTCTGGAGTGTTGAAGAACTGATTTCCTTTTGCCGACTCCGGTAGCCAAGAAGTGGGGACCGTTTAAGAAGGCTTAGGCGCGTCAACGCCTAAGCGAGTGTTCGGCGAAAGGGGAATAGTCGGACTCAGCGAAGCCGAAATTCCGTTGGCCTTTCAGCCGCTCCCGCTTGGCACATTGACGTTCTCTCCGCACCCAATACGCGCCAACCAGTCCAAGGCCAGCAGCCCAAACCGAAATTAGACCAAGCGAGATTGCGATGCTAGTCATGATGGACCGCTCCTTTCAAGAATGATGCCAAATGTGATGAAAATGGTTGCAATCACAAGGGTTCCAGAGACCCAAAGTGCAAGCTCAAGGCGGGGTAAACCCATCCCCTTGTACCCCTCCAAGGGCACGAAAACCAAGACAAGAATGCCAACTTCGCGAAGTGTTTCTCCGATCAGTTCCGAGACGGATCGTTTTTCGGGCAAATGGGCCAGTCCTCTTGGGGAGTCGGCCAAGTGTACCGTAATTCACGAGAGCGTCGTCAATAGTAATGACGTTTGAGGTATGGAATGGGTTCCGAAATGTTACTAAAGACAGGGAAAAGCCAAAGCAGTCGTGGCATCCGGCAATATTCAGACTGACCCACTACCAAGCGGCAGGGTGGACGTGGATCAGGCTTCCGGCCGGGGCTGTAATCGGACTTGTTCCGCGGTTTCGGGGTTCTCCCACGCCGGCAGCACCGGAACAGTCTTGCGCAGGCCCGACCAGCCTTCGGCAACTACGATGCTGTTTTGCGGATAACCCGGCTGGTACCGCACTGAGCAGGGAAAGCCCGATCGCACGTGCGCCACTGTCACCACGTCGCCCATCAGCGTGATGTCCTGGCCGCACTCATAATCCACGCCGCCGATGCTGTACTCGTAGAGCAGCATGGTAAGCAGATGTCCATCCTCGGCGGGTATTTCGGCCACATCCAGCAATGTTCCGTCGACGATACGTCCGTCCTCGGTGAGCATTTTGCGGCGCGCCAGTTCGAGTTCGGCGGGAGTGGGCCGCTTGCGGCGCAAGTACCACGTGCTGAGAGCCGCGGCGCCGGCGATCACCACTATCCCTGCTGCAATCTCCCAGATTTTGACGGTGTTCCCGTTCATGGCTGCGCGCACTCCGCATGGCGGAGGACCCGACTCCAGCATAGCTCAGGTGCATTCGAGCGGTGGGATGCCGCGCCGGCCGGGTGTGCCGGCACTCCAATCCGGAACTACCCCGCACCCGCGGGAACGGACGTCGCCCCGCCCGGAATCGTGATCGCGTCTATCGCCGGGCAAGCTGTTGCAGCGCCCGCGCCTGGGCTGCTGCCAGCGCATCGTCCGCGGGAACCCGCACGTCCGGCTGCACGCCTCGGCCGGCCCAGTCCGGGTCCGGATAAGGGTTTGCCACCCGGCTCTCCCGCATGCCGATGCCGAAATGCTCGTCGATATTGTGGAAAACGCCCACATCGGTGGCGCCGCCCGTCGTTTCGCCCACCAGCGTGGCGCGATGCAATTCTTTCAGGTCGTAGCTGAAATGCTCGGCCGCCGACCATGTCCGCCCCGACGTGAGCACCCAGACCGGCTTGTGCGCGAGGCCGCTGCCGGCCATCGGGGAGTGCGTCCACATATTCGCCGCGGAGTCTGCCCGCGGGTTCCAGAAGAATGCCGGCTTGTCGAAAAGCCATCCCGCAAGGAACAGCACCATCTCCGGCGATCCACCGGAGTTGTCGCGGAGATCGATAATGAGTCCCTGGGCGGCGGAGAGCTTTTTCATCGCCGCAATCGCCTCGCCACCGCAGATTTGCGGATCGGAAAACGTGTCCAGCTTGAGGTACCCGATCCGGTTGGGGAGAATCTTCACGTCGACGAAACCGCAGTTGGCGGCGAGCGCGATCGCCCGATATTGGGCGTCCTGCTCGGCCGTCGGCGCGGCGCTCTGGTGCAGGGGCATTGCGCTGAACACCACCTCGAAATGGGTATCGCCGCTGGCGCTGCGTAACTGCCGCGTGAGCAGCGTGGCAAAAGCGGCGGGATCGTCCACCGTGTCATACCCGCCGCCGCGCTCGTTGGCCTGCAAGGAACGCGACACCCTTTCCGCCGTGGCGTGGTCGGGGTACTCCTTACGCACAGTTTCGGCGATTCCCGCGATCACACGCCGTCGTTCGGCATCGTCAAACAACGCCAGCGGTTTGCTTTGGGCAACGCTCACGTACGATGCGGGGGGCTTACCTGACGACGCCCTCTCAGCCGGTGGGGCTCCAGGCCCGTTGCCGATTACGGCCGTGTCACCGTCCCCGCCGCCGGCGCCACGTCCGGTTGCCCAGGGGTCCACCGTAACCCCATTGGCCTCGGCGGCCTGCGAGGCGCGCAGCACAGGGAAGTGACCAGTGTGCTTCGCCAGGATCGAAACGGCAGCCAGCAATGCCAGGGTAAGCAGTGTCCCATAAAAGTACGCGCTCGACCGGATCGGCTTTTCGTCCAGCATGGTGAAAGACGGCACGGCGCCAGGGCCCGTTTCGCGTGCGGGCGACAGCGCAGGCTCTTCGCGCAGATACGCGCCGGGCAAAGCCACCGCCAGGTCCGCCAGCAGATCGCGCCACAGCCGCACCCGCGGCCGGAATCCGCGCTCATGCTGGGCGCGCTGACGGTAGAGATCGAGCGACTCCTCGCCCCAAGCGGCCCGAAAGCGGGAAGGGAAGAGCCGGAAGAGGAGAGCATAGATCTTCTCAGACATAGTCCCCCTTGTAGATCTTGCGTGCGCGCGCCACGCGCAACAGATCGGCCAGGCGGCCGGCCTCAGACCGCGCCAGTTTACGCCCGCCCGCGGTCAGGCGGTAATGCCGCCGGCGCCGCGCGTCGACGGCCTCGGCGGGCGAGTCGATTTCTTCAATCAGCCCTTCTTCCAGCAGCGTCTGGACGGAGCTGTAGAGGGTTCCCGGCCCCAGGCGCATGCGGCCGCCTGTCTGCTCCTCGATCTGGCGCATGATGCCGTAGCCGTGCAGGTCTTCGCCGGCGAGCGAAAGCAGTATTTGGAAGGCAGCGGAGGGGAGCGGATCGAGTTTGCGTTTTGGCATCGTTTGTGCTCGATGATCGATATATCGATGAACGACGATAGCGCTGGTCGGATCCGATGTCAATGGGAAATTCCCTACCGCCGTCTGCGGTTCGCACAACTGTGAGGCGCGCCACATCGGCGCGAAATGCGGCGGGCATATAATCGCCCGCAAATTGCATTCTTGAGGTGGTGGCCTTATGCGTAAGCTCTTTAGCGCGATCGTGCTGCTGGCGTGTTCTTTTTCGTTGGTGGCGGCACAGTCCTCTATTACTCCCGAGCAGGCGCTGGCGCGGGTACTTCAGCAGGCGCCGGTGCAGGCGGGATGGTTCGCGCCCAACTTCCTGGCCCAAATTCCTATCACTCAGGTCGACGCGATTGTGAAGCAGTACAGGGGAGCGATCGGCGCCTTCCAGCGGGCCGATGCCACGGCGGATGGCTTCACGCTGGTGATGGAGCGCGGCACCGCTCCGGCCAAGATCCACCTCGACGCAGAGGGGCGCATTGACGGCCTCTGGTTTGGCGCGCCTCAGCCCACCAAGCCCATGAGCCTTGAAGATGGCATGAAGGAGCTGTCGGCGTTCCCCGGCAAAGTGTCCGCTGCCGTGTTCGAAGAGGGCAAGCCGCTGGCGGCACTGCATGCCGAGGATGCGCTCGCGGTTGGATCGGCCTTTAAGCTGGCGGTTTTGGCGGCGGCCGAGGAGCAGACGGCGGCCGGAAAATTGCACCTCGATCAAACGTTCCCGCTGAAGAAGGAGTGGAAATCTCTCCCTTCGGGCGTGCTGCCGGGCTGGCCGGACGGGACGCCACTCACCCTGGCGACGCTTGAGAACGAGATGATCTCGATCAGCGATAACACCGGCGCCGACGCGATGCTTTCGATTGTGGGCCGCGATCAGGCGGAGAAGTTCGCACCGCGCAACAAGCCGTTTCTGAGCACGCGCGAGGCGTTCGTCCTGAAGGCCAAGAACAGCGCAGCGCTGCTGGAGCGGTATCGCAAGGCGGACGAGCCCGGTCGCCGCGCCATGCTGGCCGAGATCGACGCCCAGCTGCTGCCCGATGCGAGCCAGTTCAGCGATGCGCCCAGCGCAACCGACATTGAGTGGTTCTTTACCCCTGAGGAGTTGTGCTCGCTGGCTGCGAAGGCAGCGGATGCGGATGCGTTCCGCATTAATCCCGGCCTCGCTGACCGGGGACAGTGGAAGCAGGTGGCGTTCAAAGGTGGGTCTGAGGGCGGCGTGCTTAACCTGACTACGGCGCTGACCGGCAAGAATGGCAGGCACTATTGTGTGGCGGCGACATGGAACAATACGGCCGCGCTCGATCAGAACAAGTTCTTCGCGACGTATGGGAGCATTCTCAGCACGCTGGCGAGAGCTTCCGGCAAGTTAGGACAGAGCAGCGCGCCAGCTCGAGGTGCGCGATGCCTTGATTGAGAACGTGCTAGTCTTCTGGTGGGAATATTTCCCACCAGAGGTGCAGCGATGGCGCAGGTCGAGAAAATCAGCATCGCCCTCCCCGCGGAGATGGTCTCCACCCTCCGGCAGGCCGTCGACTCCGGCGAGTATGCGTCCTCGAGCGAGGTGGTGCGCGAAGCCCTGCGCGACTGGACTCGCAAGCGCGGGCTACGCGAGCGGGGTTTGGAGGAACTGCGGAAGGTCTGGCGCCAGGCCGTCGCAGACGATACCGCGGGCGTCTCTCCCCATGACGTGATCGAGCGGCTGGAACGCAAGTACCAGACTCTCGCGGACGCCTCGGGAGAGCGGGAAGAATGCGCCTAGAATTTTCCCGATACGTCGAAAGCGATCTTGAAGCCGTCGCCGATTTCATTGCGGAGGACAGCCCTCGCCGGGCGGTCGAGTTTGTGCGCCAAATTTGGGGCAAGATCCTGCGCATCGGGGAGCAGCCGCAGCTCTACCAGCTACAGCCCGAGATAGGAGAAGGAGCCCGCCTGGCGGTGGTTGGCCGCTACCTGATTCTGTTCCGAATTGTCGGAGACGCCGTACGCATTGAGCGCGCGGTGTACGGAGGGCGCGACCTTCCCGGTTTGTTCGAGTGAGCAGCCTGTAGGGATCACTTGGCTGGTTCTGTACTGCCCCATCGGCTGAGAAGCCTTTGTGTGAGTGCCTCTCGAACCAAACTACCGATAATCAGAATTGGCGACGTGAGCAGCAGGAACATCATTCCGCTTCCTTCGGTGAAGAAGCAGGAGCAGTCGAGAATGGAGTGCAGGCGGTGGATTTCACTCCAGGAGAAGAGGATGAACGGAGCAGAATAATACCCGATGGCAGCGATGGTTCCGCCGAGCCACAGGCAGGCTGCATTCTTAGAGGCCAGATCATGCACGCGGGGAAAGAGAGCCATTACGGACAAGAAGGAAAACGAATCCCACGCGGTCAGAATGATAGCGAGGTGCATAGTCTGCAGGCCGCGCCCGGTACTGCCTGCTTCATTGCAGAAATAGTTGCCGGTAGCCTCCCAGTAGAAGGCCGCAAACAGGCAGATGAAGAACAGCGCCTCGGCCGCAACCCGGACGCGCAACGTTCGTAAGCGCATGGCAATCCTTGTAACACACGCGCTCTTCCGGCGCTCAGTCCTTCCGGGCTGAGGCGTTATACTCGACTCTGCGGCTCAGGGGAAATTTCCCTGCCGGAAGCTCGCATTTCCGGAGGTTTTTGTTGGGTTTGAAGAGTACGGAAACGAAACGCCGCATCCGCTCCACCACCGTGATTTGCGTGCGCCGCAACGGCCGGGTGGTGATGGCGGCCGACGGGCAGGTCACGCTGGGCGATCATGTTTTGAAGCACTCGGCGAAGAAGATCCGCAGGCTTTACCAGGACAAGATTCTTGCCGGATTCGCGGGTTCGACGGCGGACGCCTTCAACCTGTTCACGCGCTTTGAGACCAAGCTGGAGCAGTATGCGGGCAACATTCATCGCTCCGCCGTGGAGCTGGCCAAGGACTGGCGCACGGACAAGATGCTGCGCAACCTGGAGGCTTTGCTGCTGGTGGCGGACAAGGGCCAGACGTTCCTGATTTCGGGATCGGGAGATGTGATCGATCCCGACGAACCCTATGCCTCGATCGGCTCCGGCGGCAGTTATGCCACCGCCGCCGCCCGCGCGCTTTTTGAAAACACTGAGCTGGACGCGCACGCGATCGCCGAAAAAGCCATGAAGATTGCCGGCGAGATCTGCATCTATACGAACGACCGCGTGACGTTTGAAGAATTGAAGTAGCAGAAGAAACCGATGGCCATCTATCTTCCCGCATCCGCTGAAGAAACCGAAGTCTCGCTGGACGAGCTGACGCCGCGCGAGATTGTCGCTGAGCTCGACAAGCATGTTGTGGGGCAGAAGGCGGCGAAGCGTGCCGTGGCCATTGCGCTGCGCAACCGGCAGCGGCGCCAGAAGCTTCCACCCGATCTTGCCGACGACATCATGCCCAAGAACATCATCATGATTGGGCCGACGGGGGTGGGCAAGACGGAAATTGCGCGGCGGCTGGCCAAGCTCACGAATTCGCCGTTCCTGAAGGTGGAGGCCTCGAAGTTTACCGAGGTGGGCTACGTGGGGCGCGACGTCGAATCGATGATCCGCGACCTGGTGGAAATTGCCATCGACATGGTGCGCGAAGAGCGCCTGGAAGAGGTGGAAGACCGCGCGGAGATGAACGCCGAGGAGCGCCTGCTCGACCTGCTGCTGCCGCCTCCGCCGGCCACGCCTCCGGGCCAGGATGGCCAGCTTTCGCTGCCGGGCGCCGAGAGCCATACGCGGTCGCGCGAGAAGCTTCGCTCGCAGTTCCGCGAAGGCAAGCTCGACGACCGAATGGTCGAGCTCGATGTGCGCCAGTCGAACATGCCGCAGTTCGGCATCATCTCCAACCAGAATATGGAAGACATGGAGATGAACTTGAAGGACATGCTGCCCAACATCTTTGGCCAGGCGCCGAAGAAGCGCAAGATGAAGGTGGGCGAGGCGTTCGACTACCTGGTGCAGGAAGAAGAAGGCCGGCTGATCGACATGGATAGCGTGAATCGCGCGGCCACGGAGCGCGTGGAGTCGAGCGGCATTATTTTTCTGGACGAGATCGACAAGATCGCCGGCCGCGAAGGTTCGCATGGGCCGGACGTTTCGCGCGAGGGCGTGCAGCGCGACATCCTTCCCATCGTGGAAGGGACCACCGTCAACACGCGCTACGGCATGGTGCGTACCGACCACATCCTGTTCATTGCCGCGGGTGCGTTCCACGTCTCGAAGCCCAGCGATTTGATTCCAGAATTGCAGGGGCGCTTTCCGATCCGCGTGGAGTTGCAGTCGCTCACGGTGGAAGACTTCCTGCGCATTCTTACTGAACCGAAGTCGTCGTTGACCAAGCAGTACTCGGCGCTGCTTGAAACCGAAGGCGTCAAGCTCGAGTTTGCACCGGATGCGCTGCGCGAAATGGCCGCGTTCGCGTTCAAGGTGAACGAATCGACGGAGAACATTGGCGCGCGCCGCCTGCACACGATTATGGAGCGTGTGCTTGAGGACGTCAGCTTCCTTGCGCCGGACGTGGTCAGGCGCTCGCCGGATGGCGGACCGGCGCGGACCATGGAATCGCTCGTCGCCGACGCGTCTGGCCCGCTTCCCTATGAAGAGCGGATGACTGCTTCGGGTCCGGAAAAGGTCTTCACGATCACGGACGATTATGTGAAGCAGATGGTGGCGAGCGTGGTGAAGGATCAGGATTTAAGCCGGTACATCCTGTAGTTTTCAGTCGTCAGTTTTTCAGTTGTCAGTCGGGTGCGTGACAAGGCTCGTCTTCCAGGGTGGAACCATGGATGCGCTTTGCTTCTCTTGCCTCTTATTCCCGAAGGGAATCTGCTGATTGCATCCCGCCGACCGGCATCTTAACCAACCAGAGGAGCAACCGCCGAAGTCCGGCTTGCCGGAATTGCCCGGATTCGTTGTATGCTCCACTGGCGGGGTAGGAAAGGAGCCAGGCTATGCACGGCCCAATTCGAGTCATCACAGTGGAGCGGGAATACGGTTCGCAGGGCGGTGAGTTTGCGCACGACCTTGCCGACCGGCTGGGCTGGAAGCTGCTCGATGCCGAGCTGGTGGCCGGAGCGGCACGCGCGGCGGGCGTTCCCGAGGAGCAGGCCGTGCGTTTCGACGACCGCGTCGATCCCTGGTACTACCGCTACGGAAAGGTCTTCTGGCAGGACTCGATGTACGCCACCAATGGACCATGCGACGATCAAATCTTCGATTGCGAGCGCATGTACTCGCTCATTCACAAGCAAGTGATTGACGCGGCGCAGGCCGGCAACTGCGTGCTTGTGGGCCGGGGATCGGCACTGGCGCTGGCTGGCCGCCCGGGCTGTTTTCACCTCTTTGTGTATGCCACCATGGCGTTTAAGCGCGAGTGGTTCGAGCGCAGCTTTCCCACACATGCTCACCGCGCTGAGCAGGAAATTATTGCGGCCGATAAGCGGCGTGCCGCCGTCATCAAGCGCCACTACAACCAGGACTGGTGCGCCCGCGGTCATTACCACATGCTGCTCAATGCGGCCGTAGGCACCGAGAGCATGATCGAGGGTGTCTTAGCGGCCACCAGACTGCACGCCTGCGAGCCCCTTCGCGCTGGCCAATAACGGACTTCTGTGCCGGATATTCGGTTAGGGGCTTGTGGTCACGACCCGCTCCACTCTTGGCGCGATCCGGGTGAACACTTCCCAGGGAATGGTGCCTGACGCCTGGGCATGGTCGAAGGCGGTGATGGCTTCGTTGCCTTGTTTGCCGAGGATGACGACTTCGTCTCCTGTCGCTACGTCGCCAATTTCTGTTACATCGAGAACCGCCTGGTCCATGCTGATGCGGCCGACGAGCGGCGCTCTTTGTCCGCGCACGAGAAGGCTGAAGCGGTTGCCGAGTCGCCGGTCAAGGCCGTCGGCGTAGCCGGTCGCAATGAGCGCCACGCGCATGGGTTCGGTGGCCACAAAGGTGCCGTTGTAGCCCACTTCCGCGCCGGCAGGGATGGTTCGCACGCTCACCACCTGCGTCTTCCACTCGAGCACCGGCCGCAGGTGTTGGTGGGCCTGGTGCAGGGGCAAAGGCGCATGGCCCGGCGGGAAATCGGGATCGAAGCCGGGGACCAGGCCATAGAGCGCGAGGCCCAGACGCAGCATGGGACGCAGATTTGAGCGGGCTGCGATTTTGAGTACGGCATCGGCGTTGCCGCCGAGCAGGGCGGCGCTTGCGCCCACGCTCAGGAATTCCGGAGCGGCAGCCGGTGAGTTGGTAGCGCTGCGGATTTGCTCGAGGGCGGTTTCGAGGCGGGCAAGTTGCGCGGCAGTGGTCTCGCCGTACGCTTCGTCGGAGGCGTAGAGGTGGGTCATCACCGCTTCAAGGCGCAGCGGCGAATCAGTGGCGAAGCGGGCGAGGAGCCTTGGGAGGGCGTCGAGCGCAGCGCCCTGGCGGCTCATGCCGGTGTCGATCTCAAGGTGCACGGAAACTGATTGCGGCGGAAGTCCGGCCGCGCGGGCTGCGTGTTCGAGCTCGTCGAGTTGATACGGTTCCCAGACCACGCAGGTAATGTGGTGCTCGATGGCCGCTGCGCCCTGACCGGGGAATACGCCTCCGATGGCGAGGATGCGGGGAGCGGAACTTTGTTCATTGCGTTGTTCGCCGGATGGGCCGCCGCATGCTGCGCGGGCGGCGACGCCTTCTTCCACGCTGGTGACGCCGAGCCAGCGTGCTCCGGCTGCGACTGCTGCGGGCGCGCACAGCTCGAGGCCGTGGCCGTAGGCGTTGGCCTTCACGATGGCAAGGCATTCGAAGGGATCACCGGCCAGGCCGCGGAGAAAGCGATAGTTGTGTTCGAGAGAGCGGGTGTTGATTTCCACCCGGCAGGGGCGAGTTGGCAAGGGCTGGTCCAAGCGCTATTTTATCGCGGAGA
>Ga0134128_10002925_pt1 | contig 20929 bp, 18 predicted proteins | sample KB31754_FD_96462 | JGI IMG/M metagenome (GOLD analysis project Ga0134128, IMG submission 96462) | Terrestrial soil microbial communities with excess Nitrogen fertilizer from Kellogg Biological Station, Michigan, USA - KB3-175-4 | ecosystem: Environmental > Terrestrial > Soil > Unclassified ...
GCATCTGTATCCTCGAAGGCGTTCTGCTTATCACCGCCTTCAAGCGCAACCTGGAGAGCATCCGGCATAGCGAAAGCCCCTTGTACAGCTCTATCAAACTAGGAGTCAACGAACTTATCCGTCCGGTGATGATGACGGCCCTGATGGCAACGATTGGCCTGCTGCCTGCGGCGATCTCCACCGGCATCGGCTCCGAAAGCTCCCGCCCGCTGGCGCGGGTAGTCATCGGCGGTTTGATCTGCGCTACCCTCTTCGCGTTGCTGATCTTTCCGCTGGTGTTCTTTTTAGCTTATCGCAAAGTGGATACGCTGCATCAAAGCGAAGACTAATTCGAAGATTATCGCTAATGATTGTCCTTCGGACATGACGCTTTTGCGTCTTTTGCGTTAATTTCGAATATGGACTCCACCTATCTCCTCATTGCAATCGTTTTCGGCGTGCTGGTTTCCGGAACCCTGGTTTTTTTAATGCTCAAACAACGTAAAGAACTAAAGGCGCTCGAAGCCGCACAGGCCACACAGCCGACGCCGCCGTCCGACGCCGCGGGTGGCGGCCCCTCTACGCGGCAGCTGCAGCTCCAGGCCTATGAACGCCTGATCCTGCTTACCGACCGGATCGCCCTGCCTAACCTCATCGCCCGGGTCAACACCCCCGGCCTCAGCGCCCGCGATATGCAAGGCCTCCTGATCCAAAGCATCCGCCAGGAGTTCGAACACAACATCACCCAACAGATTTACGTCAGCATCGAAGCCTGGGGCGTGGTCCGCGACTATAAGGAACAGAACCAGCTGATCGTGAACCAGGTCGCCTCGTTCCTTCCGGAAGAGGCCACCGGCGCCGATCTCAACCGCGCCCTGCTGGACCTGCTCGTGCAGAACCCTAAAGCCTCGTTGCAAAATGTGGTATCCGAAGCCCTCAGCTTCGAAGCGAAGAAATTGCTGTAAAACGCTGCCCGCGCGACGCGCTGCGACGGCGGCTCGCGGCTAGATGCCCGGCGCGGCTTGCTTAATAGAAGAATTCGCGGCTGCTGTTCGCGTCATTGCCGGAAAGCGTCAGCACATAAACGCCATGGGCACGGGTCCCCAGCGCAATATCCGTAGTGATATCGCCGGCCTGACCATTCATCTCCACGTGATATACCGGCTGACCATCCACAGTCCGGATAGTAAGCAGATAGCTGCCCGCATCGGGCAGACGCAGGAACGTACGGACCGAGCTACCCTGCGCGGCAATACCCTTGATAACGGACGCGGTAGCAGACCCACTGACCATCACCGTGACCATCGGCGAGAAATAGCTGCTGCCGTCAGCCTCCTGTGCTTCTATACGATAATACCATTGACCCGGTGTCGCCGCATGATCAACGGCACTGTTTCCCGTGACGGTTTCCAGCGTCGTAAATTGCATGCCATCGGCAGAACGTTGCAACAAAAAGTTCGTACCATCGGCAAAACCCTGCGTCTGCCACCGAAGATCGACAGCCTGTGCCTGGTCGACGGCCTTGAGATCGATCGACTGTGCCGCCAGCGTTCCGGGCGTGGCGCTGCCCTTTACCGTGATGCTATTCGTGACGAAGCGGTTGGAACCGCCAGTGGTCATGATCTCGTTATAGCCATAAAGCCTGAAGGTCACCGGGCTCATCATCCCATGGAATGCAGCCGGCAGCGTGACCGTGAAGGTCTGGTAGGAGGTCGTCAGCGAACCCGTCGCCAGCACGCTGGAATAGCCATCGAGGCTCGAGCTCAGTATCCAGCTGGTAGGCCCCGAGCCGGCGCTCGCACCCAATGTGCTATGACGGAGGTTCATCACTACCGTGTTCAGCACGACGTAGTAGCCACTGTTAGGCCCTACGGAGAATTGCATATAAGCGTTGGGATCGATAATCGTCGTTGCGGGCCAGCCATCCTGCCCGAAGAAGTCGCTGCCACTGAACTGGCCGCCGCCGGTGACGTCGGAGCCCATGGTGACCTTGCTGGCCGTGACGCCGGTACCGGCGGTACTCGGGTTCACCGACTCACCCGAAAAGCTCCAGGCGGCCGCGGTCTGCGCCCGGGCGTCCGTGGAGATCCAAAGTCCTGCTATCAAGAGTACGGTAATGGCTTTCATGCATATAGGGTTGTAATGGTAAGACTACAATCGGCCTGCCCAATTACAACCTATTGCTAATTAACCCGTTGCAAACTTTTCTTTGATGGAGACCTTCCCATATCGGGACGCTATTCCCGCGGCGGGCCGTCGCTGAGATGTAGCGATTTGTCGAGCTCCTGATAGATATTCATGAGGAGCGTACTGTTATTGCGAAGCTTGGCGACAAGCTCTTCTATCTTTTGCCGGTCCGTCGCCTGCTGCCCCTCAAGATCCGCGATCAGGCGCTGTTTTTCTTCGAGCTGCCTGCCGAGATGCAGCACCTGCTGCTCCAGGAGCCGGCCCGCGTCGATCCCGGCATTCTTCTCATCGTGTAGCCGGCGTCCATGGGCGATCTCGTCATCCAGCTGATGCCTTAGCCTGCCGACCTCTTCATCGAACCGCTGTTGCGTCCTCGCCAGCTGCTCCTCCAGCTCCTGGATGCGGATACGGTCGCCGCCGGCTTCGACCCGCTCGACGATGATCTCGGTACCGCCGCTGAATTCAAGCGGCCCGCGCTCGGGCGAAAATTCCTCCGTCGCCGCCAACCCTGGCTCTTTCGCCATCCGTACTCTTCCGGTTGCGGCAGCCTGTTTCGTCGTTTCGCTCTCGAGCAATTCGGGATTGGCGCTCTGCACCCGCGTCAGCAGCTCCTCATATTTTTTCTCCATCCGCGTCAGCTGGTCTTTGAGCTGGGCATACCGATCATCGGCCAGATCGCGATACTGCTCATATTTCTCCTTCATCCAGAGGATGCCTTTGTACAGATTCTCTTTGTAATCGTCTTCCCCCTCCTTCACACTGCGTTCCGTATCTACCCGTTCGTCCTGCGGAAGAACTTTTGCGACGTCCTCCGGTTCGACAGAGAACCCACCCTCGTCCAGCCCCTCCAACTGCAATAGCGGGAGCTGCATCGCTACGCGGTTCCGCCGGTAGTTGATCCAGGTCGCCAGTATGGTCAGGAACACCGTACCCGGCAGGCATATCCATAGCAGGATGCGTAACCACTGCCCAAATTCATATCCACTGATTATCAGATGCATGATTGGAGGTAACAAATCAATATTCACGCCAAAAAAGCCGCCGTTTACCGACAGGCCAAAATAGCCCTTGCCGTCTACGTAAAAGCCCATCGACGCGCAGGTTTTTAGCACAAATTTGGTGATCCATCCATTATTAAACTATTGTATCATGAACAGGAAAACAATTATTACTTGCGCTACTGTGTTCATAGCGCTTTTCTGTGTATCCCCCACCTTCGCCCAGGGTTATGGCGGCAGGGGTATGGATACGGCAGCCATGCGCCAACGGCAGGAAGCCAGATTGGCTAAAATGAAGAGCGATCTGAACCTCACCCAGGTACAGGCCGATTCTATTAAAGCCATCTCTATGGAGTTCATGCAGAAACGGCGCGATATCTTCATGGACCCGGCCAACCAGGGTATGAGCCGTGAAGACCGGATGGCCAAGATGCAGCCGATTATGGAAGCGCAGAATGCCCGCGTCCAGGCGGTTCTGGGGCCCGATCTCTTTAAGAAATACCAGGATTGGGAACAGGCTAACCGGCCGCAACGCGGCGGTAATAGATAAAAAAGAGAAAGACCGGCCTACTTTTATGGATTTGGCCGGTCTTTCCTTTGCTCTTTCGCCCAAGTGTCCCTAAGCGTCGACGTCCGGTTGAAGACCATCTTCTCCTCCGAACTATCCTTATCGAGATAGAAATATCCTTTCCGCAGAAATTGATAATGTTCGTCGAACTTCGCATTCCTCAAGGCAGGCTCCGCGTACGCGGCCTGTAGCACCTGCAACGAATCCGGGTTGATGTATTCTTTGAAATCGCCGGTTTCATTCGCGGGATCCTCCACCCGGAACAAACGGTCATATAGCCGCACCTCCGCGGTGATGGCATGCGGAATGCTCACCCAGTGGATCGTCGCCTGTACCTTCATATTCGACTGCGCACCGCCGCTCTTGCTTTCCGGCAGATAAGAACAGCGCAGCTCCGTGATCTTCCCACTGGCGTCCTTGACCACTTCGTCGCACTGGATAATATAGGCGCTCTTCAGCCTTACCTTCTGCCCTGGCGACAACCGAAAGAATTTCTTCGGCGGATTCTCCATGAAATCGTCCTGCTCGATGTACAATTCGCGGCTAAAAGGGAGCTGCCGGTGCGTGGTTCCGGGATCTTCCGGGTTATCTTCACTCGACAGCCATTCTTCTGGCTGTTCATAATTAGACACCACGATCTTCAACGGATCGAAGACCACCATCCGGCGCGATGCGATCTTATTGAGATGTTCACGAACGCAGAACTCCAGCAGCGAGACATCGATTAGATTCTCCCGTTTGGCGACGCCGATCTTCTCGGCAAATAACCGGATGCTCTCGGGCGTGTAGCCACGACGTCTGAGTCCGGAGATGGTCGGCATGCGGGGATCGTCCCAGCCGCTCACATGGCCTTCATTGACCAGCTGCAGGAGCTTCCGCTTGCTCATCACCGTGTAATTAAGATTCAGCCGCGCAAATTCATACTGATGCGAAGGGAAGATATCCAGCTTTTCGATGAACCAGTCGTACAACGGCCGGTGCGGAACGAACTCCAGCGTACAGATGCTATGCGTGATCTTCTCGATGGAATCGCTTTGTCCATGGGCAAAATCATACATCGGGTAGATACACCAGGCATCTCCAGTTCTATGATGCCGCGCGTGCTTGATACGGTACATCAATGGATCCCTGAAATGCATGTTCGATGACGCCATATCGATCTTCGCCCGAAGCACCTTCTCTCCGTCTTTATATTTCCCCGCCCGCATGTCGCGGAACAGCTGCAGGTTCGTCTCTACGTCTCTTGCCCGAAACGGGCTGGCCGTACCCGGTTCCGTAGGCGTCCCTTTCATCCTGGCGATGGCTTCGGCGCTGCTATCGTCGACATAAGCCAGTCCCTTACGGATCAGCTCTTCGGCAAACAGATACAGCTGCTCGAAATAGTCGGAAGCATAGAACTCGTTAGCCCATTCAAAACCAAGCCAGCGGATATCCGCCTTGATACTCTCCACATATTCCGTGTCTTCGGTAACGGGGTTGGTATCGTCGAAACGCAGATTGGTCTTCCCGCCATATTTCCGGGCGAGGCCAAAATTCAGCACGATCGATTTGGAATGGCCAATATGCAAGTACCCATTTGGTTCCGGCGGGAACCGGGTCAGGATACTCTTGTATCTGCCCGCTGCCAGGTCTTCTTCCACAATCTCTTCCAGGAAGTTGAGTGACTTTTCCTCTTCTTTTTTGATCTCGTCTGCCATAGGTCGCGAATTTACGGCATATCTCGCTGTCAGCCAAGTCGTCATCCGGCCGCATGCTACCCGCGTGCGCCAAACAGCAGGCTTCCGATCCGCACCATATTGCTTCCGGCTTCGATTGCGATCCGGTAATCGCCGCTCATACCCATCGAAAGGATGCCGCCCCCGGGGAACCAACGGTCGAGCAAATCTTTAAGCGCCCTGAACTCGGCCCGGACCGCTTCGGCATCTTCCGTATTGGAAGCCATGCCCATGAGCCCGCGGACACGTACGGCGCCCATCGCCGGCGCCGCCTGCATCACCTCCCCGACCTCGGCGGCATCGAGTCCGAATTTCGTTTCTTCACGCGCGATATGTACCTGCAGGAGCACATCCACGACCCTGCCGGTCTTCGCCGCCTGACGATCGATCTCCTTTAACAACCGCAGGCTGTCTACTCCATGGATCAGGTAGACAAAAGGTACTATCGATCTGACCTTGTTGGATTGCAGATGCCCGATAAAATGCCACCGGATATCGGCGGGTAGCTTCTGTTGTTTGTCCACGAGTTCCTGCACATAGTTCTCGCCGAAATCCCGCTGTCCCAGAGCATACAGCGCCAAAATATCCGCCGCCGTTTTGGTCTTGGAAACAGCCAGGAGCTGGACGTTTGCGCCCAGTTCTTTTAACATCTTTTTATATATTTCTGCGTCTACCGCCATGTTAAAATGGTTTAACGCGAAGATACCTACACGAACGGTTAATATCCGGCTATTTGCTAAAACGATTTTGAGTTACTTTTGCCTCCGTGAAAAAGTACCTGTATATCCTGCTATTTTTCTTACCGATCATGGCAGAAGCCCAGCAAACAAAACCACATTCGGGTGGGGCCACCCTTACTGGAAAAGTCATCGATGGCGACACCAAACAGCCGATCCACGCCGCCACCGTTGAAGTCCTGCGCAAGGACTCTTCCGTAGCCGCGGAGGTCATCAGCCAGACCGACGGCAGTTTTACGCTTAAAAATCTGCCGAGTGCACTCGTGACCGTGAAGATAAGCGTAGTAGGGTATAAAACCTTTACCCGGACGATCGGCGTCGTAAATGGCGCTCCGCAGAACGCGGGTACCGTCAAACTTTCGCCCGTTGCCACGCAGATGCAGGAAGTCGCGGTCGTTGCCCGCCGGCCTGTATTCCGCACGGAAGTCGACAAAAAGGTCTTCGACGTCAACCAGAGCCTCGCCAGCAAGGGAGGTACCGCACAGGATGCGCTTCGGCAGGTACCCACGCTGAGCGTCGACGCCTCGGGGAACGTCACTCTGCGGAACGGCTCGCCTACCATCCTGCTCGATGGCAAGCAAACGGCCCTCACGCTGGACCAGATCCCTGCCGATCAGATACAAAGCATCGAGGTCATGCCCAACCCTTCCGCGAAATATGATGCGCAGGGCAATCATGGCATCATAAACATTGTCCTGAAACGTAACCGCAAACCCGGTCTGAATGGCTCCGTCACCGGCGTGGGCAGCACCCTCGGCGAGGAATATGCCTTCGCCAACCTCAACGTCTTCAAGCACAAGTGGAATTTCACGTTCAACATGATGCAGCATGAGCATCGTTCCGTCTCCAACACGACGACTACGCTCAATAACCTCGCCGACAACAGCACCTTCATCCAACATGGCTACAACGTAAGGATCGGGCCGTTCCAGAGTTTCCGGGGCGGCGTGGATTACAATGCGGATAAATACAATACGTTTAGCCTTTCCGGTAACGTCGGTTTCGGTTACCATCCGACCGGCGGTACCCAGCTCACCGATTATTACGAAAAGGGGAGCGCAACGCTCGACTCCACCGGTTCCCGCACTTCGTATGACGCCGGCCACTTCGTGTTCACGCATTCCAACTTCGATTACGCGCATACCTTTGACAAGGCCAACGAGAAGCTCACGGCCAGCGCGGCGCTCGAAACCTATCATGGTCGCAATCATGGGGACTACGACATGCAGTACCTGGCCAAGGACGGCTCAGAGCTCGGCAGCCCCTATCCTCAACAATACGCGGGTTTTGGCAACGCGCACAACCTGACCCTGCAATCCGACTATACAGACCCCTTGCTGGATGGCAACGCCAAACTCGAAGCCGGCGTCAAGAGCATTATCCATGGCAGCCGCAGTTACCTCGATTTCCAGGACGGTCTCGAACAGGGCTTTGTCCCGGATACGAACGCCAGTTACAACTACAGCTATAACGACAACACTTATGCGGCTTATACCAGCTTCAACCAAACCATCGGCAAGTTCAGCTATCAGGCCGGTCTTCGCTTTGAGCGGTATACCTATCAGGGCCATCTGCTCGACGAGAACAAGAACTTTGGTTATGACATGAACGGACTTTACCCGAGTGTCTACCTCACCGAAAAATTCAACGACGACAACGACCTGCACCTAAACTTTTCGCGCCGCGTCAACCGGCCCCAATGGTGGCAGATCACTCCGCGAACGAACTACACCAATCCCCAAAACCCGCAGGCCGGAAATCCCGACATCCGGCCCGAGAATACCAATCTCGCGGAATTGGCCTATAACACCCAGGTCTCCAGCATAGGTATCAATACTACGCTGTATTTCAAGAATACGCTGGATCCCATGATGGCTTATAACAAGCCGTTGTCCAGCGATACCCTGCTGAGCACATATGAGAACGCCAATTACAGCAATACCTATGGAGCTGAGATCATCGTCCGGGTGCCCATCGTCAAATGGTGGGACGCTACCACGAACTTCAATTTTTACCAAACCGACATCAACGCGGATAACCTGTCAGACGGACTTTCCAATTCCGGCTTTAGCTGGTTCGCTAAGCTGAACTCGAACATGAAGCTTTTCGATGCCTATACGCTGCAGCTCACCGGCCAGTACAATGCGGGCAGCGTCATCGCACAGGGTAAAGTGCAGCCCAGCGGCGGTTTGGATGCGGCGATCAAAACGGATTTTCTGCCGCATAAATCGGGCACGCTGGTACTCAGCCTTTCCGACATTTTCAACACGTATCGCAGCCATATAGACACGTATTCGGAAGGCGTATTCTACCAGGACGCGATCACCAAGCCGGAGACGCGGGTCCTGAAGCTCAGCTTCACCTATTCCTTCGGGAAGGATCTCAGCGGGGAACGCCACAAGGCTACTTCAGAAGGGAACGGCTGATCACGATCCGCTGTACCTCGCTGGTCCCCTCGTAGATCTGGGTGATCTTGGCGTCGCGCATCAGTCTTTCTACGTGATATTCCTTTACATAACCATAACCGCCATGTATCTGTACTGCCTCGGTAGTCGTCCACATGGCGGTTTCGCTTGCAAAGACCTTTGCCATGGATGAGCTCGTAGCATAGTCCTGGCGCTGGTCCTTATCCCAGGCAGCGCGGAGGCACAGCAGCCGGGCCGCTTCGATCCGCGTGGCCATATCTGCCAGTTTGAACTGGATGGCCTGGTGTTCCGAAATAGTCTTTCCAAACGCCTTGCGTTCTTTGGAATACTTCAGGGCCAGTTCATAAGCGCCGCTGGCGATGCCCAGCGCCTGCGAAGCGATGCCGATACGGCCGCCGGCAAGCACCTTCATGGCGAATTTGAATCCAAACCCGTCTTCGCCGATGCGATTCTCTTTCGGCACTTTCACATCGCTGAACGAGATGCTATGCGTGTCGCTGCCGCGGATGCCCAGTTTGTTCTCTTTGGCACCGACCGCGACACCCGGGCTGTTCTTCTCGACGATGAAGACGTTGATGCCATGGCTGCCTTTGCTCACGTCCGTCTGTGCGATCACCAGGTACACCGAAGCCGAATTACCGTTGGTGATCCAGTTCTTGGTGCCATTGAGAAGATAGTAGTCGCCTTTTTCTTCCGCCGTCGTGTGCTGTGACGTCGCATCACTGCCCGCCTCCGGCTCGCTCAATAAAAATGCGCCGATATACAATTCTCCATCCTTTTCCCCCTGCGCGAGTGGCGTCAGGTATTTGTGTTTCTGCGCCTCGTTGCCGTACGCCTCGAGTCCCCAGCAGACCAGGCTGTTGTTGACGCTCATGCACACGCTGACGCTGGCGTCGATCTTGCTGATCTCTTCCATGGCCAGCACATAGCTCACCGTGTCCATCCCCGAACCGCCATAGGCGGGGTCGACCATCATCCCCATAAAGCCCAGCTCGGCCAGTTTCAAAACCTGCTCCTTTGGAAATTTCTGGTGTTCGTCCCGTTCGATCACCCCCGGCAGACATTCCTGGCGCGCAAAGTCCCGCGCCGCCTTTTGGATCATCAAATGTTCTTCGGAAAATTGAAAGTGCATATGGGCCTTTTGCTCAAAAATAGCAAAAGTTGTTTATCAAACTAACACTTGGTAGTATTTTTTAACTCAACCGCGTTTCCGCAAAATGCGCCATCGCCGCCCGCATGAAAGCCGCAAATTGCGGATTGGGCTTCCCGTCGACCGCCGTGTACCGTTCATCGGAAGCATACAGGTCACCCAATCCCTTATAGGCGGCAGCCTTCATAGGCTCTCCTGCCCGCAGCCCCCAGAACCCGCGGATCAACTCATAATGCCGCGCGATCTGCGCCTGCACCGCGTCGCTTTGCGGGTCATCGCTGGCCAGGGCCCGCAGCCGCTGATCGATATCCTTTTGGTCCGCTTTTAGTTGTTCCAGGCCTGCCGGCCCCATCCCGATCAGTGCATTCTCGGAGCGAACGATCGCTTCCTCGCCCCATTTGTCAATGGCTTCCTGCCGCAGCGCCGCAGCCCCGTCCAGACCTTCGTATAATTTTTCAAAATTCGACATGGTTTTGTTTTTTAAATGATCAATGGTGTTGTCGATCGTATTCAGCAGGAGGTCGAGCCGGTGGCGTCTCGCGATCAAGGCCGTCTTATGGCCGGTAAGCGCCCGGGCGAGATCGAAACCGGGATCGTCCAATATCTCCGCAATCGCCTTGAGCGGCAGATCCAGTTCCTTATAGAACAAGATCTGTTGCAATCGCAGCAGTTCCGGTTCGCCATAATAGCGGTAACCGGCGTCGGTGCGAACCGATGGCGTCAACAGTCCCAGTTTATCATAGACATGCAGTGTGCGCACACTCACGCCGGCTAAACGGGCCAATTGTTTAACGGAATAACGGACATCCCCCATGCTGAATGCATTTTATACAAAGCTAGGGTATGACCTAAGGTAAGAGTCAAGCGTTTTTCGAAATTTATTTTTTTGGAGCGATTGAAAAAAAGTTTTCTAGCTTTGTGTTTATCCGCTACCGCCGGTAGGCCGGCACAAAATACGCCGTCGGGTGCTTGTGCAGAACGAGTAGTCGGCGGCACTTTTTTTATCATTAACCTTAATGCCATATGAATTCCATTGCAAAAGTTGCCATTCTAATAGATGGCGGCTATTTTACGAAGCGCTTTAAATTTTTAAATGGTAGGGAGGTGAGAATAGCCGATATTCAACCATTCCTGGATGAGACTATGAATAAGGTACAGGCCATAAGTCCCAAAAGTGTGCAGGACATTCTTTTTCGATCCTTCTACTACGATTGCAGACCATTTGCAGAGGTTAAAAGCAGGCCAGATGGCAAAAAAATTGATTTTTCACAAACCCCTCAATTCAAGGCCGGCCATGCTTTCCAAACGGATTTAAAGACCTTTCCTCAAATGGCTCTCCGGTTGGGCAACTTGTCTTTTGACGGCTGGAAGCTCGATCCCAGGAATCCGGCGAACTTAATACCAGACTTCAAACAAAAAGCTGTCGACATGAAAATAGGGCTCGATATTGCCTGGATGTCGAGTAAGAAGACCGTCGATAAGCTGGTATTGGTTGCTGGCGACAGTGATTTTGTCTCACCTATGAAATTTGCCAGAAAAGAAGGCATTTTGGTCTACCTATGGGCATTGAAACAAGCCTATATCAAGATCGAACTAAAAGAGCATGCAGACTTTATTTTACAATAAGCCCATCAGATAATACTCCCCGCCTTCTTGTGCAACAACGCAATCGCGGTCTTGAAGATCACGATAAAAAGCCCCGCTTCTTCTTCCGTGAAGTTGCTGGCCTCCTCTTCCTCCTCATCCTCGCTGTAGATGGTAGCAGCCGCGAATTGCAGCAGATCGGGCTGACAGAAAGATTCGATAACAGCCATGGCATCGGCTTCATCGAAGCCATCCTGGAAAACCGCTTCCATCTCATCGAACTCCAGGTTGAAGGCCCGTTCGAATTCTTCCTCGTGGATCGAAGGGATGCCCGGGCTGAGCTCCCGGAAAGTTAACAGGATCACCGTCAGGACATACGCCACATCCTCTCGCGCATCTGGCATCTTCAGCTCGCGGCTTTCGCCCAATACATAGCCTACCAGGGCAGGCTGCTCCTTGGCGAACGAATCCCAGACCTTGCCGATCTGGCTCTCGTCCATGCGCTGGATCCGGTCGTTGATAAGGTCGATGGTCTCGTCGGTGATAAGTTGCATCCCTAATTTTTGGGTAAATTACCTAATTTGCCGGATTGCAGCATCGAAAACGAAATTTTCTATGTCGAAAAATTATCCGTATAAGGCCAAAATTCCGGTTTCCGTCTCATCCGAAATAGGCCGTTTGCGCCGCGTCCTGGTACATAGCCCGGACAGCGGCCTGGGGAAGGTCGTGCCGTCCAAGGCCCAGGACTGGCTGTTCGAAGACATCGTCCACCTGGATACCATTCGCCGCAAGGAATATGACTTCTATACCAAGATCCTCCTTTATTTCCTGGACCCCGCCCGGATCAAGGGGCGGCTGGCCGAAGTCGACGACGCCAGCAACCGAAGGGCTTTCTATAAGCCCGGTAACAGCGGGTTCTACCGGTCGGAAAAGGTGGTTGAGCTACAATGGCTGCTGGCGGATATCCTCTCGGGCGATGCCATTAAAATGAAGCTGGTGGCCTCGGTATGTGCCATCGAAGCCTGTTCCTACGAGATCCAGCAGGACCTGCAGGAGCTAGACCCCGTCCAGCTGGCTAAAACCTTTATCAGCGGGGCCACGGATGACGACCGCCTCCTGTTCGCCCCGATCCCGAACTTTATCTTCACCCGGGACATCGGCATCGTTATCAACAACTATGTCCTGCTGAACAAGCCGGCCAAAAAAGCGCGCACCCGCGAGGCGCTGCTCGCCAAATATATCTTTTTCAACCATCCCCTCTTCGAGGAATACCAGGACAAGATCATCGAGCTGGCGGATACCCACCACCATTTCCTGCTGCCACGGGAGGGCGACGACCGCAAGGTCACCCTTGAAGGCGGCGACGTGATGGTCGTCAGCAAAGACCATCTGCTCATCGGCGTCAGCGAACGCACCTCGCCCGAGGCGGCCCACCAGGCGATCCGGGTGCTGTTCGAAAAGAATGTCATGAAAAAGGTCACCATCATCCGCATTCCGAAAAAGCGCGATTTCATGCATATCGACACCATCTTCACCCAGGTGAAACGCAATGTCTGGATCCTGCTGGGCACCTTCTCCAATAAGGCCATCAAACACGAGGACGAGGACGAGATCCAACGCATCCTCGAAAACAACAAGAAGGAAGAGAAACTAAAGATCATCCAGTTCCGGAAAAAAGATCCCGACAACCCGGAATATTTCGATAGCCTCGAGGACCTGCTCACCGATATCAGCAAGAACGATCTCGAGTGCGCCGAAAAGGTCAAATTCATCTATTCCGGCAACAACGAATTCCCGTTCGACGCCCGGGAGCAATGGACCGATTCATGCAACCTCCTCGCCCTGAAAGAAGGCGTGGTCCTGGGCTATGATCGTAATGACAAGACCGTGGAAGCCTTTAAAGCCGCCGGCTTCACCGTCGCGGCGGCAGGTGAGTTGATCGACAAAATGGAAAAAGGCCTTCTCGAACCGGACCAGGTCGAGAATACCCTGATCCTGATGCCTTCGGCCGAGCTTTCCCGCGCCCGCGGCGGCTTCCATTGCATGAGCATGCCGCTGCACCGCGACGAGCTTTGATCCCGGCAAGCAGCGGCAACACAACATTGATACTATGCAAACGACCTCCCATTTACTGATGATCAAGCCGGTGAATTTCAGCTTCAACGCCGAGACTGCCGTCAACAACGCATTTCAGGTCGCCGGCGAATCCGACGACGCGCAACGCAGTGCCCTCGGCGAGTTCGAGAACTTCGTGCGTCTTTTACGCGACAACGGCGCCGACGTCACCGTGATCGAAGACACCCTGCAGCCTTACACCCCCGATAGCATCTTCCCGAATAACTGGATCTCCTTCCACGAAGAAGGCACAGTGTGTCTGTACCCGATGTTTGCCGTCAATCGCCGGCTCGAACGCAAACCCGGTGTCTTAAAGACAGTAGGCGAAAAATTCCGCATCGATGCCACCCTCGACTTCAGCGGCTACGAAAACGAGACGCTCTTCCTCGAAGGCACGGGCAGCATGGTGCTGGACCGCGAGAAAAAAATAGCCTACGCGTGTCTGTCGCCGCGCACCGATAAACAGGTCCTGCTGGATTTCTGCAAAAAAATGGATTACACGCCGGAAGTCTTTACCGCCGTGGATGCAGCGAACCGGCTCATCTATCATACCAATGTGATGATGTGCGTAGCCGATAAATACGTGGTCGTTTGCCTCGACTCCGTGCCGGATGAAAAGGAGCGGACCGACCTGCAAGCAACGATCCGCAACTCAGACAAGACGGTCATCCCGATCACCCTCGACCAGATGAACCACTTTGCCGGAAATATGCTTCAGGTGAACAACCAAAAAGGCGAAAAGCTGCTGGTGATGTCGTCACAGGCGTATGCGTCATTGACGGCCGCACAGCTCCACACACTCGAAGGTTTCAATCGTATCCTCCACGCCCCCCTCACGACCATCGAGACCAACGGCGGCGGCAGCGCCCGTTGCATGCTGGCTGAGATCCATCTCGAGCCGCTCGCCGGCTAGGAGCATCAGAACAAAGAAAGGTTCCCCGGCTGCCCGCCATTCACCAGATTCGGCACCGGCAGCGACGCGAGCCCCCGTTCGTTGAACTGCGTGATCAGGTATTTCATCATCTCCGGCGATGTCAGCTCTTCGGGGCTATGGACAAAAATATAGACCTCTCGCAGGCCCTTCAAAGCCCACTGTGCAAGCCGTTCCACCCACGCATCGGCACGTTGGTAGTCGGTGGGATGCAGACTGTTCGTGACAAAACGGATAAAGGCCACCGGCGAGGTCAGCCGCATATGCAGCACGTCCCTGCGTCCGGCCACGTCAGTGATCACCGTGCCTACCCCTCTGTCCAGCATCTCATGAAAAGTATCCTGGATGGCTGTGGCGTAAGGGCCATCGGTCGCTGACCCACCGAAAGGCCCCGCACTGGCGGATCCGGTAAAGGCCGCCGCGGGCGCGCCGAACCAGTCCTGGCCGCGCAGCTCCACACAGGCGGCGAAACCCGTGGGCAGCTGCCGGACGTAATGCTGCAAAAGCCCGGCCTGCCCGGGACTAAAACGATCCGATAACAGCAGGAACGCCGGTCCCAGCTTCCCTTCGAAGAGCCCAAGCGCGTCGATGAACTCGGTGGTTTCGCGCGAGGCATTCGACAGCTGCAGCTTGTGGCTGATGGCCTCCGGAAATTTAGGACAAAAGGTAAAACCGGGCACCACCGCATCCACCCATTTCCGGATGGTAGTCGTCGCCGGCACACCATAAAAAAGCGTGTTGAGCTCGATGGTATTGAACTGACGCGAATACCAGGCAAGAAAATCCCTGGGCTTTGTCCCCAGCGGATAAGCTCGCCCCACCCAGCTGGTACGTCCCCACTCCGTGCCGCCTATATGTACCCGCAAAGGCTCGCGCGGCAAGGGTGCCAGGCGTTCCCACAAAAGCTCCGTCACCGGATCGTCAGGCGGTAATGAAAAATTAATATGATCTATGTATTGTACTTTCCCGAATTCCATACAACATTCGGCTTCTAATGTCTGCAATTCAATTCAAATCCTTACTTTTGGGACTTCATTTTGACCAGCGGGAACGTTTTCGTAAAAAAATATGATATTTTCTAACAATTCGGGCAATTAGTTAAACTTTTTTAAACTACAAAATTATAAGAAGAGGCTTCCAAAATGGAAAACAAAGTCACTAAAATTGGCGTACTCACTTCCGGCGGTGATGCTCCGGGAATGAATGCAGCCATCCGTGCCGTTGTTCGTACCGGTATTTATAATGGATTGGAGGTATTTGGGATCATGCGGGGTTATAGCGGAATGATCGAAAACGATATCGTACCTATGCACAGCCGCAGCGTCGCCAATATCATCCAGCGCGGCGGGACCATACTCAAAACGGCTCGCTGTAAAGAATTCTTTGAACACGAAGGCCGGAAAAAAGCCTACGGCAACCTCAAGAAACTGGGCATCAACGGTCTGGTGATCATCGGCGGCGACGGCTCCTTCCGGGGCGCCCATAAACTTAGCCAAGAGTTCGATATCCCCTGTATCGGCCTCCCCGGCACCATCGATAAAGATATCGCGGGTACCGATTTCACCATAGGTTTCGATACGGCCGTGAATACCGCCGTAGAAGCCATCGACAAGATCCGGGACACCGCGGACGCCCACGACCGTCTCTTTATCATCGAAGTGATGGGCCGGGACGCCGGCTATATCGCGCTCCACAGCGGCATCGCTACGGGTGCAGAGAACATCCTGATCCCCGAACGTAAAACGGATATCGAAGAGCTCGTGAACGGTCTGTTGGAAAAAGAACGGCGCAAAAAGCTCGTGAACATCATCGTCGTAGCCGAAGGCGACCGGGGTGCGGAAGACGTGGCCGCGATCATCAAGGAACGCGTCCCCTCGGCTGACACCCGCGTGTGCGTACTCGGACATATCCAGCGCGGCGGCGCCCCTTCCTGTATGGACCGGCTGATTGCCAGCCGCATGGGGTATTCGGCGGTGGAATCGCTCATCGAAGGCCGTTACAATGTGATGATCGGCATCGTTAATAACAAGATGCATTATACCCCCCTCGAGAAAGCCGTCAAAGCAAAACAAAAGATCAGCGAAGACTGGCTGAAAATCGTCAAAATATTAGCATCTTAAGGTCATTAGCGCAAACAAAAAATCCTTCAATGTCAAAGAATTTATCGAAGTACCTGTACCAGGATATGGATAAAGAAGCAGGTCAACAGCACGCCTTTCATAAAACGAAGATCGTAGCTACCGTGGGGCCTGCCTGCGACACCTATGACAAACTGCTGGAGCTGGTCAAAGCGGGCGTCAACGTCTTCCGCCTCAACTTCTCCCACGGTGATCATGCCGGCAAGGCCGCGATCATCGAGCACATCCGCGCCATCAATGTCAACGAACCCTATAACGTTTCCATCCTCGGTGACCTGCAAGGTCCGAAACTTCGTGTGGGCGATATCCAGAACGGCAGCCTCACCATCGCCCCCGGCGATATCCTCACCTTCACCTCCCGCGAAAAGGTGGTGGGAACAAAGGAAAAGATCTATGTCTCTTACCCCAATCTGCACCACGATGTTCAGGTCGGCAACAAGATCCTCATCGACGATGGAAAACTGGAAGTGGTCGTCGTCAACGTAACGCCCGAAGGCGATGTCAAGGTAGCCGTTACCTATGGCGGTGTACTGCTCCCGAAAAAAGGGGTCAACCTGCCCGACACCAAGATCTCCCTCCCCGCCATGACCGAAAAAGATATTGTCGACCTGGATTTCATCATCGAGCAAAAGCTGGACTGGGTAGCACTTTCCTTCGTTCGTAAAGTAGAAGATATCATCGACCTCAAACGCCGGCTTGCCGAAAGGAAAAGCCAGTCCAAGGTCATCGCCAAGATCGAAATGCCTTCCGCAATGGACGACCTGCGCAATATCGTCAACGCCTCCGATGCCGTGATGGTAGCCCGCGGCGACCTAGGCGTGGAACTGCCCGTCGAGAAGGTCCCCATGGCCCAGCGCGAGATCATCCGGAAATGTATCCACCGCGCGAAACCCGTGATCGTCGCCACCCAAATGATGGAAAGCATGATCGACCGCGTTAAACCCAACCGCAGCGAGATAACCGACGTCGCCAACGCCGTCCTCGAAGGCGCAGACGCCGTGATGCTGAGCGCCGAAACGGCCACGGGTCAGCACCCCGCCCTCGTCGTCGAGACCATGCGCAAGATCATCCTCGAAGTTGAAAAGACCGAATACCCTTATAACCGCGAAGACGACCTGGTGCCGCAACCGCACTCCCCGTCGTTCCTCAGCGACGCCATCTGTTACAACGCCTGTAAGCTGGCCAGGGACGCCAACGCGGATGCCATCATCGGTATGACGCAATCCGGCTATACGGCCTTTATCCTGTCGAGCTACCGGCCCAAATCGCCATTGTATATCTTCTCCAAGGAGAAAAGCCTGATCAACCAGCTCAGCCTGAGCTGGGGTGTTCGCGCTTTCCACTATGGCGAAGAAGAGAGCGTCGACGACATCATCCACGATCAGCATGAGATCCTCAAGGAACGTGGCTTTGTTAAACCAGGAGACGTAGTCGTCAACACCGGCAGCCTGCCCATCCAGGAACACCTGCCGACAAACATGCTCAAGATCACGAAGTTGAAATAGTTTTTTCAGTTAGACGCCCGTAAAGGCGTCTAACTGTTCTTTTATTTTCCGGACCTCATCGGGGTCCACCATCACGCTGTCCTGGCTCTCCTTCATAGCCGCATTCACAAAGGTCATGGCACTGGCTTTCAACACCCGGGCCGAGGTATGGAACTCGGAGGCGCCGGTCTTCTCTGCCAGCTCCACGATATTCGCGGAGCGAACACCCGATCCGGGCATGATCACGATGCGGTCGTCGGCTTCACGCACCAGCTGGTCGATCATCTCTACCCCGTCGAGCGCTTTGGGCCGCTGCCCCGACGTCAGGATCCGCTCACAGCCGATTCCGATGATCGTCTCCAGCGCCTCGAAAGGATTCGAGCACCAGTCGAAGGCCCGGTGAAACGTCACCCCCAACGGATACGCGACCTCCACTAGCCGTGCACAACGCGCCTTGTCCACCGAACCGTCGGGGCAGAGGATGCCCACAACAACTCCGTTACACCCAACCTGTTTGCAATAGTCGATATCCCGGATCATGCTCCGGAACTCTTCGTCGGAGTACAGGAAATCTCCTCCCCGCGGCCGGATGATGGGATAGAGCGAAGTAGGTAACCGTTCCCGCGCCGTGCGGATCGCTCCCATCGAGGGCGTGGTGCCGCCCTCTTCGGACCCGGCACAAAATTCGATCCTGTCCGCTCCCGCCTCCTGCGCCACCAGCGCCGAAGCCAGGTTAAATGCACATATCTCTAACCGGTAGTTCATATAATGTCCGTTATGAAAAATAACTCTTTGCGGGTATCAGCCGTTCTTCCGTCCCGCTTTTGATCGCATACGAAAAACCGGGCTGCAAGGCATATCCGCCCGTCTCTCCTTTTTTATTGATGGCGATAAAGCCCACCTGGATATCCTTTGCTTTTTCTTTTTTGATCCGCGCGATCTTTTCTACCGCCGCTTTGCAGGCCTGCTCGGGCGATAGCCCCTGACGCATGTATTCTACCACGCTATGCGAACCACAGATGCGGATCACGTCTTCACCCTGTCCCGTAGCCGTAACGGCGCCGACCTCGTTGTCGACAAACAATCCCGCTCCGACGATCGGCGAATCCCCTACCCTTCCCCGCATCTTGAAGGCCATGCCGCTCGTCGTGCAGCTGCCGCTCAGATTTCCGGCGGCATCCATGGCGATCATCCCGATGGTGTCGTGGTTCCATCCGCCGTCGGCCAGCCGCGCCGGCGCTGCGGCATACACGGGCCCATCGGAACCATCAGCGGCTGCAACCCCGTCGCCCGCCGCATGCGGCACGGCGCCACTGCTCTTCGTATTCTCGATGTTGATCACCGGCTTATATTCCGATTTCTTGAGCCATTCCTGATAGGCCTTCTTGGCATCTTCGGACAACACTTCCGGTTGCAGGGGGAACCCTTCGGCCACTGCAAACTGCTGCGCCCCCACGCCGACCAGCAGCACATGCGGGGTCTTCTCCATGACCCGCCGCGCCACCGAGATCGGATGTTTGATCCGCTCCAACGCGGCTACAGCGCCGCAATTCCACTGGTGGTCCATAATACTTGCATCCAAGGTTACATGTCCATCTCTGTCGGGGTTTGCGCCCAAGCCTACACAACAATTAATGGAAGCCTCCGTGACGCGTACCCCCGCTTCCACTGCATCCAGGGCATGACCATTTTTGACTAGGATCTCCCAGGCGCCCTTATTGGCCGCAACCCCCGTGTCCCAGGTCGAAAGCACCACCGGCTGCCCGGTCACATTGCCGCCGGCACTGGTATGATCGACAACAGCGGCGACAGCCTTCCTATTCATAAAAATACCCAGCGATCCCAGAAGGGATGACTGCAAAAATTTCCTCCGGTTAGACATGTTTTACCTAAATTGAATCTCTAAACTAAACATAACGCATAACATGAGAAAATTTCTATTTTTTCTCCTCCTCTCCATAACGGCGGGAGCCACCTATGCACAAGGCACCGCGCAGGACAGCGCATGGATAAGGGAAAATTACTATAAGCTGGAACAGTATATTCCCATGCGTGATGGCGTTAAGTTGTTCACCACCCTCTATATTCCAAAAGATACTACGGAAAAACACCCCATCCTCATGACCCGTACTCCGTATTCCTGCGCACCCTATGGCGCGGAAAAATGGAAGAACTATTATACCAGCTATCTGCGCTACTATCTCCGCGAAGGCTATATCATGGTGACCCAGGACGTACGCGGCCGCTGGATGAGCGAAGGGCAGTTCGTGGATGTACGCCCGTTCATAAAAAACAAAAAAGCCGGCGACATCAAAGATTCCGCCGGGAACATCGATGAGTCCACCGACACCTATGACGCCATCGACTGGCTAGTGAAGAATGTCCCGCATAACAACGGCCGCGTCGGCGTCTTCGGCATCTCCTATCCCGGTTTCTACAGCACCATGGCCGCCGCCAGCGCCCACCCGGCGCTCAAAGCGGTGAGTCCGCAGGCCCCGGTGACGGACTGGTTCATGGGCGATGACTTCCATCACAACGGCGCCTTCTTCGTCTTTGACGCCTGGGCCTTTTATTCCGAGTTCGGCAAGCCGCGGCCCCACCCAACCACCGTAGGCCCCACCGGCTTCGACTACTACACCAAGGACAACTACAAATGGTTTCTCGAGACCGGAGCCCTCAAGAATATCCTCAAGCTCACCGGCGACAGCATCGCCTTCTGGGCAGCGCTCTACCAGCATCCCAACCGCGACGCCTGGTGGCAGGCCCGCAATGCCCGCGTAGCCCTCTATGACATCAAGCCGGCGATGCTCGTCGTGGGCGGGCTCTACGACGCCGAAGACTGTTTCGGCGCCTGGAATGTCTACAAGGCGCTCAATGTCCAAAGCCCCGCCACCAACAGCCATATCGTGATGGGCCC
>Ga0134128_10002926_pt1 | contig 20926 bp, 19 predicted proteins | sample KB31754_FD_96462 | JGI IMG/M metagenome (GOLD analysis project Ga0134128, IMG submission 96462) | Terrestrial soil microbial communities with excess Nitrogen fertilizer from Kellogg Biological Station, Michigan, USA - KB3-175-4 | ecosystem: Environmental > Terrestrial > Soil > Unclassified ...
AAGGCATTTGATTGTAGTTTCCAGGATAAGAAGAAGGAGGAGCAGAAGAAGCGTTTGGTTGTTGTTGAATTTGCCATGAATGTCCATTCGTGGACGCAGACGGAGGAGGAGAAGAAGGAGAAGTGGTCGACATCTCGCTAGATTGAATGTTACGGCTAGCAGATGCACAGATAATACTGGGATCGTTATCGATCGCTTTATATTCTTGTTGTTTATTCCCTTCGAGTTTGCAGCTAGTCATTACACTCCCTTCTCTTGCTCCTTTCCAGCACAAACTGACTTCAATCGGCTTTCGTGTGGTGGCATTGTGTTTCAGAGACAATTCACCAAGACATCCACTTAATATGAGATCCACAAACGGTTTGCTCACTTTGGAGTCATCTATTTCATATTCAATTTCCCAGTCTCGATTCGGGTTCATCCAAGAAGCAGTAACGCGTCCAATTGTTTGATTGTTGTGTTCAGTTCGAATCGGTGTTGCACCGGAAAGAACGGGGGACATCGCATCATAATCTTCTTGGTCTACTTCAAATCGTCTAGGATCATCTCTCGCTAAAGCACCTATGGGCCCAGTGAAAGACTTCTTGTGAAGAACTTTGCGCACAATCACGCCTCTGCAGCGAATCGGCATTTTCGGTTGTCTTGTAGATTGGGCCTTGACTGTAAATAGGTAGATCCGCTCCAAGTCACTTCTCAAAAGGATGCCCGCAACTCGAAAGTCGTTTGTTCAGCCTGTTTATCAAAGGGGACCATTATTGCGACGATCAATTTGGATCCATAATAGAAGCAACGATACCATCGAGGCAATCTTCTGCAATTGTACTGTCTGTAATTGGTGCTTGCACGGATTTTTGTTTGCTGTATACCAAACATCGGGAACGATATTAAACACAGACAGAGGTGCCTTTCTTCAGCAATTCTCATTTGTTTGTCATTGCGAGTAAAAGGATGCCCACAACTCGAAGCCGTTCTTGGCGTTGGATCAATCGATTCCCGGCTGCTAGCGAGACGTGGATTCATCGAGTCAGCAACGATACAGTTAAAGTTCGATCGACTTCTTTTACTGGCGAGCGGTTTTTGATCCATTTTACATACCTGACATCAGCGGTAAACGCCACGCTAGGATTCGAAGAGTTTAACGCACAATTCTCGTTTGTGTGCTAGTAAAATGCCCACAACTCGAAGCCGATCTGTTCCGCGAAGTGACACATGGCCAGATCTCAATTCAATTTGGATTCACAAGAAAAGCAACGACACAGTCAAAGTTGGAGCTGTCTACTTTCTCGGTAACGATTGCTTCGCATTGCTAGTGTACCAGACATCAAAGACGATTTCTTCTATTTGTATCGACAAGTTCCCAATCCAGTTCTCCTTTGTTTGTCAGTGTATCGATGAGAGTGGAAATGAACCAATACTCTTTAGTGAATCTTCTTTGTAATCTTGTTTTTTCCTTTAAAATGAACTCTTCGTTTCTATTCGATGTCTTTTTGTTCGTTTGTGCTTTCATTGAGATACCTGCTAGAGAGTTCATCTGGCTGCACGTATTATCAGATATGGTAATCTTCGCGCGTGCATATCAATACTACATTCTGAATCTTTATTGTTGGTGTTTAACGGCATTTGCAGTTTTCGATCTATACCGTGCCTACATCAGATGTGATGCAGCTGCCAATGCTTTATATAGTAAATGGTATTGAAAAGAATGCAAGTTTGAATCACAGAATAAAAAGTCCTTGTTTCAATTGAACACGAGTACGCATGTCTTCACCGGCTTCTTCTCCTGCTGTTGTTGATTTGCGAGTCAACAATGTGGTTTGCAACATGACAATGCGTGCTGGAATTGATGTATCTTGGTTAGCAATTGCAATCAATGGCCGATTGGGCAAGAAAGTGTTTCCTGCTTGTGTATCTTTGTGTCGTCAACCGCGTACAACTAATTCCACTTTTGCATCAGGGGAAATGGTGATCACCGGAGCAAAGACATCAGGAGATGCGTTATTGTCTGCCATTTTGTTGATCATGAGAATTCGCAAAGTTATGAATCGATTTGATTTATTTGCTCATCATTTCCAGGTGCAAAACATCGTTTTATCCGGTCACATGGGATTCCAGTTAGACATGAAGCGATTATACAAAGAACAACAAATCTTCTGTACATACGATCCAATCTGCTTCGCTGGGCTGACATATAGAGTAAGAGATCCTTCAACAAACAAAAAGGTATCTCTCGTCTGGTTCAAGAGCGGTGCTTTCTTGATGCCCGGTCAGAAATCGATCGAAAATGGGAAACGAGCGTTTGACAAGCTCGAAATCGCGGACATGATGAGTAGATATCGACAAACAGCAGCCAATCTGGAACTCGAATCGAATCCCGTGAGCAAGCAGATAGAACCAACAAGAGGAATTGCATGGCGTCAGAATCAGAATAACCAACGCAGTAGAAAAAGAAAGACTCCGAGTACCAAACAGTCAAAAGGAATGGCAAAGGAGGTGGAATCAAATCGAAGATATGTGGCTTCGGGTACTTGTACAGCATCGAATGCGAAAGGGAGCAGCAAGAAACGTCGATTGTAGCCCTTTCCTCTAATATGACGATTTCGGGAATTTGTCCCGTGCAAAAGAAAGTGCGACGACCTGGGTACCACATGTTGACATGTCCGTAATGCTCTTTTATTCGATCGGCAACAGTTCCATACGTTTTCTCATGCTCGTCAATTGTCACGAATAAACCGGGTGTCCATTGTAATTCAACCCATTGCTCTAATTCATCGTATATCTCTTGCATTATGTTTGAATCGTTCATATTAAATAAAATGCAACAAGTTCGATCAGATTACGCACAGGAATCAAATCGCTGATTTCTCGTTCTTTCTCCCAAATATCGACCAGTTTGGCAGCTCGGGTTCGATCGAATGTGATGTCAACGACTGGCTGAAAGCGGTCGATCCACGAGATCGCAAAGCGTCGCTTTTTCGAAAACATCGCAAGGTCTGATCTACAGAAAGGTTCGACTTGTAAATTTTCTATAGAAGCATATTGGAAATCGGATGAAAACTCTCGTCGACCTGGGCATTTAATCTGAAGGTGGCCATCACCACGTTCTGTTATGTGAGATTTTGCATTTACGTATGCATATGCACCAGGTCTTTCGTATAACCCGCATCTCCAATATCTAACTTGCTCTTCTTCTTTGATGTCAATAAGAATCGAATGATTCAATGTTTTTATCAGATATTGATCCGAAATGCCTTTTGGGTCGTATACATAACTCCACAATCTGAATAGAAACTCTAATCCAGATGGATGTGAATGAGGGACAGGATTGTCGGGTTCTGCATTCGCGTTCCATTTGGAACTTAATGACAATATCGCTTGTTCGGTAGGGGTGTTGTTGTTACAAACAAAGCCAGATAGCAACATACACTGACAAAGGAATTTGCGGTCAGATGTTAATCGATCAAAGTTTCGTGTGTAGTCTGTGCACTCAGGACATTCATCGTCATCGTCGCGCTTTCTTTTCGACATTTCGGGGTGTGAACAAGAAAAATCCGAAATTTTGGCTAAGTCAGGGCGGGAAGCCTACGGCGTAGGCCCCAACTTTTTCATTTTTGGAAGCCTGCTTTGCGTAGGAATGCCCTGACTGGCGCCAGTCATTTGGCGCCTGCGCAGCCTGTTTTATGCCTACGTCGTAGGTTTCATCCATTTTGTATGGAAACTTCGTTTTTTGGTTTTTGGCTGGAAGCTGGCACTTTTCATTCTGACTTTTCCTTTTTGGTATGAGTGCTCCTTCTTCTTCTTCTTCGTCTCGTCAGAGCAAATCCAGTTCAGCTGCGATTTTACCAAAAGAGGAACATGTTAACACTATGACATGGCTGTCGATGCCCCTCTGTGTCATTGATACAGAAAACGACAAGGACTGTAATAACAACAACGAAGATAGTGTACTTGATGTCAAAGCAAGTTCAATTCGCAACAGAGTGATTGCTCCTGCTCCATCAAGGCCCCCTTCTCCTGTGGTCGACGACCGATTGAGGCCATATTTCGAACCCAATGAGATGGAAACTGCATTATCTACACTAGGTTTAGCGCATTTTATGAATCGTTTCTGATAAACACGCATGAAATATCTGTGAAGAGTTGGTGATACAGTGGATCTTGAACTTGTTGTCTTTTTTCTTCAATTCTCGCTTGTTCCACATGTATTTCCCTAGGGCTTGGTTGGGTTTAATGAGAATGGTGTCACTAAACGTCACACCATCTATCATATCAAGTAATACAACAATAACGTGATTTTCAAACTTGTATGTTCCTTTCATTTGCTGATATGATGATGTCGTGATGATTTTTTCCCATAGAAGTAAACATTCGTTTGTTACTCGATTCAGATCCAGTATATCAGGCTTTCCGATGCCTTCTGGCCGAATTGAACGTTTAATGATGTTGTATGCCTTTGAATACAGTTCGGAATAATTCACTTTGACTTTCACTTGTCGATTTTTATCATCTGCTTCTTCTTGTTCTTCTTTCGTTGGCTTACTGAGATCAAGTTTCCTCTTCCTCTTTCGAGTAGTTGACAGTTTGTGTCCATGATTATTATCTGATGTAAAATGCACCTTGTTGATCGTGTGCGTCTCCGTGATATCGACTGGAAGAACGTATTCTAGTGCATATGAAATGCTTGTCAGTTCACATACCCTGGAATCTGCTGTTTCTATGAGTCTGTTGCACAATCTGTCACCACATAGATGCACATTTCCTGTCGATCTGCATACAAACACATTTCTGTATTGAGTAAATTCACATCTTCCGTCGCATACATGGGATATGAATTGATGTACTTGTGATTGATCAAATGAAGCAATATGAAGCCTTAATGCGTGGAAGTAGTCGTTGATGGTGATATCAGCTTCCTGCATTCCTCTACAATCCGATCGGCTGGCAATTTGGAATGCAGAAGCAAATGGCGAATGCGAACCCACTCCGATTGACTCTCTGGAAGTGCTTCTAGTTTGTCAATAAGGCGATCCCAATTGATATTCAATAGCTCGATGTCGACGCCTAAAGTAGGAACAAGAGAATTGGATGTTTCTGATCGCTTTCTTTTCAGTTTCTTATTGGCTTTTCCAGTGGACATTGCGATTCGGCAAATTTTTACAACACACGATGCGATTGGTGGAATATTTGTATTGAATGTTGAAAAACAGCGGAAGCACCTAGTGACTGTCACGTGTCTTGTCACTTGTCAAAATGGCATCAGGCTATGTTGTAGACCGAATCGTAGATGCATTGACGATAAAAGGACTTGTCGTGAAGCATTATAGATATTCCGCCACAGATACATTGCCGTTGGACGATATTCTAGTTGCATTGCCTAATACAAGTCATATCGCAGTTGTTTGTTCAACAAAAAGAGAGCTTGAAGAGATCGAGAAGAAGTACGAAAATGTAACAGGCTTGATGCGATTGGATTACTTTGATGAACTTAAATCGCAACAATTTGATTTATTGATACATCCAAAATGGTGCATTCAAGACCGAATTCCTACTCGATGCAAATCGGGTGAAGTTTCTTTTGCTGGGCTTTGTTTACTAGATGAACAAGACAATCACAAATTGACATTCGCTGCTGGTTCGTAGTTCAGCATTTGTCACTTTGAGATGTGCGAGCGTCACACTTTTCATTTACTCTTCGTTGTGAAAATGGAATTTGCGCCGCCGTATTTGCTTCCTGTTTTCCGTCGGCTTGCTTCATACGACGAACGAATCGCGGCGCTGACCCCTGTGCAATTGTCGCATTATTATTTCATATCGAAAAAGATTGATAATCTTTGTTGTTCGAAAGAAATCGATGAGCCGATGAAGTTGTCATTTGACGAAATGTTCTATTTTTTGCGTGTTTGGTTTGCAAATACAACAGAAGGGGAAGAAACGCGATGCAGTGCATGCCTCGAAAGTATCAACGCCGGAGACGAGTCCATTCTTTACAAGTGAGCGTCATTTCTCAAACATGAGACTTCCTAAAAGTTGGAAGATCGAGCAACGAGAGATAGCAAATCGGTTTGCTGAGATTGATCGAAGTGGGATGTTCACTGGACAGCGTAGATTTTTTACATTGTATCCAGACCAATCGTTTACGATAAACATCGATTCGTGTGGAATGATATACCGAAGCGATGTGCCCTGGATGCCATGCGAACCCTGTTTGATATGGGCTATATCGACAGCGGATATACCATCAACGCCCGATGTCGCTCACAGTTGATTAACATATTCTATCAAATCTTTCCACGTTTCTACATCTTTGAGTTCTTCTGGTTTTCGTTCGAGTGCGTCGTGTGGAATCCGTTCAGTTGATATTTTGTTCAATATAGTAGGAACTTCAAATGCAGAACGAGCATTTGTTAGTTGTATTTCGGCCTCTGTGACATTGATTGATTCTTTGACGATTCCAAGTAGATTGTTGTTGATTTGTTTGTCTAAATGCGACAAAACCTCGATCTGAGGTTTAAGGGATCCTCTGAGCAAATCCTCTTGTATTTTCTTTAAAACCGGTTGAACTTGTTGATCATACCGTTCTTGTTCTGAGCGAGGGAATGGATTGATATTCTTATTCTTGTGCGCATTCGCTTGCATTTCGTAGTTGTCTAGTACAGATAATATCTTTTCTCGCCATTTGGTCGCAAAGATATCTGTCCAACTGGCATTGCTTTCTTTTAATTGTATCAAAAGCTCGTCAAGCATGCGACAGATAATTCGATCTGCATCTCTTTTATGAATATCCGCAATAAAGTTTTGTGCCAGACATGTGACAGATGAGTCGATACTCTTTTCTTTTTCTTCTTTGTACATTTCAATCAACATATCGAGTTGTTGTACAATACATCGTGATTCCTTTGTGAATTTGTTTGAAATTTCGGGGTATTGTTCGATTCGATGTTTCGTGATAAGACATAACTGGAATAAACTGTTTACTACAAATCTGGTGTGACTTTGATCCACATATGCTTCCAGTTGTCTAAAGTGATCATTATAATCGACAGGATTTGGTATCTTCGCTTTGTCTTCGAGTTTCTTCTGATATTTTGAAATTTCTCTTTCAATGTCGTTGCTTTGCTTGGAATTGTCAATTGCCAACGATCTGTATCGCGAAATTTCACTCAATATGACAGAGTTACCTGGCGGATGTGGCTTCAATTGTATCTTTCCGATCTCGCCTGAACATTTGTCGAACACTCTCTTTAATTCGTTCAGAGACGCCTTGGTTGTTTCCATGTCATATAATGCCTTTTTCTTGTGATTCGTCGATTCTTTAGCCAGTTTGGTTTTATCTGTAAATGAAACGATATCTCTGAACACTATTTGGAGCGAAGATGATAATGGTAAACGATCCCATTCAGTCGACAGGATATCGGATATGACTGTTTTGTTAACACCGTTTGACTTAGACTTTGTCTTGAACTTCACTTCGTTTCTTATTTGCCTAAGTAAAGTATAATCAGGATCTTCGTGTCGATCTACATATCGAATCCATCTTTCGTTTGTGAAAAGACTATCCAGCGTGACGTGTTTCCAGTATTGTTCTTTTGTTTCTCTTGGAAGCGTCGAATACCAAGCATGGCCTTTATCGATCAAATCGCTCTGATAAAATCGAAACAAGCTTTCCAGTTTCTCGATTGCAAGTCGCGATTTTGTGCTGAATTCAGATCTGTCTGTTTGTTCTATAATGCTTTGCAAAGATGTCGATGTATCTGCATCAAGAAGACGAAGTGCATCGGCTATTGCTTCGGGAAGCTTATCGGAGTTAAGAACAGAGACTTGATTTTGCTCTTCTTCGGCTTTCAGGCGCCGCGCCACGATCCAGTCAAACCAACTTTGCATTGTCGGGTTCGTCAAATCTGTCGGTCAAACTGCTAAACAAGTCTCACAATCCAAACTTTCATTTTTTGTCTCGTTATCTTTTTGCTGTCACGTTCAGACATGGTTGAGCCCGCAGAATCTGAATCTGAGACATCTCGTGCTCTTCGGTTATTACGCGCTGCACAGGCTTCCAACCAGGTTAATCATCCACCAAGCACCGACACATCATGCTTCCAGATGCATAACTTCTCATACGATCGCAGAACGATTGACTTCACTCGTGTACAATTGGAGGGCGATCGAGAAACTTCCGATGTGATGCATATGCCTGCTGCAGTTGTGTTGCTACAGAATCCAATTCTATCGGAATGTCTGAGAGATATGAATGCACGTTTGGACCGATTGGAACAGATTTTTACACGCGATACAAAGAAAGAGGAGGAATGAGTTTCTTCGCTTGTTAAAACGTCAACAATATATTCGTAAGCGCTGTAGATGTCTGTTATCTTCTCTCTGTTTGTGGAAACCCGCCTTGTCGTCGCTGTTTCTTTTGTCTCTCTCGTTTCTTATAGCGATTAAATGAATCGCCATACAGGCTTTGAATTTGGTCCTCCTCCCCAGGCGTTCAATGCCAGACAGAGTTTTGTAGGCGCAAACCCTGTGACAACCGGGGACATCAGAGCTCGGCAATTCAATCCAATCACACAGCGAGAAGAAGAGCCGTTCAGTAAATCGCAGCGGTTAAGCGAGTTCTTTGGAGAACCACGTGGCGGATGGCAACCACATGATTTATATGACGATTATGATCAGTCCCATTACGATCTTCCTCAATCATACGTCAACAAATCCAATGATACATTGACAGCGATTATCATAAATCGCATTCGTTCTACGGATCTGTGGCCTTTGGTTGATATTGCACCTTGGATGAAATGGGAGAATTCGCTGACATTTCAATGGGATGAATGGCATTTCAACGATCATTTGCTTGGTCGTACGCCGGAGGAAGCTGTTTCTAGAACGCTTTCCATGAAACGCACCGAGAATCGTGCTAGTATGGTGCGATATGGAATTGCATTCATACTCGAACATGGGTTTTATCTGACAGAAAAAGGTCGCAAAAACTTCACGATGAATTTGGTTCAGATCAGCAATGCGATTCTCGAGACTGCTGCAATGGAAGTCATGCACACATGCATGAACTATGCGCCATATCAAGATCCAAATAATAAACATAGACGGGGACAAGGACGTCGAAACAAAGTCGAAATCGATGCTCAATTCAGGAAAGAATTGGACACTTGGGCAATCATTCAGAAGACTGAGAATGGCTTCGACCGACTTGTCGGTGATGTATGCGAAGAAATGGAAGCTCGTGTCAAGATGCTTCCAAACACGATTGTGTTCCCCAGCGGCACTCGGGTGCATGTGAAGGGTAGGCCAGAAGAAAAATATTTCTTGCTCAGTGGACGGAGAAGCGGGGAAGAAAGAGACGTCGTGGCACAGGCGACAAGTGGCATGAAATACAGAGAATCAAGAGGATTCAAGCAAGGAGATCACCAGCCAGATGACGATCCGTGTTGGAGAGAACAGACAATTGGAAATCACGTCGTATTGAATGATCTGGCGATCAAAGATGTGCCACCGGAGAAATTCAGAACCCCTATGCTGGATCGCATATTATACAATGAAGACCAGGATGACTTCGATCGTTTCAGTTATGAGGAAAACGCGAAGTACCAAGGGCTGTTCAATGACTTTGACACGGAAGATTATCCATCTCTTTCGTTTCTCGGGCAGGCATTTTTCCCGACCGCGGAAAGCTGGGGGAGCTGGTTCAAGTCAACTGGGAAATTGGATTACATCGTGGCTGGGCTTGCTTCTAAATCCATCGAAGTCCAACAAGATTTCATCAAAAAGATTGTCGCGCCTGTTGTAGGTCGATCAGGCAGCGGCAGAGGACGCAGAGACGACCAGATTGACCGTTTGGTTGAATCTCTTGATCGTTTCGGTTTGGCAAACAGGGACTCTGCCTCCTTGGTCAAATCACATGAAAGACCATATCAACAGGTTATGGTTGGAGCTCCTGCTACAATCCAATCGGTTCAACGATCTGCCAGTGAACGGGGCATGAAATTGCATCCTGACGCTCTTGATGTACTATCTCGCCGTGGTCATTTGGAAACTCTTAATAACCGAATTTGCAATGCGCCTGGACCGTTTCCTGAGTTGATCGACGAGTTCGCTTTTGTTTCGCCCGAGATCCTACAAGAAGACATCAATGAATCATTAATGAATATTCCTTCTAATGTCGCAAAGACTGCATTAGAACGCTCAAAATTTGGAAATCCAGATGCCACTATCAACAGCCCTCAACTCGTTCTTGATAAGAATGCGGATGTTCACCCGATTCGAATCTTCGTAAGCCCCTTCAGCCAAGACGGTCTCGTTTTGCCGTTCAATTCTCAGATCTTAACACTGACTACGTCGCATTTGGTGTTGCTTCAACTGGAAGACAATGAAGTCGAAATGGTCTTAAAGAACAAAGGGAAACTCGATATGTCTAACTGGAATGTATCTGTGCCACAAAGTGAAGCAATCCACAGCGATGTAATAAGATCCATGTATCTTCAGGTATCTGTTCAGTTGTCTTTGGTATTGTACTATGTTTCAAAATATCAAAGTGTCTCTGTAGAGGACATGACAAAGATGGTAATTAGCGTGTTGAGTAGAAAACATCCAAGGCGGAATGGAATTGATGCGAAATATTCAAATGCGGCTCGATATGCTTTATCTGACTTCAAGCCTTTGGCATCTCAGAGAATGTATACAGGAGTAATCCGGGCAATCAGTGAGTTGTTGTTCGAGTATTACGATCCCGCGAAGAGCGATAAAGAAGCTTTATCTTGCATCAACAAAGACTCACTCAACCGAGTTGTAGTTTCCTTTCTTCAATTGATTCCGGCTGCATGTGACTACGAAACCCAGGCTTACAGCACTGGTGAATTCGCAGAAGCAACTGCCGTTACTACTTATAACAGAAAAGCCAGAGAATCTGCTTCCAGATCTTCTGTTCCGGACGAAAGAGCAATCCGAAAAGCGGCAGAGTCTTTGCTTGAAAAAGAGAAAGCCAGATTACGTCCGATCACAGAAGAAAAGTCGGCCGCTTTGCCAGTCCCTTTGTCCAAAGACATCTTTTATGTGTATGGATCAAGCACTGCCCTTGTCGGGTTGGCTCAACTTGCCATTCTGCATCGAAAGGAAAGACTTTTCCCGGCCATCGTTGATGCAATTGATCGTATATTCAGGAGTGATATATGCCAGAAAGCTCCAAATCCAGCTCAACGTGGATCTTTTGTGATCAATGCATTTGTCACTGCTTTGGACGCAGAAACAATTAACAGCGATTCCGATGTAAAGACTCTGGAAGACGTGATATCAAAGGATGAAGCAGGAGGCTTTGTCGCCCGAGAAGAAGCTCTAAGAACTCAGTTAAAAGCTGCATACGATCGATATGAATCTTCTCGAAATGCGAGCGCTTTCTCGGTTGTTGCGAATGACAAGTTCGAAGCTTCGTTGGATAAGTTGACCAGATCGCTGAAGGCTATTATGAAAGGTGCAGCCGGACCTCCTGTAGTGCTCCCGACGACGTCCAGTCTGAGAGATTTGCAAGCCAAATATGATCTCACTGATGCAGAAGTTATTTCAATACAAAATCAAGCGAATTACCTCGCTGACGTCGACGGTGCTGAAATCACAGGAGAAGACGTTAGATTCAGGGATGTCATGGGACGTATCCTCAGAAAAGATGAAGCTTCGGTTGCGCTCGTCGATGCTGCGTTGCAGGAGATCGTCAGAAGAACTGTTCCAGAAGGAGGAGGATCATCTGTCGCAGAAGAGAAAGAAAACGACATGCAAGTCAGCACACAAGTGAAATCCCTTAGCCGCGACGACTTTAAAGGGATTCTGAACCTCTTGCCAATCGAAGATGGTGGGATTTGGAAGTGGTTCATGAGCAATGACGTGTTGTTCCCGCTTGGAGGAATCATCTTCCGTCCACATGGGACATGGGAAATGGGTAGCGGATTTGCCATTGTAAGTGGTTATTTCGCCAACTCTCTGTATGGACACGCCGATATGATGCTTGGAGACGATGCTGGGCCAAAGATGCACACAGGGCATTTCACATTCTACAACAAAATGGTCGTCTGGAGCAACAGATATCTGATTCGATTCAACAACGTCCTTTCTCGTGCGTATTTGGGTGGAAATGGATGTGCTGTATGGGATCCTACAAGCGAGTCAGATCGATCTTACTATTATGCAGCCGATTTGATCAAGGATATCTTCTATGTGCCCATACCAATCAACTGGAGCACAAAGTCTGATCATCTTGATCTAACTGGTCAGTATTATCAAACGATAAGCCCCAACAGCACTCAATCTGAAGCCACTCATTATCCATTTGCAGATATTATTTCTAAAGTGTGGAGATGGCAAAACACCAAGCCGCCTTCTGCATTCGAAGACTTTGTCGAAGATCATCCGCCTAAAACCAACACGCTGTGTTTCCAGGCGCATAACTTCTCTTACAATTACGGAACCAACGATTTCACTCGAGTGCAATTGGAGAAAGGACACTGGGGCAAACGAGTTTATCCTGGATGTGGTGAGATCAGAAGAGGACAGGGAGATAACTGGTTCAAACCAGTTGCTTACGATCAGACATCCACTTTTGCAATCACAGCTTAATGCAGCAACGTTTATTCTCTGTCTAGTTGTCGTGTATGCGCATATCTGGTTTTTGTATATCGAGATGGACTGGCATATCTCATCATTCCAATCGATTCAATATGAGTAAACTGCATAAGATTTTTGAACAATTGCGTCGCGATGACATCGATGAAGCCATTTCTCTTCTGAAAGCAATCGATTCGCGTATGAATGCACATCCTCTTACAATCGAGCCTTTTCCTGACTTGTTACATCACACAATAGAGAAAGCGAAAGACTCGACTGAAGACAAGCTGTTTATTGTCTTGTTATTCGTTTTGCAATGCAAAGAGTTTCGAATTCTCATGTGCAAAGGAGAAGAAGTACATCGACACAAAGAAATGATGAAGGTTCTTGAAACTGTTTTTATTAACTATGTTTCTGGATATCATCTATTCACAGGCGAAAAATACAACGACAAGGAACCAAGAATGAATTCAACTCGGTTGGTTTATGAACTCACAGCGTATTTTATGAGTCTGTGAATTGATCAACTCCAGTAAAAGCTGAACCCATAAGGACCGGCGTGTACTCTTAGCTCCATTCGATCAGCAAGATTTTTGAAGAAAGGGGTCCATTCGTTGACGTTTGCGGCAGTGATAGTTATTTGGCTATCACTCGTCTTTATCGGGAAAAACACTACTTCGCATTTGCGCCATTCATCCGTGCTTTGAAGCAGTTTATCCGTGATCATTCCTTCTAATCCATCGATTAATCGCTGTCTTTCGGTTGAATCGATATGAGGCGATGCATCCAATGAAATTGCATCTCTTCGTCGTCGCTCCGACCTCTGACGAAGCTTGTCGCCAAGTGATTGAGCGTTTCCGATATCGATTCCAGATACGCCTTGTTCAATAGACTGCGGCGAAGCTTCTGTTGATTCAGACATGGCTGCGAGAAAAGAGCGAAATGGGTTGTGAGTGCGAAAAAGAGCCAGACTGGCTCTCTTTTGGCACACATTTCATCGAACCGTGCCCAAAACGATGAGTGCACCGAGAATGGCATGGAAGTCAGTCTTTGCCAATACAGAGGAAGTTCGCATAATTTCTATTTCGAATGGAAATGTTGAATATAAATGCGATCCGTGTTGCACAAATGAGTTGATATTTGGAACTACTCATGTTCTTGGTGCAATTGAGTTCTTTCGTCGATTCATGCCAGTCGCGTCTAAAAGTGTTATATTCATTCAAGAACAGAAACGGTTCATCGCTGAAGTAAAGGAGAATTGGTCTTTTCGTCAGCATTCGCATTAATATCTCCACCCCTGGGCAGTAGCCATATCTTGGAATCGATCTGTAGTCTTTAGCCATTCTAGATGATATAGAGCGATCTGTGTAGCTAGTACCAAATCGTCCTTCTTTCCGTTTCCTGCTTTACCTGTAAAAGTGATTTTGTTTCTACCAAACATAGGATCTTTAGCTGGATCTACTTCTCGTCTGAACGAACCCAGCTGACTTTGGAATTCTTGTTTGACAAGAGGCCATTTAGCTGGATCTCCTGCCTGCTCTCTTGCATAACAAAGCGTTCCGTTTGCCAACGCTCTTTCCATTGATTCGGCATATCGTTCTTTTTCGTTTTCTCCTGTCCAGACACCCGGTCTCTGATGTTTCTTAGGATCAAGCGAAAGTACTTCTATGCGACCGAATCTCGGATTTTGGAAGAACCCGGCCAGCATATCTGCTGTGATAAATGACATATTGGCTTCGATTGCAATGAAGATTAGCGCATCTCGATATACACGCATCGATCTGGTTCTCAGTATGAAATTCTCAAGCATCTTCATGATTTCATTGTGTTTGGGCGACGGACTTGCCTCTAGACCGACGATCGGAGTTCTGCAGTTATCTGATGTGATCATAGACACTGCATAATCACTACTTGTGCCACCTCCAGACGGATCGATTGCCATTAGCATATATTGACATGGATAACTAAATTCGTGCAGCTCTCGCATTAAGAATGTTTTCAAGTACACCTGGTACATGTACCTTCTACCAGATGCAACAACTCCTCTTGTTTCTCTTTGCATCAACTCTACGTTAGCGCCGTAGATTCTTTCTATCTTCTTCTGATTAGCCATTGGTTTCCAGTGTGGTGCATTCTTGATGGGACAAGTACAAACTATCCCAGCAGCCGTACAAGCTGCACATTGATGACCAATTTGAATCGCTTTGAACAAGTTCATTGCCAGAAGTTCGGAATAATAATTATATTCATCCTCCACGGTACTGATTGCCAGCATAGCCGTATGAGCGACTCCAATTAAAGGCAGGCATACTTTGAGAAACAGCGCTGGTTGCATGTGCGCTGCTTCTTCCAATATAATACATTTTCCTCCTTGACCACGGGTTCTGGAACATAAGATACAAACGGACGAAAGAAAGAGTTTTTACATTTACAACGAGTTTGTGGTGAGCGCAAAATGAAGAAAGTGACACGAATGACAATGACTAGCAAAATGTACAGCGAATTGTGATTTATACTTTCACCAAATCAAACACACTTAAAAATTACATAAGACCAGCAGACAAGAACGGAAACTCTCCTTTTTGAAGTACACGAGTGACACGATTAGCAATGTATTGATGCCCATATGGATTTGGATGCAATGTATCAGGAGACAATTTCGCGGGATCATAGCCTGCAGCATCTTGTACGAAATACAATGGAAGATTGTATTCTTCTCTCATCCTAGTGACCAACAAACGATACTCTTCATTCAACACAGTGCGCTCAATCTGTGAAGTTACCATAGCACCTCCAGGTGCGGTATACCCATTTCCTCCGTTGTCAGTTTGATAACGATAAATGCTCAGAAGCACTACAGGAGAGAAAGATGTGTTGTATGAGAATCCGGCTATCCAGTCGATAAACTGGAGCGCGGAAAATCCACCAAGTGGAGTTCCGATTGTAAAACTGACAGAATGATTAGAAGTACTGCTATTCTGTGTATCTATCACATACGTGAAGACCGGGTATCCTTGAAATCCGCTCTCCGTCTTAGTAGGGGTAAAGGCTACTTGCGCTTGATTCACTAAAATCGGATTTCCATCAACAGTTATAGAAATTGTACCGTATTTCGTGGTCGACAGAGTTGGATCATAATTTACCGTAGAGGCTATTACTATGAACCGACCAGTAACGTTAGCTGTGACAGTGTCTCCAACTTGACTCGTTCCATATCCAATGTTACCATATTGTGGATCAGGTATTGCTGCCCATGCGGGTGTTAGACCACCCATGTTACTTTTTATCCAAGAAGGCTTATTTGCAAATGCAGAAGCAGGAAGAGTGCTATACCATATCGTCGACTCCGCGGCATACAACGTTTCCTGAACTGACATGCTCGTCGATGCTTGTCCTACGTCGTTTACTCCAAGTGCAAGAAACACGACAGAGTTGCGATTTCTGCCAATAGAATACATATGAGGCAGACAGTTGGACCACAAGAACCCAGAAACCCCATTGTTTAATTCAGTCACGCCGAATTGTTTGCTGACCAAATAAGACCACCTTTGGGTAGTAGGACTAGAAAGACCAAACGATCCAGCCGTGATTGAATCACCCCAAAACTCGAATATTGATGGACCGAGAACTGGTGTGACCGGGGCAACGAAAGGAGATATTTCATTTTGTAGAGACGTGATTTGACTGTTTAAAGTCGTGATAGAACTGCTTACGTTCACGGTGCAAACTGCCTGTTGTTGCGCATTGGCAGGGACTGAGAGAAAGATCCAAGAGAGGACAGAGAAGAAAAAAAAAGGAAAGCGGTGGAACTGCATGACTTGTCGAATCTGGTCAATGTACATAGATTGTTCTTACATACGTTTGCATTTTTACTTGAAGAGATGATAGAACTATTGGAAATACAAATCATACCAAAATCAAACCTCTTCGACAAGTCTAAGAGCCGCTGCCAGGAACACGAAAGAAACCAGTACATCTACGCCATCTTTCGCTTTCTGGATAAGAGGAGCAGGAACTGGAGGAGGAGGGTGGATTGCAGACACAGGAGCTGAACGCGACTCAAGCTGGGCGATTCGGTCACGAGCGGCTGCAAGTTCGGATTGCAGAGATTTGATTTTTTCGCTTTCACCGGGAACAGGCGTCGTGGTTGTTGTTGGTGCCAGATTGAAAAATCTCGATAAAAGTGTCCCTGTTGCTTGTGCTGTTGCTGTCGTCGGTCGTGCTCTGGCATTTGCTTCTTTAAGCTGTTGCTTTAAGTCCTTTATAGTCTCCTCTGAGTCTGATTTGAGTTGATAGAAATCTGCATCGGTTCCAACTCTGTGCATCTGAGCAGTTTTCAACTCGGCGTCTTTCTTTTTCAACTGCTCTTCGTGGCTTTTACGTTCTTGTGACAGAGTAATTTCAAGTTGCTTGATTCGCTCTGATACATCTGGGTTCGCTTTGTCGTCTTTCGTGTCTCCTCTTTTAAAATGTTCTAGTTCCAAGTTCTTCTGAATTAATTCCGCTTTCAGTTGTTTGATTTGTTCTGCTGCCACACTGGCATCTTCAAGAGCATATCTGACACTTCCTGCATCCTGTGACAACTCATCCGGAGCAGCATTCTTGGATCGCTCTTCTTCGAGTTTGGCCGTCAACGACTCGATTTCTTTTTTGTGTGTGTCTATTAGCTTCTGGACATTTTGTTGGACAACGCTGAGATCGAGTTCTTCTGATTTTGCCTCTTCCTTGAGTGCTTTTTGATGTTGTTTCAATACCTTCAGATGCTCCTTGATAGAAGAAACTGTAACGGGGTCAATGGGACTTTTCATTTCGATGAAATTGTCGGAAAGAACATCGTCAATATTACGATTCAAACGCGCTAAATGAGCAGACGGACTGTCTGGCACGGTATCTTCATCGTTGTCTGATGAATCTGGCTCCGGTGGTTCTTCTTCTTCAAAAATGGTAAGAGAAGGGACAGGGCTTGATAATATCGACGGAGTCACAGGAGTTCCAGGGATCGGCAATGGACTAGCGGGATAAACTGAAAGGAGTGAAAGTTTCTGATTTGCATATGCAATCACCTCTGCTCGCTTGTACTTGGATGGAGGATTAGGGATGTGATACTGTGCAAGAACAGTTTTCACCGCTTTAACTGTCCATTTCGAGTTTTCAGGATCAATGAAATCCATTGCGATGTCAGCGAATAGAATATACATTGAACCATTCTGATCACTTAATATCCATGTTCATTTACTATTGATATACACTTAACTCTCTTCTGTGGTCATAAGCGCTGCTGTTAGGAACATAAACGAAACCAGAACATCGACACCGTCGTTGATTTTCCATATAAACGGAAACGGCGGAGGTGGCGGAGGCGTTTGTTGTGTCGAATGTGCTATTGATTCAAGTTGCACGATTCTAGCTTGTGCATCTGAAAGCTCTGATCGTAAACGCTGCAGTTCGTCCAGTAGCGCATCGTTTGCCTGGTTTGATTTTTCGAGAGCAGCTCTTATCTTGTTTATAAGACCTTCGTATTCGTTTTGTTTATGAGAGAAAACACTTTTTGATTTGTTAAACGCAGATAACAGTTCATCATATTCATCTTCCTCTTTAGCTATTTGTTCTTCTTGACGTTTCCGTTGTTCGTCTTGTTCGATCTGAATCGTTTTCAGACTAATTATTGTTGCTTCCAACTCGAGGTTATGCATGTGCAATTCAGATTGAAGTCGAACAGTCTCTTCGGTTGGACTTCGTGACAATTGAGGAGATGTGTCGTCGTCAACATCTTCTTGTGTTTCTTCTCCTTCCGATTCATTTTCTGATTCGATTGATGTAGGTACCCCGACCTCGAGGAATTTCTTGTATTCGGCTTTCAATTGATCCATATAGACATCATCCACATCTCCGGCCTCCAGTTTGTTTCTGTTTTCTGCAACATCAGACGGTTCCGACTTGAAGAACGCGACAGTGTCCTTTACGCTGAATACAGATTGGCCTTTGATATCAAACGAAAGGGATATCACCGGCCCTTTCCATGGGACTTTGTGAGTCAACAAAATGTTTAAATTGTGAAGCTGTTCTGTGCCATTAAGCGGAGGAAAGAAAAGTCTAGCTTTTCTCCAGTTACCGGAAGTTCCCGCTCTGGTGTGGTTCGTGTCATAGGGAGGAAGAGCCCAAGAAGCGAGAATAACGGACGACGACATCAATCACTCCAGATAGATGTTTGCTTGGTTCAGTTGACTTAATACCAGCATCTGTTTACTATCCAATGCCCATTAAAGCCTTTTTTACTTCTTAATGCTTGAAGTCGCAGGTGGTAATTGTTCTTGCATTCCGTTCAATTCGAGTGCAGATAATTCCGGTTTGACGTTAAATGAATCCATGGGAATTGCATATCGAGCGGATAAATAACTTATCAACGCATCGTATCGAAGCACTCCCATTACAAACAGATCATTCAAGATTTGGTCGTCTGGGATACCGGGCAACGTGATTTCTACATCAATATGTTCATTCACTTTATTCCAATCGATCTTGAGAGGACTGCCTTTCGGCTCCTCTTTTTCTTCTTCGTTCTTCGCTCTCCGAGCTTCTTCGATATATTCTCGTACATGTTGTTCGTCGTACATTTGCATATACAATCGCTTCATGAACGCGATCAGCTGCGATTTGAGTTCTTTCTGTGCATTCAAAAAGATCAATTGAGCATTGGTGCTACTTCCATTTGATCCTGTTCCAGTCTCTTTTTTGCCTCCTCGAGTAGAAACACCAGACATCATTGACAAAGGAATGCCAAATGCATTGAACACCTTCTCTTGTCTTGCTAATCTGAATTGAATCCATTCTGATGGCATTTCAGGAGATTGAGGTTGAACTAATTTCCGCCCATTGTCGATATAGAGCTGCTGATAAAGAGTCGGATTGGTTTTGATTCCAGTTCCTTGAGTAAAACGGGTCATCTCTTTCTTTGACGATGGATAATCGTCATATACGAAAACAGAGCTTTTTGGTGCTGTTCCATCTCCATACATATCACATGCAGTACTCGATACATTTCCTAACGTAGATGCAGTTGGCACGTTATTGGGGTCATAGCGTTCTTGCACTTGTTCTGTGACAAGCAGTGGATTGGCTCTTGTCCAGGTGGCAATTCGAGCACATCGCATCATATGATCATCGAACAACAGGTCGGATATCAATACAGATATTACTGATCGAATCTCTCCTTTTGATGTAGGTGGATTCATTTCGAATGGAGTGATATTGAAGATCTCTTCTGCTCTTGAACCAGTTCCGTTTAATAAAGATTCGGGATCCAGCATCATCAATCCTGATTTGGGTCTCTTCAAGATTCTGTAATGCGTTTTCCCGAATTCGTTCAGTTTGTAGTAAACATCTACTTGTGTCAGATCGATCATTACGGGTTCTTGTCCGTGCACTGGATGAGGCACATAACTCCCGATAGCAAATCCAAGAGCCAATGCGTATCGAAGTCCTTCTTTCCCAGCGGATCTACCCCATGTGTCCGAAAACCAATTTCTTGCTTGATCAGAGAGTTTTACAGCTTTACGTTCAAATAAAACGCCTCCGCTCAAGACTGAATTGGCCACGATACCAAGCGCTGAACGCATGTCACAATCCGAATCGAACATCTGTAGATACATCTCAATCATCCCTGGATTGATTTGAACATAGCCCTGTCTTTCCAGATCCTTGGCGAACAAAGGGAAATCAACTAAAGAAAAGTTTCTGTTCATCTTGCTTACATACGCTAAACAAATTGGATTCTAATATGTCTCTTTCTTTTGTTGACGCTGGATCAATTCCTTTCAAGGTGGTACTAGTAGGCGAATCAGGAGTAGGTAAGTCTTCGATTGTACAACGGTTTGTACATGATAAGTTCACGGGTGCGAACCAGGCTACAATCGGAGCAGCTTATGAGTCGAAGATTCATGAAGGAGTGGAGTTCAAACTATGGGATACATCTGGAATGGAAAGATTTCGAAGCTTGACCGCTAATTATTATCACGGTGCCAATGCGGTTATAGCAGTATACGACATTACAGATAGAAGATCATTTGATGCACTGAGCGATTCATGGATAGCAGAGATAACCAAATATACAGAAGGTAAAGACGTTTTATTGGTTATACTTGGAAACAAGACAGACATGGAAGATGTAACCAGACAGGTATCAACAGAATCAGGTGAAGCATTTGCAGGACGAGTGGGTGCATTCTCGTTCTTTGAAGTGTCAGCGAAAGATCAAACAACAGACATAGAAGAAGTGTTTCTAGATTTCGTGCAAATAGCACACAGAGGACACACACAAAGACAAGGAGTG